>Ga0193738_1000615_pt1 | contig 16949 bp, 15 predicted proteins | sample L2a1metaG_FD_144927 | JGI IMG/M metagenome (GOLD analysis project Ga0193738, IMG submission 144927) | Soil microbial communities from a riparian zone of the East river system, Colorado, United States - L2a1 | ecosystem: Environmental > Terrestrial > Soil > Riparian zone | place: USA: East River...
CGCGCGCTCCGGCAGCCGGGGGTGAACGTCCGAGAGCTGTTTGCGGACGGTCAGCTTTCCCTCGACATCGTCGAACCGGTCGTCGATTTCGCGAGCCTCGAGACGGCTTACCGCTACGAGGGGTATCTGCGCCGCCAGGAACAGTCAGTCGACCGGCTTCGGCGGCAGGAAGCCCGGCGCATTCCCGTGGACTTCGTCTTTACCGGTATTCCGGGCCTTTCGAGGGAATCGGTCGAGCGTCTGAGCTCGGTCAGGCCCGAGACCATCGGTCAGGCGCTGCGGATTCCGGGGATTACGCCGGCTGCCGTCGCCCTCGTCGCGGCCCACGTCTCGGGGCAGCTCACCCGGTAAATGTCGGATCTCCGGTCCCTGCTCCGCGATCGGGCCCAGGCGTCCGCCATTCCTCTCGACTCAGAACTCGAGTCGAAGCTCGCTGCCTACCTGGAGCTGCTCTGGAAGTGGAACCGGAAGATCAATCTCACCGCGATTTCAGACCCTGGGATGGCGGTTGACCGCCTGCTTCTCGAGCCGCTTGCGGCCGCGGCACACCTCCCGTCCGGTGGAACGCTGGCGGACCTTGGATCAGGGGGAGGCTCCCCTGCCCTGCCTCTGGCGCTGGCGCTCCGGGCACCCAGCCTGCTGATGGTGGAGTCCAGATCCAGAAAGGCTGCCTTCCTCCGGGAAGCTGCTCGAGTCCTTGAGGTCCGAGCCGAGGTTCTGGCGATCCGCTTCGAGGAGCTTTTGTCCCACGCCGGCTACGAGCACTGGGCGGACATCGTCTCGATGCGCGCAGTGCGTCCGGACCCCGACACTCTCTCGATCGCGACGTGGCTGAGTCGCGCCGGGGCCACGGTGGCGCTCATCACCTCAGCCTTGGAGGCCCAGAGATTCGACGGTGATCGGGCTGGATGTTCCACGTGGAACATCACCCCTTCTGCTATGCTGGTAACGTTCCACGTGGAACACGATTAATTAGGCCATACAACCTAATGTCCCGCATCTTTTCCGTCGCAAATCAGAAGGGTGGAGTCGGTAAAACCACCACTACCATCAACTTAGCGACAGCCCTCGCCCTCGCCGAGCAGCGGATCCTCGTCGTCGACATGGACCCCCAGGCCAACCTCACCAGCGGCCTCGGACTCAAAGGGCAGAACACCCCCGCCGGCACCATCTACCAGGCCATCACCTCGCCGGAGCCGATCGACGATCCCGCGGCCTTCATCCTCGAGACGCGCGTCAAGGATCTCTGCCTGATCCCTGCGGACCGCAACCTGACCGGCGCGGAAGTCGAACTCGTCACGCTCCCCAATCGCGAGCGCCGTCTGCGCGATCTGCTCCACCCGTTGCGCGATCGCTTCGACTTCATCCTGATCGACACGCCGCCGTCGCTGGGGCTGCTCACGCTGAACGCGCTCGTCGCCGCCGACGCCGTCGTGATTCCTCTCAACTGCGAATACTTCGCGCTCGAGGGACTCGCCGATCTCGTCGCCACGCTCCGCCGCGTGCGCGCCGCGCTCAATCCCTCGCTCGACATCGCCGGTGTGCTGATGACGATGTACGACGAGCGCACGAACCTCGGGCAGCAGGTCTCGCGCGACATCCGCGAGTTCTTCAAGGACCGCGTGTTCGACACGGTGATCCCGCGAAACGTTCGTCTTGGCGAGGCGCCGAGTCACGGTATGCCGGCGATCCTCTACGACGTGAAGTCGCGCGGCTCCGAGGCCTATCTCGCCCTCGCGAAGGAACTGCTCGCGCGCGAAGCCGCGGCGCCCGCGACGGCCGCACCAGGCACGGAGTAACACATGGCAGAAAAGCGTCCAGCACTTGGCCGCGGCCTCAGCGCCCTGATCCCTGACTCACCCGTGGCTTCGCCTGCCACGGCGGAGCGATCGCTCGACGTCGATTCGGATCTCCTCCGCCCGAACAAGTTCCAGCCGCGCACGCAGATGGACGACGAGCGGATCGAGGATCTGGCGCGCTCGATCAAATCGAACGGCATCATTCAGCCGATCATCGTCCGCAAGGTCGAACAGGGTTACGAGATCATCGCCGGCGAGCGCCGCTGGCGCGCCGCGCAGCGCGCCGGCCTCCTCAAGGTCCCCGTCGTCGTACGAGACATCCCCGAGGATCGGTTGCTCGCGGTCGCGCTCATCGAGAACATCCAGCGCGAGAACCTGAACCCCATCGAAGAGGCTGTCGCGTATCGGCGCCTGACGGACGAGTACAGCCTGACCCAGGAGCAGATCGCGGACGCCGTCGGCAAGGATCGTTCGTCGATCGCGAACTACGTGCGGCTGCTCCGCCTGCCGCAGGAGGTTCGCGGCAACGTCGCGTCGAACACCTTGTCGATGGGTCACGCCCGCGCGCTGCTGGCGCTCGCCGACGAAGCGGCGCAATTGCGGGTCGCGCGCGACGTCGTGTCACGGAGCCTCTCGGTCCGCGAGACCGAGGCGCTGGTGAAGAAGGCCTCGGCGCCCGACGAGAAGAAGCCGGAAAAGACCGCCGACGTCCACACACGCGCGGCAGAAGACAAGCTGCGCCTTGCCCTCGGCACGCGAGTGCGAATCAATCGCAAAGGCAAGGGCGGACGGATCGAAATCGATTTCGTCAACGAGGACGAACTCCACAGGCTGTACGAGCGATTCACTGGAGAGTAGGGTTCAGCGCGAAGGAGCGCAGCGACTGAGCCACGCGAGCGGCGCGGGGCGATCAGGGGCCCCCGCGAGCGAGCGTGTGGGGGAGTCCGAGGGGCGAAGCCCCTCGGGTAAGAGACGAACATGAAAAAGCTAACGGACTACAGCGCCTGCGCTGGTTGAGCGAGCAAACTCGCCGCTGGCGAGCTTGCCCAGGTGCTGGGCGACTTACCCGTCTCCGCTGACCCACGGGTCCTGGTTGACTACCGGACTTCGGACGATGCGGGTGTGTACCGGCTCGACGAGCATCGCGCGCTGGTGCAGACCGTCGACTTCTTCACGCCCGTCGTGGACGATCCCGTCGCGTACGGACGCATTGCCGGCGCGAACGCGCTGTCTGATGTCTACGCGATGGGCGCGCGGCCGCTGACGGCGCTGGCGATCGCGGGGTTTCCGAAAGACGCGGATCGCAGCGTGTTGTCCGACATCCTTCGCGGCGGACTGCAGGCGCTGACCGAAGCCGGTGTCGCGCTGATGGGCGGCCACACCGTGCAGGACCAGGAGATCAAGTTCGGCTACGCCGTCACCGGAGAAGTCGATCCGGCCCGGATGTGGACCAACAGCGGCGCGAAGCCAGGAGACCGGCTGATCCTGACCAAGCCGATCGGCACCGGTGTCGTCGCCACGGCCATCAAGTTCGGCCGGGCGGAGGAAACGGTCGCAGCGCGCGCCATTGCGACGATGGTCGAGCTCAATCGGGCCGCGGCCGAGGCGCTTGCGGCGCTCCCCGAGGGATCGATCCACGGCTGCACCGACATCACCGGCTTTGGCCTGGTCGGGCACGCCAGCGAAATGGCGCTGGCCAGCGGCTGCGTCCTCGAAATCGACGTGGAATCGGTCCCGTTGCTCGACGGGGCGCTCGAGCTGGTCGATCGCAATACCCCTGGTGGCGGCCGAACCAACCAGGGGCACTTTTCAAACGGGGTAGACGCGTCGCGGCACGGGTCTGACACCCGGCGCATTCAGCTGCTGTACGATCCCCAGACCTCCGGCGGGCTGCTGGTATCGATTTCAGCCGATGCGTACGAGCCGGCCATGGACGCTTTGCGCCGGACCGGCGTTACAGCCTGGGCCGTGGGACGGGTCGTCGAGCGGGCCGCCACGGCAGGATCCGCGGAGTCCGCGAAATCCGCGGCCAACCTTGCTGTCATCCTGCGCTGAATGGTATAAATATTCGTTTGGCATGTTCCCGAAATCCCCCAGTATGAAGTTGTCGGCCGAGGTTCAGGTTCCGCCTGCAGGCGGAGGGCGCGGAAGGCGCGGAAGGCGCGGCCGGCAATGACCAGCGCTGCGGCCGCGAGCCGCTACGCCCGGGCCCTCTTTGACGTGCTCCTGAAAGAGGGCGGCGATCTCGAAAAGGCCGAAACCGATCTCGCCTCCTTCGCGGGCCTGTTGACGCAGCACCCTGTGCTCGCCACCACGCTGCGCAACCCGGCCATCCCGGTGTCGAAAAAGAAGGGGATAGTGCAGGGCATTCTCGATCGCGACGCCTCGGTCTCGCCGGTCGTCGCCAAGATGATCCTGCTGCTCGCCGAACGCGATCGGCTGAAGCTCCTTCCCGGCCTCCTGCGGACCTTCCGCGATCGCCTGATGGATCACCAGCAGGTGATCCGCGGCGAAGTGACGACTTCGATGCCGATCGACGCCGAAAAGCTGCGCGCGCTGGAGCAGGGCTTTGCCAAGGCCACCGGCCGCCGGGTCGTCCTCGAGTCGAAGGTCGATCCGTCGATCATCGGCGGCGTGGTGACGCGGCTGGGCAGCACCGTCTACGACGGCAGCGTCACGACACAGTTACAGAAAATGAAGCAGTCCTTGATTGAGGCGGGCCAGTAGCGCATGGACATCAAAGCCGAAGAAATTTCCAAAATTATCCGCGACCAGATCGGCAGCTATGCCGTTGACGTCGACGTGGCTGAAGTCGGCACCATCGTTTCGGTCGGTGACGGCATCGCGCGCGTCCACGGCGTCGAGAAGACGATGGCGGGCGAGATGCTCGAGTTCCCGCACGGGATCTTCGGCATCGCGCTGAACCTGGAAGAGGAGAGCGTCGGCGTGGTTCTCCTCGGCGATTACACCGAGATCAAGGAAGGCGACCCGGTCAAGCGGACCGGCCGGATCATTTCGGTCCCGGTCGGCCCCGAGCTGGTGGGCCGCGTGGTCAACGCGCTCGGACAGCCGATCGACGGCAAGGGCCCGATCACCGCCAAGCAGCAGATGCCGATCGAGCGCATCGCGCCGGGCGTCGTCGATCGCTCGCCGGTCAAAGAGCCGATGCAGACCGGGCTGAAGGCGATCGACGCGATGGTCCCGATCGGCCGCGGCCAGCGCGAGCTGATCATCGGCGACCGCCAGACCGGCAAGACGGCGGTCGCGGTGGACGCGATCATCAACCAGCGCGGCCAGGACGTCATCTGCATCTACAACGCGATCGGCCAGAAGCAGTCCACGATCGCCCAGGTGGTGCGCACCCTCGAAGAAGCGGGCGCGATGGAGTACACCATCGTCGTCGCGGCCGGCGCGTCGGAGCCGGCGCCGCTCCTCTATATCAGCCCCTACTCGGCCTGCACGATGGGCGAGTACTTCCGCGACAGCGGCGGCCACGCGCTGGTGATTTACGACGACCTGTCGAAGCACGCGCAGGCCTACCGCGAGATCTCGCTGTTGCTCCGCCGCCCGCCGGGCCGCGAGGCGTACCCCGGCGACGTCTTCTACCTGCACTCGCGCCTGCTGGAGCGCGCCGCGAAGCTGAAGAAGGAGAACGGCGGCGGCTCGCTGACGGCGCTGCCGATCATCGAGACCCAGGCCGGTGACCTCTCGGCCTACATCCCGACCAACGTCATCTCGATCACGGACGGGCAGATCTTCCTCGAGTCCGACCTGTTCCACCAGGGTATCCGCCCCGCGATCAACGTCGGCAACTCGGTCAGCCGCGTCGGCGGTTCGGCGCAGATCAAGGCGATGCGCCAGGTCGCCGGCACGCTGCGTCTCGACCTCGCGCAGTACCGCGAGCTCGCGGCGTTCGCGCAGTTCGGATCGGATCTCGACAAGGCGACGCTGAACCAGCTCAATCGCGGCCGCCGGCTCGTCGAAGTGCTGAAGCAGCCGCAGTATCAACCGCTGACCGCCGAGAAGCAGGTGGCGATCATCTATGCCGCGACGAACGGCTACCTCGATCCGATCCCGGTCGACCAGGTCCGCAACTACGAGAACGAGCTGTTCCGCTATCTCGAGACCAGCCGGACGGAGCTGATGGCCGCGCTCACCGAGAAGAAGGCGATCGACGACGCGATCAAGCCGGAGCTGAACCAGGCGCTCGAGGAATTCGGCAAGAGCTTCGCGGCCACCGCGAAGGTTGCGTAAATGCCGTCTCTTCTCGATATTCGGCGCCGCGTGCGCGCGGTCAAGTCGACACAGCAGATCACGAAGGCCATGAAGATGGTCGCCGCGTCGCGCCTGCGGCGCGCGCAGGAGCGCATCACGCACGCGCGTCCCTACGCGATCGAGATGCTGCGCGTGTTGAACAGCCTGGCGACGCGCGTCGATCCAGGGGCGCACCCGTTGCTGGACCAGCGCAAGACGCCGCGCGCGGGCGGCAAATCGCTGCTGATCGTGATCACCGCGGATCGCGGCTTGTGCGGCAGCTTCAATACCAACGCGATCAAGGCGGCGAGCACCTTCATCGTCGAGACCCCGTCGCGACAGGTGTCGCTCGGCCTGGTCGGGCGGCGCGGGCGCGATTACTTCGCGCGGCGCGGCTTCGAGGTGCGCTACGAACAGGTCAACCTGTTCGCCGGCCTCCAGTTCTCGCACGCGAAGGACATCGCCGACGCGGCGGTGGAAGCGTTCACGACCGGGCAGGTGGACAGCGTCTACCTGGTCTACAACGAATTCAAGTCCGTCATCTCGCAGCGCGTGGTGACCGAGCAGCTCTTGCCGATCCTGCGGCTCGAGACCGAACCGAACAAGCCGCAGCCCGGCATTTACGTCGGCGGCCCAGGTCCCGATGCCCCAAGGCCGGCCTCCGAGGTCGGCGCCGTCGAGTACCTGTACGAACCGTCGCCGCAGGCGCTCTTCAACACGCTGATCCCGCGGCACGTCGAGATCCAGGTCTGGCGCGGGCTCCTCGAATCGAACGCCGCGTTCTACGCCGCGCAGATGACGGCGATGGACGCCGCCACGCGCAACTCGGCGGACATGATCGAGGCGCTCACGCTCTACATGAACAAGGTTCGCCAGGCGGCGATTACGCGCGAGATTATCGAAGTGGTATCGGGCGCCGGCGCCCTCTAGAGATTTCATATGGCAACAGCGACAGCAGCAAAAACGGGGAAAGTCGTCCAGGTCATCGGACCCGTGGTCGACGTCGAGTTCGCCGGCGGGGAACTGCCGGCCATTTACAACGCGGTGCGCATCGTGTCGAGCCCGGGCGACGCCGGCGACCCGATCGACGTCGTCGCCGAAGTCGAACAGCACCTCGGTGAGAACCGCGTGCGCACGGTCGCGATGAAGGCAACCGACGGCATGCGCCGCGGGATGACGGTCATCGACACCGGCGCGCCGATCTCGATGCCGGTGGGCCAGGCGACGCTCGGCCGCGTCATGAACGTGCTCGGCGAGCCGGTGGACTTTCCCGATCGGCCGATCCTGTCGAAGGAGCGCTGGTCGATTCACCGCGAGGCTCCGCCGCTCGAAGAGCAGTCCACAGAGCTGCAGATGTTCGAGACCGGCATCAAGGTCGTCGATCTGCTCGAGCCGTACCTCCGCGGCGGCAAGATCGGGCTGTTCGGTGGCGCCGGCGTCGGCAAGACCGTCATCATCCAGGAACTGATCCACAACGTCGCCATGAAGCACGGCGGCGTGTCGGTGTTCGCCGGCGTCGGCGAGCGCACGCGTGAGGGGAACGACCTCTGGCTGGAATTCCAGGAGAGCGGCGTCATCAACATGCAGGATCTCGAGAAGTCGCGCGCCGCGCTGGTCTACGGCCAGATGACGGAACCGCCAGGCGCGCGCCTGCGCGTGGCGCTCAGCGGCCTGACGGTCGCCGAGTACTTCCGCGACGCCGAGAAGAAGGACGTGCTGCTCTTCATCGACAACATCTTCCGCTTCACGCAGGCGGGTTCGGAAGTGTCGGCGCTCCTCGGCCGTATGCCGAGCGCGGTCGGCTACCAGCCGACGCTGGGCACCGAGATGGGCGAGCTCCAGGAACGCATCACCTCGACGAAGAGCGGATCGATCACCTCGGTCCAGGCGATCTACGTGCCGGCCGACGACTACACCGACCCGGCGCCGGCGACCACGTTCGCCCACCTCGACGCGACGACCAACCTGTCGCGCGCGATCGTCGAGCTCGGTATCTACCCCGCGGTCGATCCGCTGGCGTCCACGTCCCGCATCCTCGACCCGCGCATCATCGGCGACGAACACTACAACGTCGCCCGTGCGGTCAAGCAGGTGCTGCAGCGCTACAAGGACCTGCAGGACATCATCGCGATCCTCGGCATCGACGAACTGTCGGAAGACGACAAGCTCACTGTCTCGCGCGCGCGCAAGATCCAGAAGTTCCTGTCGCAGCCGTTCTTCGTCGCCGAGCAGTTCACCGGCCTCCCCGGCAAATACGTGCCGATCGCCGAAACGGTCAAGAGCTTCAAGGAGATCGTGGACGGCAAGCACGACGGCGTGCCGGAACAGGCCTTCTACATGGTCGGCACGATCGAGGAAGCGCTCGCCAAGGCCGAAAAGATGGCCAAGGGATAACGATGGCGGTTCCGACGACGCTTCCGACGTCCATCCAGCTGGAAATCGTGACTCCGGATCGGCTGCTCGTGAAGGAGCAGGTCGACGAAGTGCAGATCCCCGGCACCGAGGGCTACTTCGGCGTGCTGCCCGGGCACACGCCGATGTTGTCCGCGCTTGCGGTCGGCGAGATGTGGTATCGCAAGGGGCAGGAAATGACCTTCGTGTCGGTCGCGAACGGCTTCTGCGAAGTTCTTCCCGATAAGGTCACTGTCCTGGCGCAGCTCGCCGAGCGCGCCGAGGACATTGACGTCGCCCGCGCCGAAGAGGCGAAGCGGCGCGCCGAGGAACGCCTCGCGCTCGCCAAGGACGTCGATTACGACCGCGCGCGCCTGGCGCTGCAGAAATCGCTGGCGCGCCTGCAGGTCTCCTCCCGCGCGCCACTCGGCGGCCGCGTTGGCCGCCAGCGGATGCCGCCGACTCAATGAAGCTGTCCTGGGCCGTTCGCACGGACCCCGGTCTCCGCCGAAGCAGCAACGAAGACAGCTACTGCACGCGCCCGGACCTCGGGCTCTATGTCGTCGCTGACGGCATGGGGGGCCACGCCGCCGGCGAGGTCGCGTCCCGCGTGGCCATCGAAACCATCGAAACCTTCATCGGCGAGACCGCCGGTGCCGACAAGAACCGCACCTGGCCGTTCCCGTTCGAGCCGCAGATCAGCCTCGAAGGCAACCGCCTGAAGGCGGCCTTCCGCCTGGCGAATCGGCAGATCAGCAACGCCATGGCGGACTCGGTGGATCTGCGCGGCATGGCCACGACGGCGTCAGCCGTCCTTGCCGGAAAGCACAGCGCCTGCGTCGGGCACGTCGGCGACAGCCGCGTCTACGCGATGCGCGACGGCGTTCTGCGCCAGGTCACCGACGATCATTCGTGGGTGGAGGAGCAGGTCCGCGCCGGGACGATGACCGCGACCGCTGCCCGCCAGCACCCGTGGCGCAACGTCGTCACCCGGGCGTTGTCGGGGGGCAGCGATCCCGAGATCGACACCGTCGAACTGACGCCCGCGGGAGGCGAGCGGTTCCTGTTGTGTTCCGACGGCCTGTCTGGCGTGGTAGCGCACGATCTGATCGCGGAGATCCTGTCGTCGAAGGACGGGCTCGACGCGATCTGCGACCGGCTGATCGCAGCGGCGAACGAAGGGGGCGGACCGGATAACATTACGGTGCTCGTCCTCGAAGTCGCCGACACCGATGCTCCATAACCTCGCGCAGCTTCCACGCTATCGCGGCCTCATCCAGAGTCTCGTCGCGCGCGAGCTGAAGGCGCGCTACCGCGGGTCCGTGCTCGGGTTCTTCTGGTCGTTCATCAACCCGCTCACGCTCCTCCTGATCTACACCTTCGTTTTCAAGTACATCATGCCGGCTGCGGTGCAGGGAGTCAGCAACTACCCCCTGTTCATGTTTTGCGGCCTGCTGCCCTGGACGTGGTTCTCCTCGTCGCTGGTCGAGTCATCCGGCGTGCTGATCTCCGGCGGCAACCTGATTAAGAAGGTACTGTTTCCGGCCGAAATCCTGCCGATCGTCACCGTCACGGCGAACATGGTGCACTTCTTCCTGGCGCTGCCGATCCTGGTGGTGTTTCTGGTCTACTACCAGGCGCCGCTGACGGTGTCGGAGCTCGCGTGGTTCCCCGTCGTCGTGGCTGTCCAGTACCTGTTCACGCTCGCGTGCGCGCTGCTGCTTTCAGCGCTGACGGTCCATTTCCGCGACATCCGCGACATCCTCTCGAACGTGTTGACGCTGTGGTTCTTCGCCACGCCGATCATCTACTCGTACTTGCACCTGCCGGAGACCGCGAAGCCGTTCATGAAGTACATGAACGTCAATCCGTTCGTGCATCTGGCGATTTCGTATCAGGAAATCCTGTTCTTCGCCGGCCCGTTCGGACATTGGCGATGGCTGCTGGCGCTCGGAGTGCTGTCCGCCCTCCTGTTCCTCGCTGCGTACTGGATGTTCGATCGCCTTCGTGACTCATTCGCGGAGGAAGTGTGACGCCCGCCATCGAAGTCGCGCGCGTCTCGAAGATCTACCGCCGCTTCTCGCACAAGAAGCAGTTCGCGACGCTCAAGAGCGCGCTGCTGTCGCGCAGCCTGATCAAGAACCTGCGTCCAGACGAGACCTTCACCGCGCTGAACGACGTCAGCCTGACGGTCCCGAAAGGCCAGACGCTCGGCGTCATCGGCCGCAACGGTTCGGGGAAGAGCACGCTGCTCAAGCTCGTGGCCGGTATCAGCAAACCGTCCACCGGCACCGTCAAGGTGCACGGCCGCATCTCGGCGCTCATCGAGCTCGGCGCCGGCTTCCATCCCGAGATCTCTGGCCGCGAAAACGTTTTCATCAACGGCATCATGCTCGGTCTGACCAAGCGTGAAGTCACGGAGCGCTTCGACGAGATCGTCGAGTTCGCCGAGATGAAGGAGTTCATCGACGCGCCGGTGAAGACCTACTCGTCCGGCATGTATATGCGACTGGGGTTCGCCGTGGCGATTCACGTCGATCCCGAAGTCCTCCTGGTGGACGAAGTCCTCGCCGTCGGCGACGAGGGGTTCACTCACAAGTGCCTCGACAAATTCGCCGAGTTCAAGCGCCGCGGCAAAACCATTCTCCTCGTCACGCACTCGCTCGGCATGGTGGAGCGCTTCTGCGACGAGGCGTTGTGGCTCGACGCCGGCCGCATCAAGGGCTCTGGCGATCCGAAGCGGATCGTCGGCGCCTACGTGACCGACGTCGAAAGGCAAGAGGAACAGCAACTCGCCGCGACGGACGCGAAGGCGCGCCAGGAAGCCGACGCGACCGTCGTCTCGCCGGACGAGCCCGCGTCGGCGGTGCTACCCGACAATCCGGTCGAAACGGGCAACACCGATATGTTCCGCGCGGCCGAAGGCCGCTGGGGATCCCGCGAAATCGAGATCACGCAGGTCGATTTCGTCGGCCCGGACGGCCAGGCGGGACACGTGTTTCATTCCGGCGATCGTCTGGACGTTCGCATTCGCCTGCGCGCGCCGCTGCCCGTGGATGACTTCGTCGTCGGCGTCGGGATCTTCAACGCCGACGGCACGTGCTGCTACGGCACCAACACGTATCTGGAAGAGCTCGCGCCTGAGTCCATCGCCGGCGATACTGAAGCGACGTTCGCGATCGACGCCCTCGATCTCGTCGAGGGCACCTACAAGGTGGACGTCGCGATCCACAAGATTGACGGCTACCCCTACGACTACCATCGCTTGCTTCACACCTTCCGCGTGAAGTCGCGGGTGAAGGACGTCGGCATCTACCGCCCGCGTCACAGCTGGAAGTTCTCGGGCAATCTGAAGTTCAAGGATCGGCGTGGATCGGGTTCTTGACGCCGCTGGTCTCGACGCGTTCGTTCGAACGGCGCGCGCCGCGGGCCGGCGTATCGTCTTTACAAACGGCGTCTTCGACATCCTGCACCCGGGACACTTGCGTTACCTGCGGGCGGCGCGCGGCCACGGCGACCTTCTGATCGTGGGCATCAACTCGGACGCCTCGGTCCGCCGCAACAAGGGACCGTCGCGCCCGATCAACCCCGAGCGCGAGCGAGCCGAGCTCCTCACCGCGCTGGACTGCGTTGACGCGGTCTCGATCTTTGACGACGAGACCCCGGCGGACATCATCCGCCGCGTGCAGCCCGACGTCCTGGTGAAGGGCGCCGACTGGCCGGCCGATCAGATTGTGGGCCGCGATACGGTCGAGGCCCGCGGGGGACGCGTGATCCTGGAGCCAGTCGAGCAAGGGTATTCGACGACCCGGATCATTGAGAAAGTGAACCGGGCCGGCGGCTAGCACCCAACTCACAAAGACCCGGTGGCACTTTGTGATCTTCGTGGGCTTGGTGGTCTTGGTGCGAAGCCGTCGGTGCGTCTCCGCGCGGCCCAGAGCATGCGATAATCACAGGTTCCGACACCGGTCGGAATCTCGACCATGAGCTCCTCGACTTCCACGTCTCTGACGCTTCGGGCGCTCCTGAAGACGGCCGCCGGCCGGCTCGGGCTTGGCGTGCCCGGACGCGGGGTCAGCGGGCTCACGCCGCCGGCGAAGGCGTTCTTCGCCGCTGCGGCGGTTGCTCGCAATCGGGTCCTGGTGGTGGTGCCGACCGACGCCGACGTCGAGCAGCTCGCGTCCGACGCCAGGTTCTTTCTCTCGGCACTCGAAGGCATCTCGGACGCTGACGCCGCGCAGGCGGTGTTGCCGTTTCCCTCCCACGAGATCGATCCCTACCGAGGGCTGTCGCCGCACTTCGACATCGCGTCGGCACGCGCTCGCGCGCTGCACGCGCTGAGCCAGGGGACGGCGCGGCTGATCGTCGCATCGGCGGCTTCGCTCCTGCCGCGACTGTCGTCGCCGGCGACCCTGAAGGACATCGGGCTCACGCTTCACCCGGGCGACGAGATTTCGCCCACCGATCTCGGCGATCGGCTCGCCAGCGCCGGCTATACGCGCCAGGATCCGACCGACGAGCCCGGCGAGTTCTCTGTCCGTGGCGGTGTCGTGGACTTCTATCCCGCCGGCGCGCGGCAGCCCATCCGCCTCGAGTTCATCGGCGACACGATCGAATCCCTCCGAACCTACGATCCCGGAACGCAGCGGTCGATCGAAGCGATCGATCAAGCGGCAATTGTTCCCTTGCAGGAGGCAGCCGGAGGACGCTCGGCCACGATCCTCGATTACGTTGGCGAGCTCCGGGGTTCTGTCATCGTCTCCGAACCGGACGAAATCAAGGCGGCGTTCGACAAGCTTCGCGGACAGATCGAGCACAGCTACTCGGAGAAGATCCGGAAAGACGAGCAAGCGCCAGAGCCCGCGTCCCTTGCGGTGTCGTGGGAAGACGTCGCGCCGATGTTCGAGCGTGCGACGAGTCTCGAAACGCTCGCGCTCGGAACCGAGGACGAAGTCCGCCACGTCGCGACGCAGCCGGCGATGGAGTTCTCCGGACGCGTTCCCGACTGGGTCGGCGAGCTGCGCTCCGCGCGGCAGGCAGGCGAAACGGTCGTCTTCGTCGCCAATTCCGCCGGCCGGGCGGAGCGGGTGATCGAGATGCTCGCTGACTACCAGGTGCCGGCGGCTCCAATCGAGCGCGGTGAGGATGCCCACGCCGCTGCAGTACTCGTGGCGGTCGGGCATCTCTCGAAGGGTTTCCGACTGCCGGATGCCGGCCTGCAGCTCTGGGCCGAGACCGACGTCTTCGACGAAGAGCGGCACACCCACGAGAAACGGCGCTCGGCCGCGAAGACGTTCCTCTCCGACTTCCGCGACCTCAAGGTCGGCGACCTGGTCGTTCACGTCGATAACGGCATCGGCGTCTTCGTCGGCCTGAAGAAGATCTCGGTCGGCCTCGACACCCAGGAGTTCATGGAGCTCCGCTACGCCGGCGAAGACAAGCTCTTCGTCCCGGTCGAGCGGCTCGATCTCGTCCAGAAGTACACCGGCGCCTCACGCCCCGCGCTCGACAAGTTGGGCGGGACGACGTGGGAGAAGGCGAAGACGCGGGTCAAGAAGGCGATGCGCGACATGGCCGAGGAGCTGCTCAAGCTCTACGCCTCGCGCAAGGCCGTTCCGGGCCACGCCTTCAGCGCCGACAGCCACTGGCAGCAGGAGTTCGAGGACGCGTTCGAGTGGGAGCTGACGATCGACCAGAAGACCTCGGTCGACGACATCAAGCGCGACATGGAAGCGGCGACCCCGATGGACCGGCTGCTCTGCGGCGACGTCGGCTACGGCAAGACGGAAGTCGCGATGCGCGCGGCGTTCAAGGCCGTGATGGACGGCAAGCAGGTCGCCTTGCTCGCGCCCACCACCGTGCTCGCGTTCCAGCACGAGAAGACGCTCAAGACCCGTTTCGCCGCGTTCCCGGTGCGCATCGACATGGTGAGCCGCTTCCGCAGCAAGGCGGAGCAGAAGGCCACGCTCGACGATCTCGAGGCCGGCAAGGTCGAGATCATCGTCGGTACGCACCGGCTGCTGTCGAAGGACGTCAAGTTCCGGGACCTCGGTTTGCTGGTCGTGGACGAAGAGCAGCGCTTCGGCGTCGCCCACAAGGAAAAGATCAAGCAGATCAAGAAACGGGTGGACGTCCTGACGATGACGGCGACGCCGATTCCGCGGACGCTGAACATGTCGCTCGCGGGAATCCGCGACATGTCGATCATCGAAACGCCGCCGAAGGACCGCCTGTCGATCCAGACCAACGTGGTCAGGTTCGACCAGGAGGTGATGCGCCGCGCCATCGGCAACGAGATGGAGCGCGGCGGCCAGATCTATTTCGTCCACAACCGCGTCGAGTCGATCTACTCGATGGCGGACCTGCTGCACCGGCTCGTGCCTGGCGCGAAGATCGGTGTCGGCCACGGGCAGATGGGGGAGGACGAGCTCGAGAAGGTGATGGTGGACTTCATGGCGCACAAGTACGACGTGCTGCTGGCGACGACCATCATCGAGAACGGCCTCGATATCCCCAACGCGAACACGATGATTATCAATCGCGCCGATCGCTACGGCCTGTCGCAGCTCTACCAGTTGCGCGGCCGCGTCGGCCGGTCGGATCGGCGCGCCTACGCCTACCTGCTGGTTCCGCCGGAAGACAACCTGTCGCCGGTCGCGAAGAAACGGCTCGCGGCGATTCGCGAGTTCAGCGATCTTGGCAGCGGCTTCCGCGTCGCCGCGCTCGACATCGAGATCCGCGGCGCCGGCAACCTCCTCGGCGGCGAGCAGAGCGGCCAGATCGAAGCCGTTGGCTTCGACATGTACATGAAGCTCCTCGAGCAGACGATCAAGGAGCTGAAGGGCGAAGAGATCGAGGACGAGATCCGCGCCAACGTCAACCTCCGTGTGGACCTGCGGATCGACGAGACCTTCGTCCCCGACATGAACCAGCGGCTCACGGTCTACCGGCGGATGGCCGGGGTCCGGAGCGAAGCCGAGCTCCAGAAGGTCATCGAAGAGGTCCGCGACCGCTACGGCCCGCCGCCAGCCTCGATCGAGAACCTGGCGGAATACGCGTTCATCCGCATCCTGTCGGACCGGATCGGCATCGAATCCATCGACCGCGAGGGTCAGCTCGTCGTCTTAAGGTTCAGGCCCGAGGCGAAGCTGGACCCGACCTGGCTCTTCAAGATCGTCCAGGAGCGGAAAGACCTCCAACTGACTCCACCGGCAACACTTAGGCTCGATATGAAGGTCGCCGGGCGGCCCGCCGCCGGGCGGTCGAGGTCGTGGTGGACGGCCCGGGCGACGGCCGGCGAGGTCACCGGGGGCTTCAGCCGGGACGAGATTCTCAGGCCTGCGGCGGAGGACCCCCGGGCAGAGGGGGGCGTGTTCAGCAGGGTTTCCGGCCTGCTGCGCGATTTGAGCGAAGGCGTCCGGATACGCTAAAATACTGAAAATAATGAAGAAACAGCTTCTCGCGGCGGCGATCCTCGTGGCCCTTCCGGCGATGACGCCGATGCGCGCCGATGTGATCGAGCAAGTGCTGGTGAAGGTGAACGGCGACATCATCACCAAGACCGAGCTCGAAGCACGGCAGGTCCAGGCGCTCCGGCAGAAAATGGCAGGGGCCCAAATCGATCCCGAAGCGATGAAGAACGACGAGACGCTCAAGAAGTCGCTCGCCGAGATCACGCCGATGCTAATCGTCAACGCCGTTGACGAACTGCTGCTGTTGCAGCGCGGCCGCGACATGGGCCTCAAGCTCGGTGACGATCAGTTCCGCTCGATCGTCGCCAACATCCGCAAGGAGAACAAGCTCGAGGACGAGGCCAAGTTCCAGGCGGCGCTGGCGCAAGAGGGCATGACCATCGACGATCTGCGCAAGCAGCTCGAAAAGCAGATGCTGGTCGAGCAGGTACAGCGCCAGGAAGTCGGATCGAAGCTGAATATCACCGAGGAAGAAGCGCGCCAGTACTACGCGCGCCACCCCGAGCAGTTCACCGACTCGGCGTCGATCACGCTGCGTGAGATCTTCGTCGAAGTCCCGGCCAGCGAAGGCGGCGTGAACGTCGCAAAAGACGACGAGGCGCAGAAGAAGATCCAGGACACCCGCGCGCGCGCTCTCAAGGGTGAGGACTTTGCCAAGCTGGCGGGCGAGGTTTCCGACTCGCCGTCGAAGGCCAACGGCGGCCTCATCGGCCCGTTCAACCGAGCCGACATGTCGCCCCAGCTTCAGGAAGTCGTGGACAAGATGAAGCAGGGAGACATCACGAACCCGATTCGGACGGGGAAGGGCTACCAGATCTTCAAGCTCGAGACGATGAAGGCCGCGGCGCTGCAGCCATTCGAGACGGTGGGCGACCTGATCTCCGAGAAGGTGGCCGCTGCCCGAACCCAGACAGAGATGCGCAAGTTCCTGGCGCGGCTGCGGGCGCAGGCGATCATCGAGTGGAAGAACGAAGAACTCAAGAAGGCCTACGAGCGGGCGCTGGCGGCCGAACCGACGACCTCCGGCCAGTAG
>Ga0193738_1000616_pt1 | contig 16943 bp, 23 predicted proteins | sample L2a1metaG_FD_144927 | JGI IMG/M metagenome (GOLD analysis project Ga0193738, IMG submission 144927) | Soil microbial communities from a riparian zone of the East river system, Colorado, United States - L2a1 | ecosystem: Environmental > Terrestrial > Soil > Riparian zone | place: USA: East River...
CGTGCCCGTGGGCCATTACAACCGCATCATTGCCAAGCGCGACGAGCAGAATATCGCCGACAAGCTGGGCGTGCGCACGATTGCCGGCAAGGGTACCACGGTCAACGTGATCACCGAGGCCGGGGACGTGGAACCTTTCAAGCTGACGGCGGAATTGGCGCCCAAGGACAAGGACGCGCCGATCCTGGGTCTGGTGGCCATGACGCTGAAAACGTACAGCAAGTATGTCGACATCACCGAAGAGCTGCTGGCGGACGAAGATTCCAACCTGATGGCGTGGATTGAGGACTGGATTGGGCGCGCCATGGCACGCACGCACAACCAACTCTTGATCGCGGCCGCCGAAGCGGGCGGCACGAACGTGCCGCTGGTCGCCGGCGCGCTGACGGCGGTCGACGTGCAAACCATGTGGTCTGCGCTGCCCGACGAATACGGCGACAATGCCAAATGGCTGATGCGCCGCGCATCCCTCAACACGATCCAGACGATCCAGGGATCACCCTTTGTCTATCTGGAGTCACCGCAAGGCACGCGTAATTCACTGATGGGCGCGCCGGTGGTGACCACCGGCGCCGCCGACGCTGTGGGCGCCGCCGCCAATCCGATCTTCCTGGGCGATTGGTATTACATGGGCAAGCGCGAGAATCCCAGCTTCAACTTCCTGCGCAACCCGTACATTCGCGACATTGAGGACGTGGTGCGGCTGCGCTATTTCTTCCGTGTGGTGTATGCGGTGCTGCAGCCCGAAGCAATCCTGAAGGGCACCAAGGCCTAACCGACGCCTGGCGGGTGGCAGGTACCCAGCGCCCGCCAGGCATTTTTCGCATGTGACATTTGAGCAAAGGAGCTGGAAATGTATCGAGCACTGAAGGCGGGGCCGGTGATCGTGGGCGGCGTGTCGCGTGATCTGGTCGAGGGCGAATTGCTGGAGGATTTGAGCGATTCCGATATCGAGCTGTTGACGGCGCACGGCTGGGTCGAAGAGGCGCGCGGCGAGAAATCGAAAGCGGAGAGCGCCGAAGGCAAGCGCCGGGCCGACGAAACGCGCATCACCGGCACGGATTCCACCAAAGATTCCGGCGACGACAAGACCATGACCACCAAGAGCGTGCAGGGCAAGAAATAGGCGCCGGCATCGCGAGCGTGCAGGGCAAGCAGGATATTAGGGGGCGCGATGTTTTACGCATTGCAGACAATCGAGCTGGTGGTGGACGGGCGCACGCTGGCGCTTGAAGAGGGCCAGCGTGTGGAGCTTACCGAAATGGAGGGCACGGTGCTGGCGGCGGGCGGCTATGTGGAGCGCGTCGACGAAAACGCCGACGAACGCGCGGCTGACCCTGCCATTGCGCCGCGCGTGTATGATTCCGGCGATTCCGGCGCTTTCCGCGCACAGAGGCCGGGAAGAGGATGATCTGGCGCATTGTGCTGGCAATGGCGTTTGCGTGCGCTGTGGGCTTGAATTCGCAGCCCACAGCGGCGCAAACGCCCTTCCCGGAACGGGTGGCGGCGCGCTGCGCGGGCGAAGCGCGCTTTGCGCTGCAGGAATGCGCGTGCGTGGTCAAGAACCGGCTGCTGGGCGGCTTTACCGAGCGCACCGTGCTGCGGCCGTTTTTTGCACCCGATCTGCCGGTGACGGCGGACGAAGTGCTGCAGGTGGAACGCGTGCTGAATGGCTACTGGCCGTGTGATCCAAGAATCTGGTTTATGTTTTCGGTGCAGGATTGCTGGCGGCTGGGGCTGCCCGAAGTCGAGGCCGTGCTGGTCGTTCAGGGACCGGGCCGCTGGCGCGTGCTCTTTTATGATCGTGGGGCGCTGGGTGATTGACCTTCAGATCGAAGTCGAACCGATTGACCAGGGCGTGACGCTGGAAGAGGCCAAGCTGCATCTGCGCGTGGAATTTTCCGAGGATGACGCGCTGATCGAGGCGCTGATCATCGCGGCGCGCCAGCAGATCGAGGAAACCCTATGCTGGCGTTCGCTGACGCCGCGCACCTATCGCGCCACCTTTGACCGCTGGAATGGCAGCGAAGTGTGCCAATGCCGCCGGCCACGGCCGTGCTGGTGGTGTCGGTGGTAGATGACGGCGTGCCCGAAGTGGTAATCGATCCCGGCGGCTATGTGCTGGACCCGGGCCTGGGGCGCGTGCGCTTTTACGGCGACGGCGTGAATGGCGGCGGGGCCGCCGGGCGGCTGCGCATCGACTATGCCGCCGGCTATGAAACGGCGCCGGGCTGGGCCAAGGCGGCGATTTTGCTGCAGGTGGGCAATCTGTACGAAAACCGCGAGGCCGTGGTGATCGGCGCCGGGCTGGCCACGGCCAGCGTGCCCTGGACGCTGGAGGCGCTGACGCTGCCCTGGCGGGCCTACCAGCTGGACGTGGTGCGGCGGAGGATGCCGTGAGAGCCGGGCGGCTGAACAAGCGCGTGACCTTTCAGCGCCGCACGCTGACCCAGGACGCCAGCGGCGCCACGGTGCCCAACTATGCCACCTTTGCGACCGTGTGGGCGCAGGTGCGGACGCCCGGCGGCTTTGAGCGGCTGCAGCCGGAGATCGAGGCCATGCGCGCCACCTTGACCCACCAGGTGCAGGTGCGCGCGGGCAGTGTGACGCCGCGACCGAGTGACCGCATCGTGTGGGGCGGGCGCATTCTGGAGATTTTGAGCATTGCCGATCCGGACAACCATGGCGCCGGCTATACCTTGAACTGCACGGAGATCGTGGAGCCTTCCTAATGGCAAGCGAGCAGCGTACCAAAAATATCAGCCTTAATTGGTTTGGCGACGAGATCGCCGCCGAGATCAAGCAGCATAAGGAGGCGGGGCTGTGGGCCATGGGCGGCGTGATTCTGGAGGATGCCCAGGGGCGGGCGCCGCGCGCCAGCGGGCGGCTGCGCGCCAGCGGCTTTCTGCTTTCCACCAAGCGAACCACGCATCACAAGCAAATGGGCGACCGGAGGCGGATGCCGCAAGCGAAAGCCGGCACGGTGCTGGTGGGCTTTGCCAGCTGGTACAGCAATCTGTTTGAGGATTCAGGTGTCAAGCGACATGCGATCCCCTACGCGGGGAGGTCCGGCCGGGGGCGCAAGCGCAAGGCGCTGCAGATCGATGGGCTGGGCTTTCGCAGCGCCGTGAACCACCCAGGCATGCGGCGGCGGCCATTCCTGGCGCCGGCCGTAGACGCATCGAAGGATGAGGGCGCGGCGGCCTTTGCGCTGCTGGTGCGGCGCAAGTTGGAGCGCGAGCGATGAATCGCATCGAAGCGGCCATTTTTGAACAATTGAAAACACTGGTGGCGGCGCCGGTCTACTTGCGCGAGGCGCCGCAGGAAGAGGACGCCGCCTGTGTGGTATTTGGCCTGAGTCTGACCAGTGACAACGAGGGCACGGCGCCGATCTGGGCGGGCACGATTGCCGCAAGCTGCTATGCAAGCGTGTATGCCGACGCCGGGGCGCTGGCGGCGCTGCTGGCGGCGGGCATGGAGGGCTGGCGCTACGGCGCGCCGGGGCTGAGAATCGGGCCATGCGTGCGCGTGGCCAGCGACGCAAGTTATGAATCGGATTGGCAGCTGTACAGGAGCACGCTCAACTGGGCGGCGCAAATCGTAGAATGGGGGGCATGAAATGGCAGCATCTGATGTACTGGTTTCACCGGCGACGGTCTGGTATGCGCCGGTGGGCACGGCGCTGCCCAATCCGTCGACCCTGCTGGCCGGTCAAACGTGGACGGCGCCCTGGGCAAATCTCGGCTACACGCTGGAGCCGACCACTCTAAACATGAATGTGACGCCCTTTGATCTGTATGTGCAGCAGCTGACGGTGCCGCTGCGCACAATCCGCACCCAGGTGGATGTGATGCTGGAGACCGTGATGGGCGAATTCACGGCCAACACGCTGAAGCTGGCGACCGACGGCACGGTGGTGACCACGGCGGCGGCGGCGGGCGTGTCCGGGCGTGACGAGATCACGGTGCTGGCCAGCAAGGTGGACGTGTCATTGTTTGCCTTTGGCATCGAGGGTGTGCGCGTGACCGACGCCAACGCGCGCTTGCCGGTGCGCATATTCATTCCGCGCGGCAGCGCCGTGATGAATGGGCCTGTGACCTTTGCCAAGGATGCCGGCATTGGCATTCCGCTGCAATTCAAGGCCTTTGCCGACAGCGCCGGCGTGGCGCTGATCATTCACAACATCATGGCGCTGGCCTTATGATCGAAATTGGCGGGATACCAATCGAGGTGCTGGGCGGCACATTGAAGCGGCGCGTGGAATGGCGGCGTGCCGTGGAAGAGACACTGGCGCCGGTGACGCGCAGCACGGGCGAACAGGGCGCCGAGCACTTCGGGGAGTATGTGCGCATTGCCACGCGCAGCCTTTCGCCCAATGCAAAACTGGATCTGATTCTGGCCTGGCAGCCGGACCTGGGCGAACGGCTGGACACGCTGCTGGAGCAGGGCACGGATGATGAGCTGGAGGCGGCGTTTGCAGCGCTGATTGCCGCCGCCTACCCTTTGGCCGTAGCGGCGCCACGTGGGGCGCCGATGAATGGGGCGGCCGCGAGTGTGCCGCCGTCGAAAGTGACGAGTTAGGGCTGGCGCACGGCTGGCCGGAGTGGCTGGACGGCGCCGGGCGTGTGCAGCTGACGGCGGCCTGGGTGCGACGCAAACAATTTGAGGCGCGCCTGATTGCGTATGAAGTGGCGCGCCTCTTCGCGCCGCCGCAACCACCACCGAAGAGCCGTGATGCGGTCTGGGATGATCTGTTGAGTGTCGCACGGGTGGAGCATGGCGATTAAGTTAGGCGACGCACTTTTATATCTGGACGCCGACGACAAGGACCTAAAAAAGGGCCTGGAGAGCGCCGAGCGCCAATCGAAGGGCTGGGGCGCCACCATGACCGGGCTGTTTCAGGGCTTTGGCATGGGCATTTTTTCGGCCGTGGGCGGGGCGATCCAGGGCGCATTCTCGCAGATCGGCGAAGCGATCAGCATGGGGTCTGACCTGGCCGAAACGCAGAGCAAGATCAACACGCTGCTGGGCGACCAGGCGGCGTGGGTGACGGAATGGGCCGACAATGCCGTGTTTGCCCTGGGCATGACCAAACAGGCGGCGCTGGACGGCGCCGCCGGCATTGCCAATATGTTTCAGCAGATGGGCATCGGCGGCGAGGTGGCGGCCGACGCCGGCGTGGGCATGGTCGAACTGGCCAGCGACATTGCCAGCTTTCACAACGTGGCCGAGGGCGCCACGGGCGTGATGGATTCCCTTAGCGCCGCCTTTCGGGGCGAATTCGACAGCGTGCAGAGGTATGCGCCGCTGCTGAATGCCGCCGCCGTCGAGCAGCGGGCGCTCACGAATGCGCACAAGGAAAGCGCCGCTGAATTGACGGCATCGGAAAAGGCGCTGGCCACCTATCAGTTATTAATGGAGGGCGCCGGCGCCGCCGTGGGCGACTTTGCGCGCACAAATGAGGGCTGGGCGGGCACGGTCAAGATTCTCACGACGGCCTGGGACGAATTTAAGACGCTGCTGGGCCAGACGCTGATCCCGCTGCTGACGCCCCTATTGGCCAAGTTGCGCGAGCTGGCCGAGTGGGCGCTGCCGCTGATCGCCGAGAAAATCACCACCGAAGTGATTCCGGCCATTGAGGAATGGGCCGACAATTTTGATACCTGGTGGGCCGAGCACGGCCAGCCATTTCTGGACGAAATTCAGCAGATGTGGAGCGACATTATCGAGGCCGCCACGCTGGCGATGGACGATACCGAAACCGAATTCGGTCTGAATCTGGAAAGCATGGAGGCGCTGGCCGAGGTGCTCGGCGAAAAAATCGGCGAGGCGCTGGGCGGGGCGATTGGCGAAGGGCTGCAGGAATGGTGGGATACCAACTACCAGCGCATGTGGGATGACTTTTTTGTGGCGCCCACGGTGGCGCCGGGCAGCTTTGCCGACTGGATCACCAGGTTATTTGGCGGCGGCGGCATGTCCGCGCCCAGCATGGCGCCCAGCGTATCGCCCAGCAGCGGCGGTGTAAACGGTTCCAGCAGCATGCCACAGGCCGTGAGTATTGCCGTGAATGTCGACGCCGCCAATCGCGGCGTGGCCGACGCCGCGCGCGACGGCACGCTGGACGCACTGCGCGCAGCGGGGATGAGGTAGCGATGGCCTGGGAATACTGGGAATTCAACGGCACGATGCTGCCCAGATACAACGCCGTGGCGGACCTGTCCACGCCCACGCTGGCGGGCAGCGTGGTGGCCAGTCTGGGCGGGCTGTACGACACCGCGGGCGCCGCCGATCGGGCCATGACGGCGGTGCACCAGTGGGAAATCTCGGGGATTCTGGCCGGCGCCGGATATAACAACATTTTTGATCCCGGGATTCTCGCCACCGAGGCGGACCGGCCGGTGGTGACGGCGCCCAGCCAGGGCAGCCAGCCAATCCTGGTAATCGACACGGGGGCACAGGCGGAGGGCGAATACAACCTGCTAAAAGCGCAGCTAGGCAAGCGCGGCACGCTGGTGATCCGCGACCCGGTGACCTACGCCACCAAATCGCGCACGGCGCGGCTGCTGCGCGTGCGGCGCGTGCAGGAACACAAGCACGGCACCGGTATTATTGAATGTTCGTGTTTATTTGAATCGCTGTCACCGGACTGGACCTAATGGCCACGCTGGAGATCACGAACAGCGCCGGCACGGTCACCGGCACGGTGGCCAATCCGCTGGAGGTGACCTGCACCGACCGCGCCAGCGCGATTGGCGAGATGGTGTTTTCGGTCTATGCGGGCAGCCCGGGCGCCGCCAGTCTGGCGCCGGGCGTTTATGTGCTGTGGGTAGATGACACGTATGCCTTTTGGGGCGTGGTCGAAACCGTCACGCGCAATGAGCAGCCCGACGGCACGGCAATTCTGGCCGTGACCTGCAGCGACGTGGCGCGCGAACTGGTCTGGCGCACGGCGGGCGGGCTGGAGCTGGCCGAGTACGTGATCGGGCTGGAAATATCGCTGCAGACGGCGCTGGACCGCATCGAGGTCATGGCGCCGGGCTGGATCATGACGGCCGGGGCCGATTTGGCGAGCGCCACCGTGTATCTGGCGGCCGACGGCGCCAGCGTGTGGACGCTGCTGTTATCGCTGGCCGACAAACTGGGCGGCTTTGTGGTGCGCGGCGCGGGGCGGTCGCTGACGCTGACCGGCGCCTTTACCAGCAGCGGCGTGACGGCGCGCAGCGTGCAGGGCGACAAGCCCAGCAACGTGGCGGCGCTGATCAGCCTGGCCAACGACTTGAGCGGGCGCGAGCTGGTCACCCAGATCGTGCCCTTTACGGCCGGCAATGCGGCGGTGCGGCTGTCGCTCGACCAGGCCACGGCGGCGCTGCCGGCGGGCTTTGCCTATACCACGGTTTCGTTTGTGACCGGCGCCGGCGCCCAGAGCTGGAAGGGGATTGTCAACAGCGCCGCGGCGGCAGCCTGGGGCACACGCCAGCGCGTGGTGCAGTTCCCAGAGATCAGCCCGCTATCGAATTCCAAACCGGACATTGTGGCCGCCGCCAATGCGCTGCAAAAGGCGGCGCTGCAATTCTTACGCGACCACGCCGCCGCCCAGCGCGTGCTGCGGCTGGTGATGGATGACGCCAGCACAATTGTGGGGCCGCTCAAGACCGTAATCGTGCAGCACGGCGATCTGGACGCCGCCTACCGTGTGCTGGAGGCGGCGCACGTCTGGCAGCCGAATGCGCCGGTCCGGTCCAGCCTGGCGCTGGTCGACGCCGGGCAGCTGCCCGCCACCGGCAATGATGCGATTGTGACCAGCATCGAGGCGGCGCGGGCATATAGGGCGCATGCGCAGCTGGCGCCGAATGTCTACCAGCTGGCATTCCAGAAGCTGGTAGATGCGCAGTATGCCGCCGATTTTCGCTTTCGCTTTGACACGGCGCTGACGCAATTATTGTTCGTGGCGCTGGACGTGCAGATTTTGCCGCTACAGAGCACGGTGCGCGCAATCGGCGCCACGGGCGTGAACACCAGCAGCCACACCGAGGGCAACCACCAGCACACGGGCGCGGCGCACCAGCACACCGTACCCACGCATTTGCACGATTTGGTATTGGCCGGCCACCAGCACACGGGCGGGCTGCACCAGCACAGCTATACCACGCTGGCGCATGTGCACAACGTGAAATATACGGTGGTGTCCGGCGCCGATCTGGGCAGCGTGCGGCTGACCACGCCGCCGGCGGCGGCCGAGCTGCGCGTCTATGCCGGCAGCGGCGCCGGCACGATCCTGCTGGTGCCCACGGAATCGACCGGCGCCGGCACAGGTGATACCGGCAACGGCGGCAACGTAAACACGGGCACGGGCCTTGCCGGCACATTTCAAACGCAGCCGACGGGCGCCACGGCCACCAGCAGCGATGGCGCCGTGGCCACCACGGCGGCGGGCGGCTTTACGCATTCGCACACCGTCGACGTCACCGTCAACATGGAGTACGGCATTTACCGCGAATCAGCCGCCAACACCTTCGCCCTGGCCGATCTGGAATACGCCATCAACGGCGGCGCCTGGGCGGCGCTGACCGGCGCCACGTCACTTGGGGATGGCTGGTACCGGCTGGAGCTGACCGGCGCCCTGTGCGATCTGGTGACCTTTACGCCCAATCAGCTCAGCAACCGCGTCAGTGTGCGGTCGGCCGTGGCGGCGGCCAGCAGCGAAACCTACGCCGTGGGCACGGTGGGCAGCGGCACGCTTTCGGTCTGGAATGACACCGGCACCTACACACAGGGGCTGGCGGGCGTGGCCGTGCAGGGGCTGGCGTTGTCGGCCAATGGCTGGCTGTACCGGCTGAACAAGACCAGCGGCACGGTCGAGGTCTACCAGCCCGACGCCGCCGGCACGCTGGCGCTGTGGGACACCTGGGCAATCACGGTCAACACGTACAACGCGATTGCGGTGGACCCGCGCACGGGCGTGAAGTGGTGGGCGGGCGTAGGCGGCCAGGTGACCGGCTACGGGCAAACGCTGACCGTGCTGGGCGGCGTGCCCACACTGACGGCAATTGCCGCCTTTGGCGGCTATGTCTACGTGTCGGGCGCGGCGAGTATCTGGCGCATCCGCCAGGGCGCCACGATCCAGGTGGCCGCCGGCGCGTCGGCCGGGCTGGCCATGGCGCCGCTATCGGACGGGCGGATTGTGCAGCTGTCGACCAGCGCGGCGGCTTTTCAACTGAAGGTATGGGCGGCGGACCTGGGCAGCAATGTGCTCTACACGCGCAGCGACGCCGGCAACGTCTGGACGCCGCTGTCATTGGCCAGCGGCGCCAATCTGGTGCATGTGGGGTGTAGTGACGGGCGCGTGCGCACGTATTCGCTGGAGGGCACGACGGCGACGCTGGTGTGGACCAGCACGGGCACGCCCGGCGCCACCGGCTACCCGGCCAGCACGTCGCTGCTGGCGGTGCGGGCCGTGCTCTCTTCCAAGGCCGCCACGATTGACGCGCAGCTGACCGTGCGCAGCGTGGTGCAGGCGATTGTCTTAACGTAGGGGGAAAATTATGTCTGGTGTACCAATCACAATTGCGGGGCTGCCGACGGTGGCGCTGGCCTTTACGGACCAGGTGCCGGTGTGGGACCAGTCGGCCGGGCTGACGGGCAAATTCAACTTTTCGGCGCTGGAGGCGCTGTACACCAACACGTTTGCGCTGCTGACGGGGGCGGCGTTTAGCGGCCAGGTGAGCGTCAGCGTGGCCAACAATGCCGTGCCGGGCTTTCTGCTGCTGTCGGGCGACTACGGCGCCGGTTCCTTTGGGCCCTTCATTACGCTGGGCGCCAACAACAATGCCGACGGCGGCGGCGCCCTGATCCGCTTTACACGGCGCGGCGGCGCCAATGCCCACGTCTGGGTGGATGCCGCGCTGCAGGTGCGCGTGTCGACGGGTCTGAACGGCGGCGCCGCCGGCGACGTGTCGGGCACGGTGGTGGGTCTGCAAACTTCCAGCCTGGATCAGAAGGATTTGGCCGGCGACGTGATCCCGCTGGATGAGCTGCTGGCGGCAATTGCCCAGGGCGCCGAGGCCGTGCACAGGTTTGCCTACAAGCCAATGGGCGGCTATGACGAATTTGGCAATGAGGTGGAGGGCGAGCGGCCCTATGGCGGCGAGATTTTCGAGGGCGTGGTGGTGGACTATGCGCCGCGCTACGGCACGGACCGCGACCAGGCGCACCCGGGCGGCAAGGCGCTGAATTCAATCACCGTGACCGGCGATCTGCTGCGCGCCGTGGCCTGGCTGATCGAACAAAATGCCGAAATATTGGGGCGGCTGGCGGCGCTGGAAGAGCTGGGGGCGACATGAGCATCGAGGCCATGCTGGAGCTGCTGGTCTATCTGCTGCTCGGCGCCGCCGTGATCATGGTGGTGTACTACATTCTGGGGCGCATTGATCTGCCGCCGGACATGAAGAGCGCGCTCACGCTGGTCTTTGCCGTGCTGGTGATCGTGTGGCTGGTCTACACGCTGGCGCCGGGGATTTAGGCCATGGCCAATCCGCTGTCGGTTTACTGGAGCGTGCACCACCGGCGCCCGCAGGATTACGACTACTTTACCCGGCTGCAGCCGGCCGTCGTCAAAATCATGAACGGCGGGCCGCCGGACTACGCCTGGGTGCGGCAAAATCTGCCCGGCGCGCTGGTGATTGCCCGCGACCACGCCATGAGCGAACAAAAAGAGGACATGCTGCGCGACCCGGCCGGCACGGGGCGGCGCCACGCCCGCGAATGGTCCGACAAGGTGGACGATCTCGGCTTTGACGAGGACAATACGCTGGTGCTGGGAATCAACGAGCCGGCCGTATGGGACCCGGGCGTAATCCCGGCGCTGGTGGCCTACACGGTGGCCTTTCTGGATGAATGCAAGGCGCTGGGGCTGCGCGGCGGGGCGCTCCAGCTCAGCGTGGGCTGGCCGGCGAACCAGGGCGGCGAGTCGCCGCCGAACTGGGCGCCCTATGCCGGCGTGGAGGCGGCGATCCGGCGCGGCAAGCACGCGCTGGTGCTCCACGAATACTGGGCCACGGGCGGACCCGGCGATGGCTGGGGCTGGTATGCGGGGCGCTTTGTCAAATGCCCGTGGGATGTGCCGATCGTGATCGGCGAATGCGGGCTCGACATGGGCGTGGTGCAGGACCCGGCCACGCTGCCCGGCAACCGCGGCTGGCAGGGCAACGTTTCGCCGAGCACCTACGGCGCACAGTGTGCCGAGTATATGCGCCGCTGCCAGAGCGACCGGCGTTTCTTTGCCGGCACGATCTTCGCCACCGATTTTCAATCCGGCGAGTGGCAATCATTCGACACCGAGCCGGCGCGCCACGAATTGCAAGCCAGTGCGGCCGGCCTGGCGCCGGCGGTCTGGTATGGCGGCGGGGCGAAACCGGAGCCACCGCAGCCGGAGCCAGGGCCACCGGCAACGCATGGCAAAATCGTGCACCCGCTGCCCGAGGGCAGCTACAGGATCACCCAGCATTTCAACCAGGGGCTGGAGCGCTACGCCAGCGGGCGGCACAACGGCACCGACTTTGGCGCCAATCTGGGCACGCCGGTGCGCAGCATGGCCGACGGCGTGGTGGCGTGGGTGGACACGGCAAACGATTACGGGCAATACATCCGCGTGTACCATGAGGCGCTGGGTGTGTTTTCGTTCTATGCGCATCTGTCGAGCCAGGCCGATATGCGCCAGGGCACGCATGTGACGGCCGGCCAGCCAATCGGCAGGGTGGGCAGCACCGGCAACAGTACCGGCGCGCACCTGCATCTGGAGATTCGCATTGCCAATGCCGCCGGCAACTACAGCCGCGTGGCGCCCATGCCCAACGGCCGCTGCGATCCCGAAACGTGGGCGGCGCTGCTGGGATTGAGCCTGAGCACGGGCGACTACTCGGCAATACTGAAGCCTGGCGGCGCATAATTGTGCCGCCAGGCCACGCAAAAGCGCCGCTCCTTGTGGGGCGGCGCTTTTGTGTGTAGAAAAGTTGTATCTAAGCGGGCGGCGGCTGCTGCGAAACGTAACTGGCGGGAGTACTGGCACTCAGGTTAGTAGTAGTCGCCGGCGGCGCAAGCGTGCTGCGAATGGAGCGCACTTCGGTGTACATGGCCTGCAAGCCGTTATTCTGTATGTCGATGGCCGTGTTCAATTTGTCCAGGGCGGCGTGCATGGCCTTCAGCTCGGCGATTTGCTCGTTGATGCGAAACCACCAGTGGGTGATGGCACGGCCAGCGAAAATAAAGACGACAACGGCGATAAAAACTAAACCAATCCAGGAATCCATAGGGGACTGCCTTTCTGCGCGGGGCGGCGCTTTTGTGATTACTGATTCCGGGCCGCATCTATGAGCGAATGACCCTCTTCGAAGTGTTGCATGGCATCGCGGATAGCTTGCTCGGCAACAGGCTTCATGTCGAGGCGATCTTCCAGGTCGGCTTGGTTGATTAGGGCCGATAAGTTTTCAACTGCATCCGCCGCGAGCAAGAGTTCCTGGTGGGCGCGCTCAAGCCCCGGTGGGGAGTCCAGGGCACGCACGCGGGCAACGGCAGAAATCAAGCCTACGCGGCCGATAGTGACCGAAGCATTCCATTCAGGCACATCGAACAGCGAAGGATGCTCAATAACTTCTTCGTAGAGCCCTTGGAGAGCCGAACTATTTTCCGCAAAGTCTTTCTCAAATGCCTGTATTGCGCTCAGATATGCCTGGAGCGCTTCATTCTCTGGATTTGGGGTAGGTGGTTGGCCAGGTCCGCATGCCGTAATGGCAAGCATGGCAACAACGAAGAGGGCGATACGGGTTGTGCGCGCGAACGCGCCGAGGTTAAAATGGTGGTGCATGAAAGCTGATTCCTTTCTTGCCATGCCCGGTGACGTTAGCGCGTCAGCCGGGCGAATTTATGAAGGGCTGCAGTATAGCACACTTGTTTTCAGATAATGTCCGGCGAAGAATCTGTGTGTAGAAAAGGTGTAGGAAAGTTGTATATTGACGCGATGCACAAATTAGCACTTGCGCTCGCAATCGGAGCATGCTATTCTTTCCGCACAAAAGAAGTGACCAGCGCGACGCTTGCGACGCCCGCTGGTCATGGCAGCACCAGAAGGACACTGGTGAATGCGAGGGGCATTCTAGCATAACCCACGCGCGCACCGTCAAGACGGTGCGCGCGTTTTGTTATCTTTCAAGCAACGTTTGGCGACGGAAAGCGAAAACGAAAAGAGCCCGGGGCACAGGTTTGGCCGCCCGCCCGGACTCTTTCCGTTTCCCTGCGCACCTTAACAACCGAAATTGCAAAGGTGAAAGCGACAGTTGGCGCCGCCGCTATGGTGACCCACCTAGGACTTGAACCTAGAACCCAATGATTAAGAGGTAAGCGGCGTACTTAACCGGATGACATTGTAACACGGCGGGCGCCCAAATATCCTAGTCAAACGGATGACTACCAATCATTGGGTTGACGAATTGCCCCTTCCTTGCAGCCGATCGAAGGCCGAATTATACGCATTGCGGACCGCCGGTGCGAGCGTGAATGCGTAGTACATTTGCGTGACCTGGGTGCTGGTGTGACCCATGGCGGCGGCGATGTCGGAGAGATCAGCGCCATTGTTGCGCATGGCCATTGCGAAGCCGTGGCGGAAGGCATGGGCGCTGTATTGCTGGATGCCAGCATTCCGACAACGTGACTTCAGCATGGTGCGCACGCCTTCGGGTGAGAAGCGGGGGCCAGCGTGGTAGAGCGGACCACGCGAAGCAAGCAGCAGCGCCGGCGCCGCGCTGGGCCGAGTGTAGAGATAGGCGAGCAAGTCTTGCCGAATGTCGGGCGTAGTCGGCACCATGCGCGGTTTGGCGCCCTTGCCACGTCGCACAAAGATTTCCAGCCGCTGCAGGTCAATGTCCTCAACCTGCAGCGCGCACAATTCCCCAAGACGTAAGCCAGAGAAGTAAAGCAACCGAAGAATGAGGCGGTCCCGGTGGTCTATCCAGCGGTCGCTTGTGATCGCGCCCAGCATGGCGCGCAGATCCGCATACTCCACATGCCGGGGGCGCTCTCTCGGCACACGCGGCGGTTTGACCCAATGCACCGGATTCTGGTCGCGGGTGATGTGGCGGCGGCGCTCTGCGAAGTTGAGGACGGCGGCAAGCGCACGGTATCGAGCATGCACGGTGCGCGGTTTGAGGCCAAGGCGCTGCTGTGAAGCAATGAAGGATTCCAGGACGCTTTCAGAGGGAATGACGTCGGGGATGCTGGCCTGATCGCACCAGGCCTGGTAGATGCGCAGTTGCGCGGCATACCAGGTGACGGTGGCGGCGCTGAGGCCAGCGGCGGTGACGGACACCTGGTGCAAGCGCACCAGGTCGGTGAAGCAACTTTCCATTGATGTTTCTCCAGACTGCCAGAACGGCGGGGACGGTGGTGGCAATCTGGTGCGTCCCAAGATGCGCACCAGTGTAATACATAGGGGCTGCATGCGCCACAGCATGCAGCCCCACGAATACACTTTGATCGACGTAAGGAGCCGAGATGAGTAACGGATTGGCAATGCATCCTGCATGGCAGTGTGCGCACCGCAAGTTAACGGACCTGGACCGCTGGAATGCTTACGACGCGGGGCGGGAGGGCGGATATTTCGATTCGCAGATTGCCCTGGCGATGATCGTGGGCGGCTTTGGGCACGATGTGATCGTGACCTACCGCGATGATGACGGCAACCCTGGGGGCTATGCGTTTCCGGACCGCTGGGTGGTGATCGACGAAGAGGCGGGGCGACGTTATGGGCCGGCGCTGCGCTTAATGCGCGATATGGACGCGACCGCGCACAATGCGCCGGTGACCTTTCCTCTCTCGGCGCGCAAGCTGGCGCTGAATGGGCGGGGGTAGGACATGCCCGAAAGAGTGATCGAGGATGGCGTATTTGTTCTTGAGCGCGACTTGAAAGGCAAACCGACTGCAAAGTTGGTGATATTGAGAAAATCCGAGGGGCAGCGTTTGGTTGTCGAAAGACGGAACAGCCATGGCGCGTGGGAAGACGACAGGCCAATAGACATTCCCAGCGAACTTGGAATTGTACTGGTGCAAAAATAGGGGGCTGCAGCGCATGAGCATGAAGCATATTATTTGGGCGCGTGAATCAAGATCCCAGGGGCCGACAAGATCGGTATACCAGGCGCTTGCAGGCGCGGCCAACGACCCCGAAGATATGTGCTTTCCTTCAGTCAATACGTTATGCAAGTGGTCCGGCTTTTCAAAGAGCACGGTGCTAATTGCAATTGCGGAGCTGGTTGCATTGGGTGAATTACGTGTGATCAAGAGGAATGGATCTGGCAGCAAATACGTGCTTGTGGAGCCGCAACCGGTATCAGAGGGACACCGGTATCAGAGTGACACCGGTATCAGAGTGACACCACACCGGTATCAGAGCAACACCACACCGGTGTCAGAGCAACACCACACCGGTGTTGCTCTGACACCCGTAAAGGTATTTAAAGAACAATTAAAGGTAGAGACTGGTATACCAGGCGTTTCTGAAGTTGTTTTTGCGGCCGAAACGGCGCAAACAACGCAACCAGACGATGACGGCTACAAAGGCCAATCTGCAACGTGGGTGGACCCCAACCCAATATCGGCCGGCGCGTTGTGGGAGGCGATCAAACTTGAATGCCAGAATTCGCTGACCAATGGCGTGAGTCACCATGTACTGCAAACGCAAGTGATTGCATTCGATGGCGACGTGCTGCGCGTCCAGGTGAATTCGATTTTTGCGTTTGAGGCGTTGACGGGGGGGCGCCTGCAGGCAGCGATGAATCGGTTTGCTCATTCCATGGCCGGCCGGCCGTTGACGGTCCGATTTGAACAACAGGTGTACCAGCCGCGGCCGGAACTTTTAGGGGTTACCCGTTGACGCGGCGCGCTATAATTGGCATAGTGACCACGGGACACTATCCCAAGGAGGCGGACGATGATCGAGGAAATGGTAAAGAGCAAACTGGCGGGAATCCTGGAAGAGCTTGAAGAGCGCGCCCACGCTGACGGTGTGCCAGCGTACCGCGATCTTTTCCGAGGGCTTACCATTCGCATTCAAGAACTTGAAACGGGCTGGCAGGTGGCGATTGCGCGTGAATGGCCTTCGCTGCCCAGCGAGATTGAAGAGAGCACGGTATTGCGCCACCTGGCGCCGCTCTATCACGGGCAATGGCACCGTACCAACAAGCAGGCGGGGCGTGGTGGGCGCGTCTACAACGTTTCCAAGATGGACTATCACCGATAGCCCCCACGGGCGAGGATAGAGGAGGGGATGATGGTTGAGAAGGTGACGATAGTGATGAGTGAGGAGATGCTATCCCTTGCCAACGATTTATGCACGCTTGGAGAGGAAACGTGGCGGCGGGACAGTGACGATCAACTGAGTATTGCCTCTTTGCGCAAAACCCTTCGCGCTGCCCTCCCTGCCAACACGGACATCGCACGGTTGGAGGCAGAGGTTGCCCAACTTAAGAATCGTATTCGACGCCGCGACAAACGCATCGCAGAACTTGAGGCGCACAGTGCGGCAGCGTTTGTGGAGACCTGCCATCGCATTGCCGAAGAAAAGAACATTCTGTGGAGCCAAGCAGCAGGTCGCCTTATAAAAGATTGGAACCTAGCAGGCAAGGAGGCGCGAGCCATGACCGAGATAGCGAAACTCCACCCCAACCGCACACATATAACGCTGCACGATGACAAAGATACACAGTGGGCATATTTGCCCATAGACGTAGCGATTAAACTCGCCGACGCAATCATAGCACTGGCAAAGGTTGAATAGCATGCCATACGCTGCAAAGCGTCCATGCGCAGCGCTTGGATGCGCTGCATTGGTGGCACGGGGTGCGCGCTATTGCCCGGCGCATGCCAAGGAAAAGCGGGCGGCAATTGACCGGGGGCGG
>Ga0193738_1000617_pt1 | contig 16912 bp, 21 predicted proteins | sample L2a1metaG_FD_144927 | JGI IMG/M metagenome (GOLD analysis project Ga0193738, IMG submission 144927) | Soil microbial communities from a riparian zone of the East river system, Colorado, United States - L2a1 | ecosystem: Environmental > Terrestrial > Soil > Riparian zone | place: USA: East River...
GCAAGAAGGGCCGGGCGACCGACAACAAGCTGGCGGACTTGCGCGGCGCGCGCTTGGTGAGCTCGTCGGAGTCCGGCGAGGAGCGGCGCCTCGACGAGACGCTTGTGAAGCGTGTGAGCGGCGGCGACGAGCTCACCGCCAATCACCTGTACCGCGAGACGTTCCGGTTCCACGCGCAGTTCAAGCTCTGGCTCGCCACCAACCACCGACCCGAGATCCGCGGCGTTGATGATGGTGTGTGGCGGCGGCTGCGGCTGATCCCGTTCAACGTCACGATCCCACCTGAGCGCCGCGAAGGCGACTTGCCCGAGCAGTTGCGGGCGGAGGCGTCGGGCATTCTCAGCTGGGCCGTGCAAGGGTGCCTCGACTGGCAGAAGTTCGGCCTGCAAGCACCCGCGGCGGTGAGCGCATGCACCGCCGAGTGGCGCGCCACCGAGGACGAGCTGGGCGCCTTCATCGACGACTGCTGTGCGGTAGCCCAGTTCGCGAAGTCCACTGCAGGCGCGTTGTATGGCGCCTACCGCGAGTGGGCTGAGCGGCAGGGCGGCAAGCCGATCAGCGCCAAGGCCTTCGGGCTGCGGCTCAAGCGCCTCGGATACATGGGCGACAAGACGCACGCCCAAGGGCGAATGTGGTGCGGCATTGGCCTACGTCAGCCGGAGCGTGACGCATGACGCATCGACCCCCTGTTTCGGAAAAGGGCCTCACGCGCGCGCGCGTAAGCCGGTTTAGGAAAACGAGGCCTAATGCGTCACATGCGTCACGCCTGGAGGCGGCGAAGCGCCCACCGGCCGCGACCACCGGAAAAGTAGGCGGCACCGAGTTTGTGGTCGGGTGCTGCAACGACTCCGCCGGCACTGCCGAGTTCGGCCCCATGACCCTCGATCGGCGAGCTGAACCACCGGCTGGCGCAGCCGACGGTTATCGACGCAACCTCGCGGAACCACTCAGCGCGCGCGAGCGAAAAGGCACCCGCGATCGGATCGCACCCCGCGCTCAGGCGATTTCCCGCAGAAATCGGCCGGCCGCCGCGATCGGATGTGCCGATTGGCCGGCGGCAAGGCGCACCCGCCGATCAGCCCGGCCTGGGCGCACGGTCCACCCCTGGTTTTCTCGAGGTTTTCGCATGACTGACCCCTGCAAACCCGCGATTTCGGGCGCGCCGATGAGGGCCGGTCAGCGACCGCGCGCCGATCACTTGCCGATCGGGGTTTTCGCCCAATTTGCCGGGCAAATCGCCCGACCCGAGCCCGACTGCCGATCGGGTCGAGCGAGCCCTCGGCGCGCCCGGGGGGTGATCACGCGATCGCCCCGATCTGCACAAAAACACCGAGTTTTACAGCACGGACCCCTGATCACATGCCGGCCTGGCGATCGAGCTCCGGGCGCGCCGATCGCCACCTACCAACCCGATCACGGCCGCGCCCAGCGCCCGCAGAGGCCGAGCACCGGCACGCCCAGGCCAACCCACCGACCTTCACCGAGCGCACCGTGCAGCCAGCGACGCGCGCCGCGACAGCCACAACCGCCACGACCAAGGGAGACTTGATCATGACCGAAGAGAACGCGACCACTGCGGCCGACGATATGAGCGAGTTCGGCAAGTTCTGGTTTGAAGGCCCGGCGTCGACGATACGCGACGGCAAGCTCGAGAGCGACGGGCTGATGCTGATTCTCGACTCCAAGAGGCAGCAGGTGCTCTACACGCACACGCTCAGTGAAGCGTGCCGCGCTCAGTACGCTGACGACGATTGGTCACGCAAAGCGAACGCGCGACGCATGGTCGAGGCCGCCGTTGCGTTCGGGCTAGCAGAGCCGAAGTACGCAAGAGCCGCGCTCACCCGCTGCGCTGAATGGTTGGAGCGCCCGCAGTCGCCCGAGATTGCTCGCACCAATCCCGGCACGCGAGCGGAGCAGGCGTCATGAGCACGCGCGGCAGGGTCATTCCGCTCGCCCCGCCTGCAGGAGCCCTCCCATGTCCTCACTGAGCCCTCGCTGTCACCGCTGCAACCGCCCGCTCAACCCGGGCGCGCTGCCCTTGCACCGCACCGCCTGGCCACCGTTCTGCGGCTCGGTGTGCGCCAGCGCGTGGACGCTCGCCAACTCGGAAACCAGGCGGCCTGGGCGCCGTCGTGGTGGCCGACAAGTGCGAGCCCGCCGTGCAGCATGGCTGGCGCGCGCGGCCCGGGAGCAATCATGACCCGCTACATCCGCCCGCGTGGGGCGAACGCGCCCCGCCATCGAACGCCAGTGGCGACAGGCCGCGGCTTTTCAGCGTGTCAAGGGCGGTGGGGGCGGGACCCAGGGGTCCGGGACGCCGTCCGGCACGGTGTCGATATACGCGAACGAGCTTCGCCCGAAGGCTTTGTCGAGCGCCTCGTAGTACATCGGGCCATCGGCCGGCGTGAATACATCGCCGAACACGATCTGATCGAAGTCGTCCTTGGGGACGCCCCGAGCGACATCGACCAGCACCTGCTCGCCCTGCAGCCGAAACGTGGCGGCCACTCGGCGCTCTCCGGATGTCCCCATAGCAATCAGTCGCTTCACGGGCGCTTCCTGCTGAGTTCGTCGATCTCGGCGAGATCCGCTTCGCTCAGACCACGGTGCTCGGGCGCATTGGAGATCCAGCGCTGCACCCGCTCGCGCAGGAACCCTCGGCCGCGCAGCGTGGTGAGCTGCTGGGGGTCGAGTTGCAGTGAGCGGATGCGGGCCAATGTCTCTCGGATCTGCCGCGGCGTGATGCCGGGGTACTTGTGTAGGATACCAGCTACCGCAAAGCTCGCCTCCCAACCGGCGATGCGCACTCGAGGGCGTCGTCGTAGCGGGCGGCGTGGCGGGTGGCGAGTACGAGAGGCGCGCGAGGCCGCAGCACGGGCAGCGTTGGTCGCAGCCTTCGACGCAGCCTTCGAGGCAGCTCAGAGGCGCGGGCGTCGAGGCGGGCGTCGAGGCCAATCATGACCACCTACCGAAACACCCTCGCCAAAGCTCACCTCACCATGGCCCGCCAGCGCCGTCGCGCCACGCGGTACGTGCGGCGTCGCTCGGCCCCGCCGAAGTCGCGGAAGGCACCAGCACCAGCCCCCCCGCCAACGCCGGCCCAGGTCGACGAGCACGGGGGCCAGCCGTGAGCCTCGAGCGCCGCCGACTCTCGCGATCGGCCCCGCCACCCAAGCCCTGGCCACTCGGCCTGCCTATCATCACGTGAACGACGAACAACAGGAGAACCGAATGAACACCACCATCGAAGCAGCTGTCCCCGCCACCGAGCACCGCACCACGGAACCGACTCCATTCCCGGTCGACGACGCCGAGCTCGCGAGCGTATTCGCGCAAGCCAAGGCGGACGCACTGGCTGCCGAGAGGCTGGCGACCGAGGCCGAGCAACGCGCTGCCGCCGCGGCCGAAGCATTCCGCGCCAATCCGTCCCATGACACACACGGCGCGGCCGCAGTAGAGCAGCAGCTCGCGCACAACGCTCGCGAGCAAGCGCGGCAGCATCTCGATCGAGCGGCCGTGCTGGGGGCCGAGCATGCTCAACGGCAGAAGGTGGCCCGCCTGCAGGAGCTCGAGCCCGCGGCGGCCCGGGACCCGATCTTGCGCGCAGCTCTCGAAGAAGCCTGCGCGCTTGGCCGCGACCTCCACGCTCGCATGGCACAGGCATCCAAGCGCCTGGCCGCGCTCATCGCCACGCAGAGCTCGGCGGCGAGCGAGGCAGGGCGCCTGTCCTACCAGCTCGGCCAGATACGGAACGATCTTCAGCCACTGGACCTAGCCCAGGTGAACGAATCGCTCTACAAGCGAGTCGAAGCAGCCTTCCAGCCGCGGCACCTCGGCTCCGGCCGGCACGGGCCAACGCCGTTCACCGTCGACTTTGCCGACAATGGCGACGGCTCGGCGCTCGTCCGGATCCAGGCGGCCACGTATGTGGAGCCAGACGAGCGCCGCTCATGACGAGCGAGCGAGGCAGGAGGCCGCCGTGACCCTCGAGCACTCCCACGGCAAGGCCCGCCCGACGCTGCCTCGCAGCCGGGAGCTCGCCGTTCTACCAACGGACGGCAAACCGAACCGTTCGCGTGACGCGCGCGGACGGTTCACCGGGCTGGACTCGCCCTCGAACGGTCGAGGCTGGAAGCAGCTGATCGGACGCATGGCCGGGCGCGAGTTGAAGGGCGAGGCAGCCGAGCTCGGTCGAGCCGCATGGCGTCTGTACCTTGCCCAACTGGAGGAGTTACCGCACACCGGCCCCAACGTGCGCTCGCTCGTCGCCGCGCAAGCTCGCAGCGCGATCCTGAGCGCTCGGTACGCACAGCGCGCCGCCGAGCTGGGCCTCGACACGCTTGCAGGTCGCGCTGCCCTCGACATGAGCGCGAAGCTGGACGCCCGCGCCGAGCGCCTGGCCGTGACCGCCCTCGACATCGCCATCCGCTTGGCCAAGGCCCAGCGCGCGGGCCGCGTCGTCGACGCCCACGCCCGCGTGCTCGAGGCCTTCGGCGCTCCGGTTCCACCCAAGCCCGAGCCGGAGGGTGCAGCGTGATCAGCACCGAGTCCCTACTGACCTCTCCGGACGCCTTCGGTATAGTCACCGCGTCGCCGGCGCAGCGGGCCGCGTGCCGCATTCTCGACGGCCAGCCGCTCTGCGAGCTGGCGCGGCAAACCGACGTCCTCGAGCTGGTCGGCGGCCCCGCAGCTCTTGCGGCGTTGCCCCGCTCGGCGCCGACAGAGCTGGTGCTGCTCGCCGCGATCCGCACTGCGAAGACGATCCTCGCCTGCGCGGCCGCGGTGCGCATGACGCAGACGGTGGACGTCTCCCGGCTCGGCCGAGGTGAGGTCCCGCGCGTGTCGCTCGTCAGCCTGAAGCTGGACCTCACCGCGGTTCCGCACCGCATCCTGCTCGGGACGCTGCAGGGCTCGCCCGTGCTGTCGCCGCTGTTGCTCGAGTCGACCGCGGACACGATCACCGTACGTCATCCGTCGGGCCGGCCGGTCGAGATCGCGATTGTGGCGGGTTCGAAAGCCGGCGCCGGCTTGGTCGCTCGCTGGTGCGCCGGCGCGGTTTTCGACGAAGCGCCGCGCATGAACGGCGCGAGCGACGCCGTGGTGAACCTCGACGACGCGCGTGCTGCGGTGATCGGACGCCTGTTGCTCGGCGCACAGATCCTCTGCATCGGCTCGCCTTGGGCACCGAATGGGCCGATCCACGATTTGGTGCAGGAGCATTGGCGCCGGCCGTCGGATCGCATGGTGGTGCTTCGCGGAACCGGCCCCATGCTCAACCCCCAATGGTGGACGCCGTCGCGCTGTGCTCGGCTGCAGGAGCAGGACCCGACGGCGTACCAGACCGACGTGCTCGGCGAGTTCGCGGATCCGGAGTCGGGCTTGATCAACCCCGTCGCGCTGCGCACCGCCACGCGAGAGTCGCCGCTCGAGCTCGAGCCCGACCCGGTGGCACGTTACACCGCCGCGATCGATCCGAGCGAGGGCACCGCGAGCGCGAACCCTTGGTCGTTGATAATCGTCGAGCACTCGCCCGCACCGCGCACGCCGACACCCGGCGACCCGCAACCACCACCAAAGCGTTTCCGAGTCGCACTGGCGCGCGAGTGGCGTGGTTCCGGCCCCGATCGGACGTTGCAGGAGATCGCGACGATCTGCCGACGCTATCGGATCAGCACGGCGATCACCGATCAGTATTCCGGTGCCGCAATCTCCGACATCTCAGCGCGTCACGGCCTGAAACTGTTCATCGATCGCTGGTCGGCGATCAGCAAGCTCGAGGCATTTCAGAACCTCGCAACGTTGGTTGCCAACGCTCAGCTCGAGCTCAGCCCCGATCGCCAGCTCCGCCGCGATCTGCTCTCAGTGAAGCGCCGCACGACGCAGCAGGGCGTCACGATCGTGTTGCCCAAGACCGGCGACGGCAGGCACGCCGATTACGCGCCGGCGCTTGCGAGTGCACTCAAGCACGCGTCGGACACGAGCATCGCCGACTACATCGCGGCGCTCGACCTCCTGCGCACTGAACTCGATGGGCTCGGCGGAGGGGGTCTAGCATGGTAGGCGTACCACCAGGAAACTCTCGGACAACAAAGTCTGTCCTGTACGGCTTCGACGCAGACGGCGTGCGCCGCGCTGTGCAGCCGGTGCCGCTCGAGCCCACCCAGTGCCGAGGGTGCGGCATTGTGCTCGAGCCATTGCGCCGCTACGCGGGGCTCTGCCGCGCGTGCGTGATGGGCTTTACCCGCCCCGCGCAGAAACCCACCGGCCACATCGAGCCGCAGCTCTGTGTGCTCCAAGAAAGCTGCCGCATGCGTCCTGACGGGCGGCGCGAGCGCTACGTGCTTGTGCAATGCACCTGCGGTCAGCGGCGCACTTTGAAGTGGACCACGTGGCAGCACCACCGTCCTCGCTGCTGCAATCGGTGCCGGCTGCGGGATATCGACCTGCACGGGTTTGAGGCGGAATATGCTCGGGGCTGAGCGTGTACATCGACACGATGCCTAGTGATACTCGAAACGTTGAAAGGTGAAACCATGAACACTCGTGTCTTCAAGACCGACATCCAGGACTCAGCTACTGCTGAGCGACGACGCGCCACGCGCGAGGTGCAACTCTCGGCGCTGAAGAAGCTCCATCCTGATCTTGACCTGACTGACAAGGGCGACGACTACGTCGAGGGGTATTTCGATCAGGCAATGCAGGACCTCGGCCGACAGTCGCAAGCGAAGCCGAGCACCAAGCTAGACTCGATGGGATCGCGCAGGAAGACCAAGCTAGACTTGGTGGGATCGCGCGTCATTAAAGTGCTGAACGGCGCGGTGAGCAAGGATCGCGTCCGATCGCGGCATGACAGCACGGACGATTTGCCGGAGTGGCTGCAGCCGCTCGACACGAGCAAGCCCTGAGCCTCCAACGCCGAGCAGGCTCGGACAAAAGCGGGGCCGGCGCTGCCATGCACAGCCCGGCCCCAGGTCCATGAGGAGGTTAGGCCCATGAACGACTCTCAGATTAGCACGGCCACGCATGTCGAAGTCAGTGGTGATGTCGCGCGACGCCTACTGCGACGTGCTGATCGTCGCCGTGGGCCACGGCTTCATGTGTGTCGAGTGCTCGCTGGCCAAGCACGCGGGGAGCTCGCTGCTTTGCACTCGCACCGCGGAGATGCGCGAGCACCTGGCGCTGCACCGGGCCAAGGGCGATCGGGTGCCGCGGGAGGCGATCGAGCTACTCGAACCCGCAGTGCGGGCGGCGGTGAACGACTAGCCTTCGTCCAATCGAGCGAGCGGCCCGATCGCGGCAAGCGCTTCGTCGCGAAGCGCCACCACCTCGTCGCGGACCTTTGCCCCGAAGGCTCGTTCGCGAGCTGCAGCAGCGAGAGGTTCGTCGGTACGGCCATAGTGGACAGTGTCGACTACCGTCACCTGGCTCGAGGCGATGTCCGCGCGCTTCAGCCAGATCCGCTTGAGCACCTCGGTAGCTGGTGGAGGCAGGTACACACGCGCGAGCTCCCACGAGGTATGAAAGTTCTGTTCGTCTGGCTTGATTTGTTCCCATCGGTGATCGAGATCCTTGCCCAGCATCCTCGCGCGATGCTCCCTGAGTTCAACCGCGCGCTCCTCCGCAGACTCGCCCTTGTACTCGGAAGGCACCGACGTTTCGCCCTTGCCGAACTTCATCAGCGCAGGGGAAGCCACGTACTCCATCGCAGAGACGAAGCGCTGGGTAGCCACCAGCGTCTGACCAGCAATCTCCGCGCGCTTCGTCGTCCGCTGCTGGCGGCGCCAACTTGTAGCGCCCCAGACGGCAACCCCGACGGCGATCGCGGGCGTCAGAGTCTCGAGCATCCAGAAGAAGTAGTTCCAGTTCCATTCGCAGATACAGGTGTTCGGCATGGCGGCGCGGAGGGTAGTGGCGACCATCGCGATCCGTCCAGAGGCGAGTTGCGAGCCCCGAGGCCGTGCAACCCTGGCGCTCTCCTGCCGCACCGCTCGCGAACCGGTGGGAGACTGGGCCGTTCTCGAGATGCTTGCGCGGGAAATGCGAGCGAGATCGCGGAGTTGGAAGTGGCGACCGACGGGGTGGTGACGTGGGGCTCGCAAGTCGGTGGTCCGGGTTGCCTGACAACGATATGCACTGCACAATTAGCGCGTGGGCACGACGACAAAGTCCGACCAAGTCGCCGTCCGCGTCGAACCCGAGGTGGTGGCGCTGATCGAGCAAGTCACCGAGCTGATCGCGAAGACGTCGATCACCGGCGTCACGCCCACCAAGGCCGAGGTGATGCGCGCTGCGTTGCGCAAGGGCCTCGAGCAGATGCTCGCCGACCTGAAGCGAGGCAGGCGCAAGTAGAGTTCGCGGGCATTCCGCCCGCAACAAATGGCCCCCGCGGGTGGTGGTACACCCCGGAGGCCGTGGTCCAAAGGAGTGTGATTCCCATGAACGACACGAACGCTACAACGAACGCAGCCCACGACCAAGCGTTGACCGAGTTGCGCGCCCGGCTCGGTGCGGAGCTCGCTGCGACGGCTGGCAACGCAAGGGCCCAGACTGCCGTCTTGGTGCGGACGCACGTCGCGGCGCTGCGGGCGATCCGCGCTGAGATCCTCTGCCAACTCGACCGGACCCTGTCGATGTACGGTGAGCTGGAGCGTTGGCCGGAGTCCGGCGCGCCGCCGAAAATCGCGATCACGGTCGACCGCGCACTCCGCGAACAGGACGTGCTCGATCACCCGGAGCCATGTTCCGGCTGTGGCGTATGCGAGGCCCGGCGCGTGCTCATGGAGTTCGGCGGTGCACTCCCCGTGCAGGCGCTGCTCGACGAGGCGCTGACCGTGGCAGCGGGCAACAGCAACACCCCGGATGGCGAGATCGCGATTCAGCACTTCTTCGACTGCATCGACAATGTGTTCATAGACAAAGCTTCCGATCTCAAAGTCTACCAAGCCGCCATAGCAGCACTCGCAGGTCGTGAGGCGCGGTCATGAGTCGCCCCCGCGCCGATCGGCTCTACGCCTATCTCGAGGCCCAAGTGGCCGCCGCCGGCGATGATCGCGCATCGCGCTGCCGAGCGGCCTGTGCGATCGTGAAGGCCGCGATCCTGCAGTCCGAACGTGAACGCAAACTGCGAGTCGATCGACTCGTGTCGCAAGTCGACGAGCTCGCCCGAGGCTGCGAGCCGTACGCTGTCCCGCCGTTGGCGCGCGCCTTCGTGGACCTGCTCGAAGCCGATGACGGGCGTTGCGACTTGGCCCCGGCGGGTAGCTGTGAGCGTCCGGCCTGCGCCACCTGCCCCTGCTCGGGCTGCGCGTCGGCGCGCGCGTTTCGCGATCGCTTCGACACGCAGATCCCTCTCGAGAGTCTGCTCGAGCAGCTCGTGTTTCTCGGCTACGAAGGCCCCGGAACGTACTTCCCTCCCGCGCGCTGCATCGAGCGCATCTTCGAGATCCTCGACGGCGAGTTCGAGACACTGGATGCGGTGGAGCGCGTCAGTGAAGCCGCGCTCGCTCAGCTGACCGGCACCGCCGGAGGCAAGCCATGAGACGCCCGGCGCTATGGGTGCCCGCGCTGGACGACGAGCGTCCTGTGCTGAGCAGCGCGCTGCTCGACCAGGGCGCGGACAAGGACCGGCTTCGACTCTTCAGCGAGGGCGAGTTCGCCGGTGAGTTGCTGGTGCGCAGCGGGCTAGGCGAGGCCCTGCTGCGGGGGATGGGGTTGATGAGCGAGGGCTAACCGTTGCCCCTGTGCCCCCGGCGCGAGTCGGGGGCCATGGGGGAGCGGTTGGATGGCTCCGAGAGGGAAAAGGGAGGTGTGCATGGCGCGACCACGAACAGGGCAGCTCATCTGGCGCAACAGTTGGGCGTTCGCCCGAGTGACCACCATCATCGACGGCGAGAAGGTGCGCGTCATGAAGGCGCTCGGCACGCAGAACCCCGTCGTCGCGCGCAAGAAACTCGACAAGCTCAACGCAGCCGAGAGCCCCGCGACCGAGGACGTCAAGCGGGCCGAGACGTTCGCTGAGGCGGCGGAGCGCGTGTTCATGGACCGACACGCGGAGGGTAGCCAGTATGCGCTCGACGAACTCGGGTCGCTGAAGCTGCACGTCTTGCCGGTGATCGGGGCCATGAGCGTCTCGAAGATCGACATCGCCGGCGACATCAACATCGCACTCGCGAGCGGGAAGAAGGCCGGGCTCAGCCGGGGCTCGGTTCAGCACCTGCGGCAGCGCATCGGTGCGGTGTTCGCCCAACTCGAGAGCGAGCCTGGCGGCCCGCCAAGCCCGATGGCCAAGGTGGTCATGCCCAGGTTTACCAAGAGCGTGAAGAAGGAACGCGCCGTGCTAACCGACGCCGAGCTCGCGATCTACCTCGCATGGGCGCCTGCGAGTGAGGGCTTCCGATCCATCGCGGTGCTCGAGCGTCAAACGATGGCGTGCGTAGCCCGGATGTTCGGCGGGTTGCGGACGAGTGATCTGCACGCGCTTAAGTGGGATGGCTTCGACGTCGAGCACGGCGCCTTCGGTTGGGGGTGGGCGCCGCGAAAGAAGACCAGCCGGCCGCAGATGCTCGAGGTGCCCGAGATGCTGCGCCAGATTCTGCGCGCGTGGTGGGAGCGGCACGGAGGCCCGGCGGCAGGCGTTGTGTTCCCTGTGCGGCGTCGAGGCAGAGGGAGCGACCGCGTAGGGCAGGAGCGGGTCCGGACGAGCCACGCGCGGGCGCTCCGGCGAGACCTGCAGCGTGCGTTCGGCGCCGCTGGCGACCGGGAGGGCGTCCCCCGGCCGGGGTCGCGGCGCTGGCAGGAACTCTTCGAGAGGACCAGCTTCACGCTACCCGTCGACTTCCACAGCTGGCGCCGTGCCTACGCCCAGGCGCTCGCCGACGCCGACGTCAACGCGCAGCAGGCCGCCGCGCTGACCGGGCACTCGAGTCTCGCTGTCCATGCACAGTACCTTCGGAGCGCCGGCAAGATGCGCAAGCTGCCAGATGCCGCGCTACCGAGCCTTCCGGAATCGGCACTCGCAAAAGGCAGCGCTGCTGTTTTGGGCGGTATAGGCGGCGTCTACGCTGCGATCGTCGACCAAGAAAGCGCGCCAAAATACATGGCAAAAGCTGGCCCACCTGACTTCGGATCCGATGGTCGGGGGTTCGAATCCCTCCGGGCGCGCCAGAAAGTGGGCGAAGCGGAGATTGAAAAGGCACTCGCGATGCCTAAACCCACCGAGGCGACCCCGATCCCCGCGCGCCCGGCGGTACGCCTGCTCGACCTGCTCGCCGCGATCGACGCCGCCATCCTTGCCGGCGATGCCCATGCGGCCCGCTCGCTGGTCGCCGAGGCGACGCGGCTGGAGCGCGAGCGGTCGTCAAAAGGCGATAGCCAAGCCCTCGGCAGTGCCGATTCGCCCTGAACGACCCGAACGTCACGCCTCCCCAACCCCCGCCCAGCCCGCCACCCGGCCCGAGCACAGCCACACCGCCCGCGTCGGTTCGCCCCCGCCGGCACTGATCGGCGCGATAGCCACGGGCGATGATCACCTGGCGCGACGTCAGCCCAACCTACCTCAAGCGCAGGAACCTCACCAAGTCGCAGGCGGTGGCGTGCGCGCTTGAGATGTTGCCGCTGTTCGAGGCAGAGGCGAAGGAACGGCAGCGGCTGCACGCGGGCACGACTCGTGGGCGCTCCAAGTCAGTTCCGGACTCAGGTCCGGAAGTGAAGCGCAGTGACAACGAAGCTCGCGAGCAGGCTGCGGCGCAGTTCGGTGTGTCGGGTCGTCACGTCCAGCGGGCCAAGAAGCTCAAGCTGAAGGCGCCGCAGCTGCTCGATGCCGTGAAAGCCGGCAAGATGGATCTCGGCACCGCGGTGAAGGCGAGCCGGCAGCCGTGCTCTCGCGCCGCTTGGTCGTGACTCGCTTGCCGACCATGGCATGCTCGGCTGGCTATGTCCGCCCCCAAGCGCTGCCTGCCAGTGCGTCACCGCGGCAGCTGAGGCGACGCGTCACGGCTGCAGCCGATCTGGTAGAAAGGAAACGCCCCGCAGCGCAGCCACGCGCCCGGGGCGAAGGAGCGGTCATGGCGCCCCGGAAGAAGGTACCGGCCAAGCCGGTAATCAGCAAGGCTCGCACCACGGTACACCGCCCGCCGGTTCGTCGCAGGCGGCGAGCCACTGAGGAACCCCATCCGGGATGGGTCGTTGCTCAGCGGATGCGGCTGCGGCCATGGGCCGATCTCACCGACGAGCAAGACACGGATGTCGCCGCGTTGCTTGAACTCTACGCATGGGTCGTCGAGCGACACAACGAACTGGAGCAACAGGTCGCAACGTACAAGCACTACGCGACACGCGTTGCTCAAGGCCTCAAGCCCACGGACGAATCACACGAACCCAGCGATCCCGTGGCGCGGGCGGAGTGGAGGCGAGCGCGTGGCGAAGATTTCTGGCTTGCGATGGCTGACAACGCAGAGAAGTCGCTCGGGCACTTCAAGCGTGATCTTCATCGATACACAAAAGCTCGCAGCGGTCCACCATTCGCACTCAAGAAGCGTTGGGCGGGTACCAATGTCCCCGACGGATACAAGGAGCGCGCGATCTTCATGGCGGTAGGTCTGCTGCTGAAGTACTGCGCCGAAGATCCGCAAGGACGCTTGCTCGACGAACGCATGCCGCTCGATCCGAGCAGTGGCACCTACCGCGCCGAGTGCGCGTTTCTTGAGGCGCGCGTCGCGCTGGAAGGCGCGTTAGCTGAGCGCGACGGTGCATATCCTTCATCGGCGCGCGTCGCCGAGCTACGCCAGCAACTGAGGGAAGCAATGCGACCTGCAAATCGACGGGCGATCCTTGAAAAGATGAACGCTCGCGGTGGTCCCGGAGGAACCGGCATCGAGCGCGAGATCGCAGCGGTCGTGTCGCATATACTGGGCCCGGGCGCGAGTCTCAGCAATGTGCTGCAAATCTACTACTCGCTCAAGCGGCATCAACCGCTCACGCTGGTGGTGAACAACGACAACGACAACCTGTCATGAACAATTTGCTGGCACGAGAGTGAACAAAGTTGTTCACCCTGCCGCCAAACAAATGTCCATGACCGTCGTCACACAACGCGGCTTAATGCCTCATTGTGATTGACGAACTCCAGGTTTCTCCTGCGCTTCTCCTCGCGGGCCTTCCCTCCGGAAGGCTCGCGTCCCCTCCGCAGCAGCACACGGCGGCGTCGTCGGAACATCGAGCGGGCGAAGACGTCTCCCGTCTCATTCAGGACTGGGGCTTCTTGCGCGATATCGCAGTCGCCGCCGGCGCTGATCCACGTACAGTTAGGAAACTTCTGATCGGCGAGCCCGTGCGTGGGATGGTCGCAGCGCGCATCCGCGGCACCCTTGCGCAACGCGGCATCGCGCTTCCGAAGTCGAGCGCACCCCGCCGATGCGCAGAGGAGCGCGCGCGATGACCGGCCGCGATCGGACTACACAGGACAGTGCACCGCCCGCGACAGTCGATCCACTCGGCGAAGCGCTCGGCGAAGCGCTCGCCCGCGTGCTGAGGCCGCTGATCAGGCACGAGATGATCGAAGCGATCGCCGAAATCGAAGCGGCGCGGCAGCCACAAGCCACGCTTAAGACCGTCGACCAAACCTGCGCGGCGCTGCAGACCAGCCGCGCGACGCTGCACAAGCTGCGGCAGCAAGGGTTGCCCACGATCATGCTATTGGACTCGCCCCGGTTCGACATCGAGGCATGCGTCGAGTGGATACGGCAGCGCTCGCCAGCGCAGCAGATCAACAGCGACCGCTGTGACGCGTCCGTAAACGAGCGCGCCAGCACTCCGCCGCTGCGACTCGCGCGGAGAGGTGGCCGGTGAACGCAGTCCACTCCACCAAGACTGACCACCGAGGGCGTGCGCGGAAACGCTGATGATCACGCTACGACCCTACCAGCACGAGGCATCGGAGAGATCGCTGGCCGAGCTGCGGGAGCACGGTTCAACGCTCGTGCACATGGCAACCGGCTTGGGCAAAACCGTCATCATGGGGGAGGTTGCGAGCCAGGTCAGCGATGCGGGCGGGCGCGTATTGCTGCTGGCGCACCGCGTTGAGTTGCTCGAGCAGGCGCGGGAGAAGTTCGAGCGGCATGGGTTGACGTGCGGGATCGAGATGGCCGATCAGCGCGTGGATCGGGCAAACCTGCCGCAGGTGACGATCGCGAGCGTGCAGACGTTGGCGCAGCTCAGTCGGCTCACAACGTTCGCGTATGACGCGTTCGCGTTGGTGCTGATTGATGAGTGCCATCATGCGGTGGCTAAGACCCATCGACGAATCGTCGACTACTTCTATGGCGCGTGGCGAATGGGCGTGAGCGCGACGCCGATGCGCCACGACGAAGTTGCGATGGGTGAGGTGTTCGCCTCGGTGGCGTACCAATACGATCTCCGCGACGGCATTCGCGATGGTCATCTCGTGCCGCTCGTGCAGCGGATCGTCCGTGTCGAGAGCTTCGACTTATCGACGGTGCGGACCACCGCGGGCGATCTGAACGCGGGCGATGTGGAGGTAGCGCTCATGCGCGACAGGGTGCTGCATGAGATCGCGGCGCCGCTGGTCGAGCTCGCCGAAGCGCGCCCCACCCTGGTGTTCATGCCGTCAGTCGCGCCAGCGCACGCGCTCCAGCCGATCCTTGCGGCGCACGGCCGCACTGCGGAGGCGCTCGACGGCACCTCACCTCCGGAGTTCAGGCGGGCGGTGATCGAGCGCTACCAGCGAGGCGAGACACAGTTCCTGCTCAACTGTGCGCTGTTCACTGAAGGGTTCGACGCGCCGCGAACCTCTTGCGTCGCCATCGCGAGGCCGACCAAGAGCACCCCGTTGTATCAGCAGATGTTGGGCAGGGGGACTCGGCTCGCACCCGAGAGCGGCAAGCGTGACTGCCTCGTGCTCGACTTCGTCGGCCAGGCCGGCCGCCACCGCCTCGTCAGCGCGCTCGACGTGCTCGCGGGCAAGCCCGTTGACGACGCACTGCGGGCGATGGCCAGTATCCTGGGTGAGCTGCGCCCAGAGCTTACCGTCACGGAGTTGATCGACGCCGCTCAGGCCGCCCTCGACGAAAAACCACGCGCGGCGATCGCCGTTCAGGCCAACTACTCGACGGAAGCCGTCGATGCTTTCACTACGATCGTGGACCTCGGCGCCGTCGTGCTCCTGGGCTGTGACCCGTCCATCGCTCGTGCGGGGACGGGGACGCCAGCGACGCAGCCGCAGATCGACGTGCTGCAGCGGGCGGGCATCAAGGCGGAGTGGGCGCGACTGGGCCGGGCGCAGGCGAGTCAGCTCATCGACTGCGTGCAGGAGAGACGCCGCCGCGGGCTCTGCACCGTGAAGCAGGCGCTGTTGTTGCGCAATCGCGGGCTGAACCCTGACCTTTCTTTCGAGCTCGCGCGCGAGGCCATCGACTGCATCGCCGCCAACCGGTGGCGCACGCCTCCCGCGCTGCTTGCTGATCCTCGATTCAGAACACCGTGCAGTGAGGCGGCAGCATGAGCGACGGGCATGTCAGCGTGGATCAGAGCGTCCCGACGTTCAAGACGATCCGAGAGGCTTTCGCGGCCGGGTACACCGGTGCGCAGATTCTCAGTCACGAGGTGAGCGTCGAGAAAATGGACGTGACCGACTTCGTGATGTGCGGCGGCGAGCTCAACTTCGAGAACTGCAGACCCATGGAGGTGCCCAAGGTCAAGGGCGAGGTCAATGGCCACGGCTCTCCGCCGACGCTGAGCGAGGACTTGGACGCAAGCGGTGTGTCCAGCATCACGCAGATCTCGCCGGCGGATGAGATTGCCGCTGCAGTCGACGCGCTCGCCACTCGGGTGGCAGCGTCGACGGGCACTCACGCAGAGTTGCTGGTCTCGGCGGCGATTGACCACCTCGCAGGCGCGCAGGTCACTGGCGCTGAGCGCGTCGTCGGCGCGGCGGTAAAGGCCGCTCGCGAGAGCGCCAAGCGACGTGCGCAGCGCGAGCGACGTGCGGCGAAGTCGTCCGCAGCTGCGCGCGAGGAGGGCGAAGAACGCGACCCGCTCGAAGAAGTGCTGCCTGACCACGTGGTCGTCGACAGCGACCTGGCGAACGCACATCGGCTGCGGCGTGATCATGGTGACGATTTGCGATTCAACTCCGCGCTCGGCTGGCTCGCATGGGATGGGCGACGCTGGGCGCGCCCGGGTGATGCCGAAGCAGCGCGACGCATGCACTGGGTCGCGCGCGGCCTCGAAGCGCATGCTGCTGAGTTGTTGGCGGCGGCTGCTCGCAGTCCAGAGGATACGGTTGCTGCACGACTGCGTGCGCAGAGCGCCACGTACGCGAAGTGGGCCGGCAAGTCGCAACAAGCCAGGCAAATCAGCTCGGGCCTCGCGATCGCGCGCACGCTCGATGGCATCGATTGCGGCCCGGCGGACTTCGATCGGGACGGGTGGTTGTTCAACTGCGCGAACGGGACGCTCGATCTGCGCACCGGAGCGCTCCAACCGCATCGCCGGCAGCACATGATCACGCGGATCTCGCCCGTGACCTTCGACCTCGCGGCGCAGTGCCCGCGCTGGGAGCGGTTTCTGGTCGAGACCCTGCCCGACGAAGATGTGCGCACGTTCGTGCAGCGTTTCTTCGGGTATTCGCTCACCGGCTCAATGGCCGAGCAGTGCATCGCTGTGCTGTATGGTCACGGCGCCAACGGCAAGTCGACGTTCTTGGAGGTCGGCAAGTTCGTGCTGGGCGACTACGCGACCGAGGCCGCCGGCGAGACGTTCCTGCTGGACAGCAAGAAGGGCCGGGCGACCGACAACAAGCTGGCGGACTTGCGCGGCGCGCGCTTGGTGAGCTCGTCGGAGTCCGGCGAGGAGCGGCGCCTCGACGAGACGCTTGTGAAGCGTGTGAGCGGCGGCG
>Ga0193738_1000618_pt1 | contig 16905 bp, 16 predicted proteins | sample L2a1metaG_FD_144927 | JGI IMG/M metagenome (GOLD analysis project Ga0193738, IMG submission 144927) | Soil microbial communities from a riparian zone of the East river system, Colorado, United States - L2a1 | ecosystem: Environmental > Terrestrial > Soil > Riparian zone | place: USA: East River...
GCTGGACGATCTTCATCGGTTTGGGGTCGCCTACCGGCCTTCCGCCGGAGGGTTGGGCCGGGTTCGAAGTACGACCATGAGTTGACCGGCCGATCGATGCTACGGCATAGACGTGCGCTCCTCGTCGCAATCGGCTTGGTGGTCGCTGGTTGCACTCCCGCCGCGCCGTCGGGGCCCGTCGGTAGAGGTACGCCGACGCAGGCCAGTCCCTCAGGCGATGCCGGAGGCGGAATGGCCTCGGTCTCGCCGTCGGGTGTCGGGAACGCGGCAGCCACGCCCGGCCCGTTCGGGCGGCGCGACACGCCGCCCGGCGGAGTCGCGGAATTTCTGGACTTCGGGGCAGGCGCTGGGAACTTCTGTGAGGCCTTCGAACCCGGGGCACCATCGGTGCGGCTCGCGCAGGCTCCGCTTCCGGCCGCGGTCTGCGCCTACGGCTTCCCGATCGGCGAGACGGTCGACCTGCTCCTTCACAGCCCGGCTGGAACGGACTGGCGCGGGGAGGCCCGTGTGGACGAATTCGGGATCGCGGAGTGGGACCTCACCGATCTCCCGGACCCGATCCAGGGCGAGTACTTGATACGGGCGACCCTGGGCGAGCTCACGGTCGAGTCGACGGCGCGGGCCGCGAGCGAGCGGCTCGAAGGGATCTTCCTTCCGGATGTGATCCGGATCGGGAGACCGGTCGGATGTTCGTCGCCGGTGGCCTCCCGGACGGGTCGCTGCCGGCCTACCTGTACACCGACACGCAGGATGGCCAACTCCGATATGCGGCGGATATCGGGCCGATCCCACTCAGCTCGAAAGGCGAGGGCCGCGTCCCCCTGACTCCGCAGCCCGGCGACCCGCCTGGCACCTACGTCGTGGTCGTCGATCCGCCGCCGGCGGGCACACACACGCTCGACCCAGGGCTCTTCGTCCTGCCCTCGGGAACCGTCGGCGACGTCATCGAGCTGGCCGAGTCCGTCGGGCTGACCTGCAGTGAGTTGGTGGGGATCGATTGTGTCGGGACCATCGATGGTGCCGGGTTCACCGTGACCATCTTTGACGAAGGCAACGGTGCCTTGTCGAGCGTCTGGGTCTCAGCGGACGGTGCTTCGGACAGGGCCCTCGCGCTCTACGGCGGGATGGCCCGCATCGGGACCGGGATGGGCGCCGCGGAGGACTGGGTCCGGACCGCGACGCGGTCTGACGAGCGTCGATTCGGGGACGCGATGGTCATCTTGGATCAGCACCCGAATGGGAGCTGGCACGTCAAGATCGATCCTTTTGTCGGCTCGTCATCGCGGGAGGTGTCGTCGATCTTGGTGGTCGAGCCCTGAACTCGCGCTGACCCACCGTGCGAATCGCGCCACCGGGAGGCCTTTGTCCATTGAACTCGTCGGTATACTATGACTGGACTTCCGAGCAGATCCACCTCACCAGGGAGCTGGAGAGGTTGTGATGATCCGACGGGCGACGGTGCTATTGGCCGGGGTCGCGCTCACGGCCTCTGGCTGCGGCGCAGGGCCCGGCGCATCGGTGCCTCTGATCGCCACGCCCGTGCAGGCATCGCGCTCCGCCCCTTCTGCGACCCCCGGATCGGGCGATTCCACCGCGCCCGTATCGCCATCAGGAGCGGCCACTTCCGCGGCGGACGGGGGCGAGGTTGCGACACCGACCCCCAGCCCCGAGGACGCGGCAATCGAGACGCAAAGCCCGTTCAGCCGCCACGACGCGCCACCCGGGTCCGTGGCCGAGTACCTCGGATATGGGGACACCACGGGTGGGCCTTGTGGCGAAGCCCCGGAGAGAGGGGCTCCCTGGCTCGAGCTCGCGGTCCACATTCCGATGTCCATCTGCGCCTACGAGTTCGCGCCAGGAGAGGTTCTCGATGTCGATCTCAGCGGCCCGCATGGCTGGGTCTGGAGGGGCCTGCAGGTAACCGATGAGGTCGGCGCTGCCAGCTTGGAACTCGATGATCTGCCGACGCCCATCGCAGGCGAATACGACCTGAAGGCCACGCAGGGAGCATTCATGACAGGGCAGGTCGTACAGGTCGCGTTCAACACTCTCTACGCTGGCCTTCTTCCAGATGAGATATCCGTCGGCGAGACAACACGATTGTTTGTCGCCGGAGGTCCTCCGGACACCGGGGTTTCGGCGTATCTCTACTTCGGGACACCGGAGGGCTATCGCTTCACGGCGGATCTTGGGCAGGTCGCACTGGACGCGAACGGCGAGGGCGTCATGGCGTTGACACCTCGGGCTGGAGACCCGCCTGGCGACTACATGATCATCGTGCCGTGGCCTCCTGACGCGGAGAGCCCCAAGCACAAGTTCACGATCCGTGGAGAGGGCTAGGGCGACCAGGTAGGTGAAGACCGGTGCAATGATCCGACGGACGACGGTGCTATGGGCCGTGCTCGCGCTGACCGCTGCTGGCTGCGGCCCGGGCGCCGCCCCGTCGGTGGCGCTTCCGACGGCCACGCCTGTGGCGCCATCCGAATCTGCCGACCTTGTGACGGGCGGAGGTGGGGAACCGACACCGGCTCCGAGCGTTGTCGAAGGCGCGGCTCCTGGGACGCCAAGCCCATTCAGCCGTCGGGACACGCCGCCAGGGTCGGTAGCCGGATTCCTCGAATTCACGGTTGGCGGTGGCGGGGTGTGTGACGACGTCGAGGAGGCACGACCGAGAGTGGAGCTCGTGCCGGGGATCCCGATGGTCGTCTGCGCCTACGGGTTCGCGCCCAGCGAGGTGGTCGAACTGGTTGTCAGCGGCCCGCATGGCTGGGTTTGGCGAGATCGCCAGGCCGCCAACGAACTCGGCGGAGCCGGTTGGGAGATCGACGACCTGCCGGTGCCCATCGAGGGTGACTTCGTCCTGGAGGCGACGCAGGGCCTGGTCCGGATCGAGAAGGCGGTGCCTGTGAGGTTTGACAGTCTCGTCGCGGGCGTCATTCCGCAGCAGATCGCAATCGGCGACACCGCAAACCTCGTCGTCGCCGGTGGCCCACCTGATACTGCCGTATCCGCCTACCTATACCGTGTCGAGCAGCCGGACGGATACCGGTTTGCTGCCGACCTCGGCGCGGTGCAACTGGACGCGAATGGCGAGGGCAGCCTCGCACTGACCCCTCGGTCGGGCGATCCGACGGGCACGTACCTCATCGAGGTCCCCTGGCCTCCCGGCGAGGAGGGCGGCAACGGGCCGACCTTCCAGATTCAACGAGCGGCGGGAGACGCGCTCGCCTATCTCTCCGACGGGATCCGCGACGACGTGGGTGGTTGCGGCCCGCCCGAGGGCGACCTGCCCGTCCTGGCCTTGGCGGGCGTCGAGTGCCATCTCGGATCGGATCTGGCGGATTCCGTCGGCTTCTACCTCTTCAACGACCGCAACGACCCACTCCAGCCGTACTACGAGCGTCTCGCCGAACAGGACATCGAACCGGACAGCGGCAATTGCGACGCCGGCCAGCCTGGAGATCGAGCCTGGAGCGACGACGAGATGGATCGCGTCGGCTGTTTCGTGAACGACCAGGGCTTCGCGAACGTTCGATGGACGCTGGCAAGCGGACCGATCTACATCGGCGTCCTCGGTAATGACGATGACATCGGGGCTCTCATGGACTGGTCATCGGGCTCCTTGGAAGGAACGAACCTCTGGGTCCAGCCCTGACCGACGGCGCGGATCGGCCGCCGAACTCCCTCACGGACTCGTCGACGCTCACCCCGGCGGCGGCACCTGGGTCGGGAGCGACTCGCCGCGCACCCCGGCGATGAGGTTCGCGGCGGCCATCGCCGCCATCTTGCCCCGGGTGGCCCGTGACGCCGATGCGATGTGCGGGACGATCAGGCAGTTGTCGAGCCCGACCAGCGGGTCGTCCATCGGGATCGGCTCGGGATCCGTGACGTCCAGCCCGGCCGCCCAGATCACGCCGTTGCGGAGCGCATCGGCAAGCGCTACCTGGTCCACGACCGGGCCGCGCGAGGTGTTCACGAGCACGGCCGTCGGCTTCATCCAGGACAGCGTCTCGGCGTTGATCAGGTGCCGGGTCACCGGGGAGAGGTTCACGTGCAGCGATACGTAGTCGCTGCGGGGCAGCAGCTCCTCGAGCGGCAGGAACGTCGCCCCGAGCGGTTTGGTCACCTCGGCGGGGAGCTCCTGGACGTCGTGGTACAGGATCTCCATCCCGAACCCCTGCGCGCGGCGCGCCACGGCCTGGCCGATCCGCCCGAAGCCCACGATGCCGATCGTAGCCCCGTGCACGTCGGGCCCCAGGAGCAGCAACGGTCCCCAGGTCTTCCAGTTACCGTCGCGCACGTACCGGTCGCCCTCGGGGAGGCGCCGCGCCGCGGCCATCAACAGGGCCCAGGCGAGGTCGGCCGTCGTGTCGGTCAGGACGCCCGGCGTGTTGCCGACCGGGATGCCGCGCCGCGCGCACGCGGCGACATCGATGTTGTCGAACCCGACGGCAAAGTTGGAGACAACGCGTAGCTTCTTCCCGGCCGCGTCCAGGAATTCATCGTCGACGCGGTCGGTCAGGAGGGTCAGCACGCCGTCGCGGCCGGCGACCCGACGCAACAACTCCTCACGGGGCGGCGGCAGGTCGTCCTCCCACAGGTCCATCTCGCAGGCCGCGCGGATCGCCGACAGGCCCTCCTCCGGGATCACCCGCGACACGAACACGTTCGGTCGGTCAGGCACGGCCCAGACCCTCGACGAATCGCCCGATCCGGCCGAGCGCCTCGGTCAGGTTCTCGCGCGAGTTCGCGTATGAGATCCGGATGTGCTCTGTGCCGACGCCACCGAACGCCGTCCCCGCCAGCACGCAGACGTCCGCCTCGTGTAGGAGCCGCTCCGCGAAGTCGGCGCCCGACAGACCCGTCCCCGCGATCGACGGGAACGCGTAGAACGCCCCGAGCGGCGTCGCGCAGCGGATGCCCGGGATCTCGTTGAGGCCGGCGACGAGGAGGTCTCGCCGGGCCTTGAACTCGACGACCATCGCGTCGACGTCGTCCTGCGGCCCCACGAGCGCCTCGACCGCGCCGACCTGGGCGAACGTCGGGGCGCACGAGATGGTGTTGATGATGAGCTGGGCATAGGTCGGGATCAGCGATGTCGGCACGACCGCGTAACCGAGTCGCCAGCCGGTCATCGCGAACGTCTTCGAGAAGCCATCGAGCAGGATCGTCCGTTCCGCCATCCCGGGGAGTGCCGCGATCGAGACGTGCTCAGCCCCGTCGTACAGGATCCGGCCGTAGATCTCGTCGGCGACGACCCACAGGTCGTGTTCGATGGCGAGCTCCGCGATCCGGGTCAGATCTTCGCGCGTCAGCACCCCACCGGTCGGGTTCGCCGGCGAGTTGATGAACATGACCCGCGTCCGCGGCGTGATGAGCGAGGCGAGCTCGTCGACGTCGAGCCGGAAGTCGTGCTCCATCCGGATCGGGATCGGGACCGGGCTCGCCCCGACGAACCGGGTGAGCGACTCGTAGATCGGGTAGCCGGGGTCGGGGACGATGACCTCGTCGCCCGGATCGACCAGCCCGAGGATCGCGTAGAGCATCACGCCCTTGCCGCCGACGGTCACGAAGACCTGCGACGTGTCCGCGGTGAGGCCCTTGCGCCTTCCCACATCAACGGCGATGGCCTCGCGCAACGCCGGGATGCCGGCAAATGGCGCGTAATGGGTCTCGCCTTCGTCGAGCGCTCGCTTGGCCGCCGCCCGGACGTTCGCGGGCGTGTCGAAATCGGGCTCGCCGATCTGCAGGTAGATCATCGGCTTGCCCTCGGCCGCCAGCGCGCGGGCGCGCGCGCTGACCTCGAACGCGCTCTCGGTCCCGATCGTGCTCATCCGGGCCGCCACGTGTCGGGCTTGGATGACGGACATCGCGGGGACCTCCTCCTGCGGTTACGGCAACAGCGAGCGGATCGCGAACGTCACGTTGGCCGGCCGCTCGGCGAGCCGGCGCATGTACCACGGATACCAGGCGTCACCGTACGCGATGAGCGTCTGGACGCGGTAGCCGGCGCCCGCGAGCCGGAACTGCTCCGCGGTCCGGATCCCGTACAGCATCTCGACCTCGAACCCGTCGCGCCCGACGCCGGCCGTTGCGACGTCGGCGGCGATCTGCTCGATCAGGGCGACGTCGTGGGTGCCGAGCCCGAGTCGGATAGGCCGGCCACGACTCTCCTTGAGGAAGGACACGGCGAGCGCGACGTAGTTGGCGTCGACCTCGCGCTTGTCGCGATAGGCGATCGACGCGGACTCATCGTAGGCGCCCTTGACCAGCCGGATGGCCGGATCGAGCGACCGCAGGCGCTCGATGTCCGCGGCCGTCCGACGCAGGTAGGCCTGGAGGCAGATCCCGGTCCGCGGCTCGACGGCGCGCAGCCGCTCGAACAGCCGGATCGTCGCGTCGACGTAGGCGCTGCCCTCCATGTCGATCCAGACCCACGAGCCGGTGGTCGCCGCATGGGCCGCGAGTCGGGTCAGGTGGGCCAGCGCCCGGTCCTCATCGAGGTCCAGGCCGAGCTGGGTGGGCTTGACCGAGATCTCGCCGTTCAGTCGACGCGCCAGGATCGCGTCGAGCACGGCGATGTAATGGTCGGCGACGGCGTCCGCCTCCTCGAGGCTCTCGAGGTTCTCGCCGAGCCTGGTGAACATCGTCCCGATGCCGGCCGACTCGAGCGGCGCGGCGGCGTCGAGCGCCGATTCCATCGTCTCGCCGGGCATGAACCGTCGGACCGCGCGGCGCATGAACCGCATCTTCGGCAGGTGGTCGCGGAGCCAGGCGTTGCGGGCGGCCCAAAGGAAAACCCTGCGCATCAGGGCAGACCCCGCACGAGTCCGCCGTCGACCGGCACGATCGCGCCGGTCACATATGAGGCGGCCGGCGAGAGCAGGAACGCCCCGAGACGCCCGATCTCCGCCGGATCGCCGTAGCGACCCAGCGGGATGCGCGCGATCGTGCCCGCCCGGGCCTCGTCGGGAGTAACGCCGGTCCGGGCGGCCGTGGCCTCGTCGATCTCCTTCATGCGGTCCGTCGAGATGCGGCCCGGAGCGATCCCGTTGATGCGGATGGGCGCGATCTCGGGGCTCAGGGACTTGACGAGACCCGCGAGCCCCGGGCGCAGCACGTTCGACGTGGTCAGGCCCGGGACGGGCTCGCGCGCCGTGGACGACAGGATGATGAGGATCGCCGGCCGCTCGCTCGCGCGAAGGTGCGGGAGGGCGACACGGATGCCGCGCAGGGCGCTGTGCAGCGTCCCGTCGATGGCACGGGTCCAGGCCGCCTCGTCGAGCTCCTCGAAGGTTCCGGGTGGCGGCCCACCGGAGTTCACGAGCAGGAGGTCGAGGCCGCCGAACGCCGCGACCGCCCGTTCGACGGCGCTGCCCGGGCCGTCCGCGGTCGAGAGGTCAACGTCGATCGCGACGGCGCCGGACAGGCGCGCGACGCCATCGTCGAGGCGGTTCGACGGTCGGGCGGCCAGCGCGACACGCGCGCCCTCGCCGGCCAGGGCGGCCGCGATCGCGCCGCCGAGCCCGCCCGAGCCGCCACCGATCAACGCCCGCGCGCCGTCGAGACCCAGGTCCATCCTGTCCGCGTTCCTCCCGATGCGACGTCGATGGTACGCGACCGTCGGGCGCTGCCGGCCCCTCGCGCGCAGGTCCGGCTAGAATCACCCGACGATGACCCGCTTCTTCGACATCGACGCCGCCAACGAGGCCCTGGTCGAGGTCGCGCCGCTGCTCGCGACGCTGTCCGACGAGCGCGCCGAGTTGATCCGGCTGCGCGATCGAGCGCTGGCGGCCCACTCGTCGGCGCCCGGTGGCGGTGCGGCCAAGGACGATCGCGAGGAGACCAAGCGGATCCGGCTCCGGATGCAGGGCATCATCGACCAGATGGCGGCGGCGGTCGCGCGGATCGATGCACTCGGCATCACGTTGCGGGACATCGAACGCGGGCTCATCGACTTCCCAGCCCTGACCGGCGGGCGGCAGGTCTGGCTGTGCTGGCAGCTCGGCGAATCGGACGTGGTGTTCTGGCACGAGCTGGAGACCGGGTTCGGGTCGCGTCGACCGCTCATCGAGCTCATGTGACATGACGGGGAGTGGCGAGGCACGGGCCGTGGTGGGCGCCGAGACCGGGGAGGAGCGTCCGGCCGAGGTGGCGGCCGCCGGACAGGGCGAGCGCCGGACCGTGGTCGATTTCGACGGGCGCGCAAAGGCGTACCGCCCCCTGACACCGCCCGAGCGCACCGCCGCCGTGATCACCGGCCTTCGCGCGTACGCCGTCGGTGATTTCTTCGAGGCGCACGAGCTGATGGAGCCGGCCTGGATGGGTACGGACGATCCCGCCGAGCGCGACCTCATCCAGGGCCTGATCAAGGTGGCCGCGGCCGACGTCCACGCGGTCCGTGGCAATCCGCGTGGGGTGGCCCGAAACCTCGAGGGCGCTCGCGATCGACTCCGACGCGTGCCTGGCGGTCACGCGATCCCGGAGCTCGACATCGACCTGCCGGAGCTGCTCACGGCGATCGATCGGCGGCTGGCCGATCTCGCTGCGAACCGACCCACCGACCCGCTCGCCATCACCTGGAGCCGCCGATGAACCCCGCTGGCGCCATCCCGACCATCGACGTCGCCGAAGCCGAGCGCCGCCTCCGCGAGGATCCGGCCCATCCGCTCCTCATCGACGTCCGCGAGGCCAATGAGTTCGAGGACGTCCGGGCGCCCGGCGCGGTCCTCGTGCCCATGTCGACGTTCGCGGCATCGGCCGGCGAGCTGCCGTCCGACCGGCCGCTGATGCTGGTGTGCCATCTTGGCGGGCGCTCGGCCGCCGCGACCGGGTTCCTGGTCCGCTCCGGCCGGTCGGACGTGGTCAACGTGGCCGGGGGCATGGAGGCCTGGGAACGAGCCGGACTGCCGGTTCGCCAGGGTCCGCCGGCACCGGGCGAGGGCGACCTCCCCGGCTGAACCGCGGCCGCGGCGACCCACCGCCGCGCGAACGTCAGCGCCGGCGCCGCTTGAACAGGCGGTCGAGGATGGCCCGGGTCCGCTCCTTGTGGGCGAAGGCCCACCCGATCAGCAGCAGGATCACGAAGTTGACCGTGCCGGCACCCGCGGCGTTCAGGTAGCCGAGCTGCTGGCCGATCTCGCCGTCGATCTTGAGACCCGGCACCGTCGCACCGACCAGGCCGACCTGGAAGAACGGGCTCTGCGGCGCGGTGTTCGACCGGAGGCTGGTCCTGACCGGTCCCTCGGCCGTCTCGCCGGCCACGATGATCGCGTTCGGTCCGGTGACGAGGACCGACCCGCCGGACAGTCCGTACGGCAGGTCGCTGACATCGAGGTGCTTCCACTCGGGGATGTCGCCCGCGGTCGTCGGGATCGCCCAGTAGGTCTCGCGTTGCGGCCCGTCAGCGCTCTTGCCGCCGACGAGGTACATCGACCCGTTGGCCGTCCATCCGGTCGCGTCGTCACGAGGCGCCGGGATGTTCGCCGCCGGATTGACGGCCCACACCACGACCTTGCCCTCGAGAGGATTGGCGGGGAAGCCCTCGGCCGCCTCGAGCCCGATATCCCCGCGCTGGACCGTCGCGGTCGGGCCGTTCGCGTCATGCCCGCCGTACAACCACACGTGGTCGCCCACGATGGCCGCGGTCGCGTCGACCTGCGGCTGCAGCAGCACGGCCTCGGTCTGCCACGGGAGCAGCTGGCCCTGGTCGTCGAACGGGCTTCGCCAACTCGTCGTGACGGGGCCGTCCGGACCCTCACCGCCGATGAGCAGCATGCCGGTCGGGGCCGCGACGCCGGCTGCTCCGGCGCGCGCCTCCGGCAGGGCGAGCGCGTCGGGCGCGGTCTTCCACTCGCCGAGCTCGCCGGTCTGCGGGTTCGGCGTCAGCGTGAAGACCGTCGTCGTCGGTTCGCCACTCGCGTCGTAGCCGCCGAGGACGAAGACGGTGCCCGACACCTGGATGACGCTGGCATCGGACCGTGGCTCCGGGAGCGGCGGGCCCTCACTCCACATCCCGAAGTTGCCGACGCCGGTCAGCTGCGCGACAGACACGGTCGACTGCGCAGCCGAGCCATCCGAACCGCCGATGTACAGGATCGTCGTCCCGAGTTGCGTGACCACGCCGTCGGTCCGGGGCGCGGGCAGGGCCAGGTCCGTCGGCGACTCATGCCATGGCCCGACCGCCCCGACCGGTGCCGGGCAGGGCAACGTCTCGTTCCCGGGCGGACACAGGTTGATCGGCGACCACACCACCACGCCCAGCTCGACGGTCCGGTTGACCGTGAGGTAGTAGGCGCGATCGGGGATGTAGCCCAGCATCAGGATGATGATCACGAGCCAGACGAAGGCCTTGACGCCGGCCCATGCCCAGCCGTCCGCGTCGAGCAGGCCGAACAGGGCCCGCTTGCGCGGCACGATCATCCCGGCTTCGAGCGCCCGTTGCGCCATCGTCCTCCATCCTCATCCGCCGACCGGCCGAGCCGACCGACGGTCGATCACTCCGCGGTCAGGGTCCCCGTCATGTTGGGGTGCACGGTGCAGCTGAACGGGTAGGCGCCGGCTGGCAGCGCCGGGACCGGGTACTCGCGCTTCTCGAGACCGGCGAACACGTCGGTCTTGAAGACGACGGCGCCCGTGCCGTCCTTGATCTGGACATCGTGCGGGATCCCCGGGTCGCGATTGTCGAACGACAGGGTGAAGGCCGCACCGGCCGGCGCGGTCAGCGCAGTCGGATCGAACGCGATGTTCTGGGCGCCGACCAGGACGACATCGGCGTTCGGGTCGATCGAGGCGGCCGGCGCCGCCGACTCGCCGGCAGCCGACCCGAACGAGTCCTTCCAGCAGGCGGGGTAGGGCGTGGCTCCCGGCGCCGGCTCGTAGTTCGGGTCGCGCCAGCCCGTGAAGGTCTCGACCTCGCCCGTAATGGGATCGACCTTGGGGTCGAGCAGGTGCTCGTCCCGCACGATGTACGTCTGATCGTTGGTCGCCATGAGGAACGCGACGAGCTCGTCGATCTGGCGATAGTTGAGCGGGCCGGGCGGCAGGCCCGAGTCCGCCCAGATCGGCATCAACGACTTCGGATCGCCGCAGGCGTAGCGTCCGCCGACCGTGAGGACGTTGCGGATGTAGTTCTCGTTGAGGTGGTTGAAGAGCTTTTCCTGACTGTTGAGGATCGGACCGATGCCGCCCTCCCCATTCGCGCCGTGGCACCGCGCGCAGTTCGCCTGGTAGACGTTGTAGCCGCGCTCGACCATGGTCGTCTGCTGGGCCGAGATCTCGGCCTCGAGGCGCGGTTCCGTGAGGCCGAGCGGGGCACCGAGCTCGTAAAACCAGTAGATCGCCACGAACAGGATCACGACGACGACCGCGAGGAACCCGACCCACCGGGCGTTCGACGACTGCCGAATGACCTGGGCCGCGCGCTCCGGCGTGAGCTCGACCGACCGGATCTGCGGGGGCGACGTGAAGCGCTCGACCGGCGCCACCTCTGCCGGCGGCCGAGTCGCGGGCAGGCGCGACCCGGGTTCGGGCTCCGGCGCCTGGGGCTCGCCTCCGGGCGTGTCGGTCATCGGGCTCCTCGGCGGGCGGTGTCGACGGTCACGGACGTCAGATGCAGCCGGTCGGGGTGAGCGGCGGGATGATCCCGGGCTGGCCCAGCGCGACGGGCAGCGGGCCCAGCGTGATCTTGCCGGTGTCGATGATCAGGACCCCCTCGGCGTCGACCGTGATCGAGAAGCGGTCCATGCTGCGCGGCGCCGGCCCGTACTGCGCACCGTCGGCCTTGATGCCGAGCCGGTCGTAGCGCGAGCCGTGACACGGGCACTCGAGCCAGAAGTTCTTCTCGCACGGGTTGGGCTTGCAGCCCAGGTGCGGACAGCGCTGGTAGAGCGCCCGGACGTTGAGCGCGGTCCCATCGCCCGTCGTGTCTTCGCCCGGGATGAAGCGCTGCTGCGCGGGGTCGACCAGGATCACGAAAGCCCGCGCTTCGGGGTAGTAGGCCGGGAACCCCTCGTCGATCGGCAAGGTCGAGTTCGCGACCTTGACGTCCTCGAACGTGCCGATGGGCAGCTTGCCCCCGAACCCGCTTGCGAGATTGGGCCAGATGAAGCCGATCGTGCCCGCGCTGATCTCGAGCAACCACAACCCGATGCCCGCACCGACGGCGCGACGGATCAGCTGCCGCCGCGACAGGCCCTGCACCTGCTGATGGCGCAGCGACTTCAGCGCCTCCGACGTCAGGGCGGCGGGCTTGTCGACGGCTTCGACCTGGTAGTTGCTCATGCGCGCTCAGCGGTCCTCGGTACTGGTCACAGCGAGAAGTACATGCCCGGGGCGGTCACGTACGGGATGACGAACGTGTACCCCGGACCGCGGAAGAAGATGCCGACGAAGGTCAGCACGAGACCCAGGATGCAGAACATGGTGAAGAGCAGGACGGCGGTCTTCCGCTGCGACGGCCGCGTGACGAGCAGGTTGCCGCGGTCGACGTAGGGGATCAGCGCCGCGCCGACGAGGACGAAGGTCGGCGCGAGCACGCCGGCGACGGTCGGGTGGAAGTAGGCCAGCAGCTCCTGCAGGCCGAGGAAGTACCACGGCGCCTTGGCCACGGCCGGCGTCACGTTGCCGTTGGCCAGCTCCTCAAGCGGCGCGTTGATGAACAGGCCCATCAGCAGGACGAAGATGCTCATGACGCCGGCCGCCAGGAACTCGATCGACAGGAGGTGCGGCCAGGTCATGACCGTGTCGTCCGGTTCCTTCTGGACGCGGACGACGGCGTCCTGCTTGACCAGCGCCAGCAACCGATACGGCCGCGCCGACATCGGCACGCGCTGCTTGTCGATCTCGGTGCGCCTTGTGGGATCGACCGGCAAGACGACTCGCTTGTCGGGAGGAGACTTCACATCGGACATCAGGCAACCTCAACGGATTGCTGCTGCTCGCGCACCGAGGTCCGAGGCGGAGCCCCGCGACGCCATCGGCCCGAGGTTGGGGACTTCGTATCAGTCATCAGTCAACTCACAGCGGCCCACTGATGCCACCGTCCTTTCTGATACGCCAGAAGTGGACCGCCAGGAAGATCGCCGCGACGAGTGGCAAGACCATGATGTGGAGCACGTAGAAGCGCAGCAGCGTGTTCTGCCCCACCTCGACGCCGCCCAGCAGGATGCGTGAGACCGGCGTGTTGAACAGCGGGGCATAGCCGCCCATGTTCGTGCCGATCGTGATCGCCCAGTAGGCGATCTGGTCCCACGGCAGCAGGTAGCCCGTGAAGCTCAGCATGATGGTCAGGAAGAGGAGGACCACGCCGACCACCCAGTTGAACTCGCGCGGCGGCTTGTAGGCGCCGTGGTAGAAGACCCGCATCATGTGCAGGAACACGAAGAAGACCATCAGGTGGGCGGCCCACCGGTGGATGTTGCGGGTCAGCAGGCCGAACGTGACCTGGCTCTGGATCTCGAGGATGTTGTCGTACGCCTGGGTCGCCGAGGGCACGTAGAAGAACATCAGGTACACGCCGGTGATGGTCAGCACCAGGAACAGGAAGAAGCTCAGGCCGCCCAGGCAGAAGGTGTAGGCGAACTTGACCGCGTGCTGGCGGACGCGCACCGGGTGGATGTGCAGGAACACGTTGTTCATGACCGCGTACGCGCGCGAGCGCTCGTCGCGCGGGTAGGCCTGGCGGAAGAGCGATCGCCACACCGGGCTTCGGCGGATGGTCTGGTCCATCCGCTCGAGGAAACTCACCGGGATCCTCCTGCGACGCCGGGGGTGCCGGCCAGCTGCGCATCACGGTAGGACTCCTTGTAGAGTCGACCGTCGGTCGAGATCTCCTGCAGCTCGAACCGCTCCATCGTAATCGCGTCGAACGGGCAACGCTTGACGCACAAGGCGCAGCGGATGCAGCGCTCCTCGTCGAGGATCATCGCGCCGCCGTTCTCCCAGCCGTAGGCCTCCTCGAGCTCCGGCAGCAGGCCCTCCGACTTGATCGTGTTGATGTCGACCATGTGGATGACGCCCTCGGGGCAAACGTCCGCGCAAGCGCCGCACAGCACGCAGCGGAAGGGGTCGAACCAGATGTTGTAGTTGCACATGAGGCAACGGGTCGACTCCGCGACCGCGCCGTTCGCGTCGTAGCCCAGCTCGACGGGCGTGTTGAAGTTCACGATCGGGTCGGTCGACGGCATCCGGACCCCGAGCGGGACCATCGGGATGTGCTGGCGTGGCAGCACGTCGTAGAACTCCGGCATGTCGTGCCGCCAGGAGCTCGTGACCTTGACGTTGGCCGCGACCGACACGTCGGTGCGCCCGGCGAGATAGCGATCGATGGCGTAGGCCGCCTTCTTGCCGTGCCCCGCCGCCTCGATCAGCGTCGTCGGGCCGGTCACGAAGTCGCCACAGGCGAAGACGCCCTTCACGTTCGAGGCGTACGTGGCGGGGTCGACCTTGACCCGGCCGCGGTTGATCTCGAAGCTCGCCTCGACCGGCAGGAACGTCAGGTCCGCCGCCTGGGACACGGCCGGGATGACGGTCTGGGCGGGCACGACGAACTCGGAGCCTTCGATCGGCACCGGGGAGCGGCGACCGGAGGCGTCGGGCTCGCCGAGGCGGTTGCGGATGAACTTGACGGCGCTGACCTTGCCGTCCTCGCCGAGGATCTCGATCGGGCTGGCCAGGAACTCCATCCGGACGCCTTCGCGCTCGGTCTCGCCCAGCTCCTCCTCGTCGACGACAAGCTCGGAGCGCGTCCGCCGATAGGCGATCGTCACGTTCTCGGCACCGTGCCGCAGGCTCGTGCGGGAGCAGTCCATCGCGGTGTAGCCACCACCGATGACCACGACGTCGTTGCCGACCTCGAGCGGCTGCCCGAGGTTGGCCTTCTTCATGAAATCGACGCCGTAATCGACCCCGTCGAGCTCGGCGCCCGGGATGTCGAGCGCGACGGCGTCCATGGCGCCGGCGGTGATCGCGATGGCGTCGAATTCGGTCTGCAGCTGCTCGAAGGTGATGTCCTTGCCGATCGTCGTGTCGTAGACGAACGTGACGCCGAGCCGCTCGATGAGGCGGACGTCCATCTCGATCGCCTCGCGCGGCAGGCGGAAGGCCGGCACCCCGATCAGCATCGTGCCGCCGCCGTAGGGCAGGCTGTCGAAGACCGTGCACTGGTAGCCCTTCGTCGCGAGCTCTCGCGCGACCGCCAGACCGGCCGGACCCGCACCGACGATCGCCACCCGCTCCGCGCGCGCGGTGATCGGGGGCATCACGTCGGGGATGCCGGACGCCTCGTGCCACTCGACCAGGAACCGCTTCATCGCGCGGATGGCCAGCGGCCGGTCGATGTCGCCCCGCCGGCAAGCTCGCTCGCATGGCGCCGAGCACACGTACGAGCACATCGCCGCGACCGGGTTCGGCTCGCGCGACAGGATGTAGCCCTCCTCGAACCGGCCCTCGGCGGCGAGGTTGAGGTAGCCGCGGCAATTCGTCCCCACCGGACAGGCTTCCTGGCACTCGATGTTGCACTGCAACCAGGAAGCGTCGACAGGCTGGACGAGGAATTCCTGGGCGGGGTCGATGGCCAAGCGGGGACGTGCCTTTCGTGGGGTCGTCGGACTCGGGCGCCAGCAGAGGATCGGCCGTTCGCCGACCGTGCCAATCTACCATCCGGCTCGCGAGGCCTGCAAAGCGTGGGGACCGTCCGCGGCCGCGCCGGCCATGCCGGCTCCCGAGGGGCATCCGCGGCCGGGCGGCGGTTGACTGGGGCCGCCCTCGCAGCTACGCTGCTTCGCGGGGGTGCCGCCTGCGCCCGGTGAGGCACGACCGGAGGGAGATGCGGACAGCGTGACCGCCAGCGAGTTCGTCTTCCTGGGGCTGGGTCTGCTCCTGGGGGTCGCCGCCGGCGCGGCATTGGTCGAGATCCTGCGTGCCCGGCCTCCTGCCCCTCGTGAAGTTCGATTGACGGTCGCCGCCGACGTCGTTCCGCGGCGCCGTTCCGCGACACTCGCCGACGACGCCTTCGCCGGGATCCGCACGGCCGAACCGGCTCGCGGCGGGCCGGCGGACCGGCGCGGCGACGGGCCAGTGATCGGTCCTGGTGTCATGGACCGTCGAACACCTGTTCGTTCCGACCCCGAGCCCGCGGGCAGCTCGTCGGTCGTGTCCGGCCAGGCCCTGGCCGCCATGATCGGCACCGAAGGCGTCGGCGAGGGCCGGTCGGTGGCGCGGCCGCTGCCCATCTCGGGCGGCGCCGATCCCACCCTGACCGCGTTCCGCGCGTCGGCGGCGGCCGCCGCCGCCACCACCGCCATCCGTTCCCAGACCGCCACGGCGCTCCTTGACGCGCCGACCGGCAGCGCCGACGACGTGGCCTCCTCCGCGCCGTCGGCGCCGTCGGCGCGAGCGGGGCCGTCCGGGTCGTCGGGGACGGGGTCGGGGCCGGAGACCATGGACGAGAGCGGCGAACGACCGGCGCCGACCGGTCCGTGCGCCGAGCCCCGTCGCCTTGCGGATGAACGTTGCGAGCTCGCGGCCCGAGCCCGAGCGCAGGCCGGGGCCGCAGACGAGACCCACCGAGCGGCGCAACGCGCCTACGACCAGCACGAGTCGGCGGCCGAGGCCGCCGCGGCGGCGGCCGATCCGCGCGCGCTGCGGCGCGCGAAGGACGATGCCCAGGCCCAGTTCCGCGATGGCCGGGCGAGCGCGACCACGAGCGACGCGATCGAGGCGGCCGCCCGGGCGTGGCTGCTCGAGATCAATGCGATCAATGCCGAGTCCCGCGAGGCTGCCACCGCCCTGGGCCGTGAACGGGCCGCCGCGGCGGACGTCGGAGCGGACCTCGAGCGACTCGCCGTCGAGGCGGATGGGGCGAGGATCGCCGCCGAGATGGCCGAGGCCGCGTGCCTTGCGGCG
>Ga0193738_1000619_pt1 | contig 16900 bp, 9 predicted proteins | sample L2a1metaG_FD_144927 | JGI IMG/M metagenome (GOLD analysis project Ga0193738, IMG submission 144927) | Soil microbial communities from a riparian zone of the East river system, Colorado, United States - L2a1 | ecosystem: Environmental > Terrestrial > Soil > Riparian zone | place: USA: East River...
GATGCCATCGAGAATATCCTTTTCGGCTTTCTCGCCTTTGATATATTCGAGGAATTCAAGGCGATCACCGCGCGACCCCCGCGACCCGAAACCCTGGCTCTTATGTTGACTGCGGCTTATCGCTGCAATCTCGGAATAAGAGACTCCAAGAAGTGGGCTATAACCACCTATGTTGACTGATATGATGCCAGGTGTGTTTTCGTTTATATTTTGGTTCCACCATCTTCCAGTATTAGTGTAGAGTCGTTTGACCTGCCAGGTGCCAAACTCTGTTACCTGTTCTGGAAATGCTGTAGGTTGCGCCGCTACTTCAAATGCTTCCTGCGCAAGAATTGCTGAGGCTGTATGATGGCCATGGCCTGCCCGCTCATCCGGCGGAAATCGGGTTATTATAACGTCCGGCTGAAACTGGCGGAAGACCTTAACGACATCGTGAAGAATTTCCTGCTTATTCCAGAGCTTGAAAGTTTCGTCTGCTGACTTTGAAAAACCAAAGTCATTTGCACGTGTAAAGAATTGTTTGCCACCATCGATCCTGCGAGCGGAAAGCAATTCCTGGGTACGTATCAACCCCAATAAGTCGCGAATTTCAGAACCGATTAGATTTTGCCCGCCGTCACCACGCGTCATTGACAGGTACGCGGCTTCGACCAACCTGCCATTACCCATTTGAGTGATAATAGCAGTGTTCTCATCGTCGGGATGCGCCGCCACATAAAGCACGGAACCCAGAACATTCAATTTTTTGAGTTTAAGCTTGATTTCAGCTGCATCCGGCTGGCGTTTGGATTGGGAAATTGCAAGCAGCGGCAGAAATAGCAAAAGGCATAATATCCTCATCATCATTCAAAATTCCTTTGCGCGAATTAACGTAGAAAAATCAATTTATGCGGTAAAGGTTTTTGTGGCATACAATTGCACGTGTTGAAAGGCAGTTACAAGGCAACCTATAACGTATTGTGCGTGACGATCAGAGCTTACCCCGATTTACTCCATTAACCAGATAGGTACCGTCCTGCTCGAAATAGATCACAATTTTGCTAACCGGGTCTTTCTCCTCATTAAGAAAATAGACTATGTATTCATATGCACCCACACGGTCCTTAATATCATCTGTAAAACCCATATCCAATTTCATGATGGTCGTCGTATCGAACTTCTTATTATTAAAGACGTTCTTTGAGTTGTTTTCAATGATCTTCACCCGTACTTCGTTTGGATTCTGCTTTAACACCTGAAGATTTATGTAAAGGTAAGGCAGCAATCCGCTAGCTCTGGTTTTTTCGCGCTCCTTCAACGTTTGATTCATTTCGATCTTGTTTGGATCGCGACCTGCTCCCCGATCTTTGAATTCAAAATTTAACTTGAGGTTGAATTCATCAGTAGGCTTATAAGGAGGATCCTCTTGAAATGAAAGTAACCCAAAAATGACAAGGATCAACGATTTCATAGTATTCACATTTCTATTCTTGAAATTACAAAATTCCTGGCACTCTTTGACAGTTATTTCAATGTCATACATCAATCCTATTTTGTCATGTTACCCAAATTCGTCTGATGAACTTATTACCTGGATTTCAAAATATTCTGCACAATAACTTTTCACCGCAGGGACGCAAGGGACGCAGGGTTACGCTAGGATAATGTCAAATTTGCCTTTCCCTGAGAAACTTTTGTATTACAGCAGAGTATTGAATGCCCGCCTTTGACAAAGTAGGATTATTTCAAAGTCATTATATACTCCGCTACATCGGCAAGGTCTTGTTCTGTAAGCCCCAACGAAGTGGGTGCTGGCATGAGGCTGTTCTCCTGTTTCTTGCGCGTGCTAACATTTTTGGTGCTGATAACATGCTTTTTTCCATTGATGTCTTTCACTACTACAGTCTGCTCACCGTCCGCGATGATAAAACCAAATAAAGATTCGCCATCCTTCGTTGTTATTAGCCACGGCTCGTAACCAAAAACTATTGCCGCGCTTGGATTGATAATCGCGTCCAATAGTCCTGGCCTGTCAAACTTCTTCTGAACAAATGTCAGATCAGGACCAATATCGCTACCGTTACTTTTCACTTTGTGGCAGGTGGCGCAATTTCCTTCAAATATCCGTCTCCCTTCAGCAGCGTTATATTTCAGCCCTGTTATTACATTGATGGAATAATTTGTCCCGGCCGTATGAAAAACGTTGGAAGCCTGAATACGAACACCGGCGTCGGGATTCTTAAAAATCACTTTCTCCACAACGGGATACAGATCCTTAGGAAGTTTGTTTTCAGAAACCATGGTCATTAACATCTGACCACCGATTGGATCCTTAGCCATATCCTGTGCATTCCATTTTTTTTCATCGAACGGCAAGCGCTCATCCATTATCTTTCCCATTTTCACTTTCATGGAGACCAGCTGTCGTTGATGCTCAGTGTCTATAGGGGAATTCTTCCAATCATATAGCGCAAACCAATTGTTACTTTGACGGAAGGCCACCCAATATGAAGCTTGTTCTTTTACATCTTGCAAGGATGATTTTGAAAGCTCGATCATCGCAAGCACTGCTTCTTTTGTATTGATGAATGAAAGCGCCGTCAGCGCCCTCGATCTTTCCTGTTCCGATACCCGACTATCTCCTGCTCTGACCTTCAGATCCTTTAGAGAGGACGGCGGATGTAATCGCCAGGTAAAGGATGCAAATGCTTCACTCCAATCGTGAGGTTTCCTGTTATCAGCATTGTGGAGGGAACGGACAACATTATAAAATTTTTCGTCGTTGCCTTCCGCAGCCGATGCCACACTTTCCAGGTACCATTTGTCTATCCCATCGTATTGCGCCACGAGGGTTCGAAGTATATCCTTCGTTTTTTCGTATGGAACGTCTTTCAATGCAATGGCAACCTCCCTCCGCACAAAGGATGAAGGATCACTTTTCAATTGTTCGGCATATGGTAAAATGTCAGTTTCCGTTTGACGCAACGCACGCAGCGCGACTGCACGGATCATAGCATCCTTGTGCTTGAGAAGGTTGACCGTTTCGGCTTTTCCCTTATCACCCAATTGGGACAACAACCAAATGGCACGCGCCTGGTAGTAAGGATTACTGTCCTCCAGCAACTTCGTTACTGCCGAGACCACGTCATGCTTTTTTGCTTTCAGCAATTGAAATGCAAAAGCACGTACATTGACCGCAGGACTTTTGAGTGCTTGTATCTGACCTTCCAAGGATGTGAGGTCGAGGACCGGTGATTTCAGGTTTTTTCCTTTGGGAAGTATCCGGTAAATCCTGCCATAGCCCAGGGAATCGTGCATCTGATGCCCACCTACTACGGGATCGTACCAATCAGCGACGTAAATAGCGCCGTCTGTCCCGATCGCCACATCGCTTGGCCGGAACCACTTGTCACGATCCGCATTCTGTGCGCTGTCGTTCCAAACATATAATTCGTTATCGGATTTCAATGAGGTAATAAAGTTCTCACGGTTAGGAAGATCGTATCCGGATCGACTCATAACCGGATGGTATCCGAACACCACGTTGCGTCCTGCGTCGGCACTTAATAAGAGGCCGCGATAATTTTTACCCAACGCATCTCCTTCATTCAAGACGATACCGGTTGGGGCACCCGCACCACTCTTGTCTCCTGCCGGCATAACGCCAGGATCATCCTGATGCCAATGTGCTGTGAAGATATCCTGCCAGGGGCGTTGATCTGCCTGCCAATAGCGCGTACCGTCGGTGCTAAAGTATCCAGCATTGCCACCTTCTATCAACCATGATGTGCGGCAGGCTACCACCTGGTCATCGTTATCGTTTTGCCACATATTTCCATAAGAGTCAATCGCCGTCTCATATGAATTTCTAAAGTTATGACCCAATACTTTCAATCCGGTTCCGTCAGCATTGATCCTTAACTGTAACCCTCCTACCCAGATTTTTCCATCGTCGCTTTTCCTGTTGCCCTGATTCTCCTTATTATAAGGCGAACCTCCTGTATAGATACTGCCGGAACGAAGCGTCCAACCACTTTTATCTGTTACTATGTGCGGTCCGGCATTACCCGTGCTGAAATACCATTTGCCATCAGGCCCACCGACGATCGCGTGCAACGAATGATCATGATCCAATCCTCCAAATCCAGTTAATATTATTTCCTTTTTTTCTGGCTTGTCATCATGGTCTGCATCAGTGTAAACGATAAGGTTGGGGGAGCACGATACGATCACTTTATCACCAATGACCGCAATGCCCAATGGAGACACAAGGTCCTTATCCTCCACAAATACTTTGGAAATGTCGGCTTTACCATCCTGATCACTGTCTTCAAGAATTATGATCCTGTCGCCGTTTGAATGATGCAGCGCGCGTGTCGAGTCGTTGTTATAATTTCTGTAGTTGACCGCTTCAGTTATCCAGATCCGGCCTTTCGAATCAATATCGATGTCTGTTGGATTGAAGAACATTGGCGATTCGGCCCACAACGTTGCTTCAAGATCATCCGGTAAATAAAGCAATGGTGTATCAGTTCCCTTCGGTTTACAGCCTGCCAGAAACAAAGTACAAATCCCGATATAGAAAAAGATACGGCTCATCATTCAAGTACATTCAATTACTTACCGAAAATAGCCTTCAGGTACCTAAGGTTATAGCGATAACTTTCGACGATGTCAGCGTCTTTAGGAATTGCACCCTCGATCTGCATCCAACCGTCGCCGACATAATCTATATCCATCAGCGTTTCACCAATCCGCCTCCAATCCAGTGTTCCTTTGCCCAGTAAAAATCCATTCTCTTTTATATGAAGCTCGCAGATTGCGTCTTTACCTAGAAACTTAATTTCATTGATCACATCATATCCGGCGTCAGCAGAGTTCCTGAAATCGTAATAAACCTTTACTGCATTCGATCCAACCTTCTGAATGATATCCATCAGTTCTTGCGCACTCAGGTACGATTCTATGCCCAACGTAATGCCCATACGCTCGGATTTTGGCGCCACTGCTTTCAGACGTCGTATCACCTCCAGCTTTCCTTTTTCGTCACCGCGCAGATCGTTTTTGTGAAAGAATGCGAGCAGGATAACCTTAACCCCCAAATTCTTCGCCACATCTATGCTATCCGACACCCAAATCTCAGTTTGAGGATCTTCCTTGTATGGCACGTTGTTCAACTCGGCGATAGCAAGGCTTGAAATTGCAATGCCGGTTTCTTTCGATTTATCCAGATAAAGCTGCTGTCTGGATTTTTCTCTGAGATGCAGGTTGTTGCTCACATTTCCAAGGTTAACCTGGATGCCTTCGAGTCCGATCTTTTTAGCTACATCAAACGCTGCAAGGTCACTGCTCTTGCCAATCGACCAATCACAGGCGCTGATCCGTAGTTGACTAACGCCGCCGCATACCCGATGACCTACGACAGAATTCAACAGCAGTAATGCGCCTGCCCGCTTCAACAGCGACCTCCGCGTGATACCAGGTTTGATTTCATTAATAGACATCCTAACATGAAACTATTGGAAGTTAAGTTGAAATTAAATTTTCACGAATGCAACTTATGGTCAAAGTGACTTTTTGAATATCTTTGGACGAAAACCTTCCGATTCTAAATCCCAGACATGCTTAGTAAAACGCTTTTGTTTTGTCTCATTCTATTGCAGATCAATGTTTTCGCGCAGAATGAATTTTACACCTTAACACCATTACCGTTGAATGACCTATCTGCATTCAAGGCCCCAACCAAGAACTGGAAGATAAAAGCCAACATTTCCGGCGGCTTCAACGAAACAAAGTCAAAATCCGAATCCGGGACAGGAGTACTAAACAATGAGTTTGAGGATAGTTTTCGATTCAAACCAGAAAGCAACCTCGTTACAAACCTGGAACATGGCGATATATTTCTAGCCCTCGATTTTAACATGCCGAAAGGTTCGAACTCTGGAATCTATTTGCAGGGACGCTACGAGATCCAGCTGTTCGACAGTTGGGCTGTGAAGGTTCCGCGAGTTACAGATTGTGGAAGCATTTATGAACGATGGGATGAAAGCCGTCCGGAAGGAAAAAAAGGATTTGAAGGACATCCTTCACGAACCAATGCAAGCTTTGCGCCTAACTTGTGGCAACACCTTGAAATAGAATTCAGGGCTCCACGTTTTGATGCTAACGGCAAAAAGATCGAGCCCGCGCAATTTGTGAAAGTAGTTCTCAACGGTATTGTTATCCACGAACATGTAATCCTTTCAGGGCCAACTCGCGCGTCGGCATTTAATGACGAAAAGGCTATGGGCCCGATCGTAATTCAAGGAGATCATGGTCCGGTGGCATTTCGCAACATTCAATATGCGTTGCTTGACGAATTCAAAGTTTCCTTTGATGAATTGACTTATGAATATTATGAGGGCGATTTCAACGAATTACCCAAAGTAGAACCTCGACACCTGGTAAGAAAAGGTACCGCAGAAGCTATTGATGTGAAACTCGCGGACAATCCCAATAAAATGTGTCTCGTTTTTAACGGCAAGATCAATCTGAAAGAAAGCACCGACTATCAGTTCATCGTTAAAAAAATCGGTAAGGCAAGATTGAGCGTAGATGGCCAGGAAATCATTCGAACCCGTGAGCTTTTTGATGACTACGTTATTTCCCGCAAGTTGACTACTGGTGTACACACCATAGAATTCGCTTATCTCAAAGATTTTGCCTGGGCGCCTACAGGTGTTGGACTCTACATTGGAAAATTGAATTCGCGTCCTCAGGCCATGCATACACCGGCGTCATTGCCTCCGCTTCCTCCTACCCCGCTGATTGACGTAGCACCAACGGCCGGGCCAGAGCTCGTGCGGTCTTTCATGATGCACGAAGGAAAGAAGAAAACTCACGTAATATCAGTTGGCGATCCGGCGGGAGTACATTATTCATATGATTTGAATCAAGGTGCTTTGCTGAGAGTATGGCGCGGCCAGTTTTTGAACGTCACAGAAATGTGGTATGAACGCGGAGAGCCTCAAATATCAACTTCAATGGGAGCTGCTGTCATTTTTAAAGGAAAAGCGCCGCTCGGAATAGTTGCGGATGAAAAAACTCCTTTACCTGACACATTAAATGACCGTTCTGACCTTCTATATAAAGGATATTCATTGGACGCATCTGGCTATCCCACGTTCAGCTATCTCTTCAAAAACATAACAATGAAAGATTCTTTTGTTCCATTCGACGGAACGAGGGGAATTAAACACACGGTGAGTATTTCAAACGCGCCTTCTTCCGGGACACTTCTACTTCGTCTTGGAGAAGGCAATACTATTAAAGTGGTGTCGGATAATGTATTCGCTGTGGATGATCAACATTACTACATTCAGGTCGATCCCGGAACTAGCAAACCCTTTGTGAGGAGTATCGGTGATAAGAAAGAACTGGTAGTTGCCATCAAGGGTAATGCTCCTTCACAAATAACGTATTCTCTATTATGGTAATGCTGCAAGCCTGTACTATGACGATCATAAATTCCTTGAAGTTCATATTGACGCTGATATTTGTCAGCACAATGCTGGTGTGCCACGCGCAGACAGCACGACCGCTAACGGAAGAAGACTTTTACGAGCTGCGTACCATCTCGATTCCTGAGGACATCAAACTTGAGGTGGGTGGAATTGCTGTATTAAAAGATGGCAGGGTTGCCGTAAGCACGCGGCGTGGTGAGATTTGGATGATCGACAACGCTTACAGCACGCAGCCCCACTATAGCCGTTTTGCATCAGGCATGCACGAAGTGTTGGGACTAACGTACCGAAACGGTTCATTCTATTGTACTCAACGCGGCGAGCTAACGAAGGTGACCGATACTGACAATGATGGACGAGCAGACGTTTACCAACCGATCTATAAGTTCGATCTCAGCGGCAACTACCATGAATATGCATATGGTCCTATCTTCGACAAGCAAGGCGATATGTACGTTGCTCTTAACGTGGCGTGGATCGGATACGGAGAAGGATTGGGAAAATGGCATGGATGGCTGTTAAAGATCAAGGAAGATGGAACAATGGAACCTTTTGCAACCGGTCTTCGGTCACCCGCTGGCATTATGGTCAATTCTTCCAATGATATCTTCTATTCAGAGAACCAGGGTGACTGGGTGGGTTCAGGCAGGGTTACACATCTTGAGAAAGGCGATTTCGCAGGCAATGCTGGAGGACTTCGTTGGACAAAAGAACCCGAGTCGCCACTGAAGCTAACGCGGGAAGACCTGGCTAAAGTAGATAACGGCCAGCCTATGCACGAGGCTGCAAAAATCATCAAGGAGCTCAAAGTACCCGCCATTTGGTTTCCACATACATTGATGGGTATCTCAACGGCAGATATGCTTGAAGACACGACAGCTGGCGTTTTTGGACCATTCGCCGGTCAATATTTCGTAAGCGACCAGGGACATTCGAAAATCATGCGGATGACCCTCGAAAAAATAAATGGCGAATATCAGGGAGCATGCTTTCCATTCCGCGAAGGATTTGCATCGGGATTGATCAGGCTCAGGTTCGGACTCGATGGGTCTGTTTTCGGCGGAATGACCAGCCGCGGATGGGCCAGCACCGGTACTGCACCCTATGGCCTCCAACGGTTGGTCTGGACGGGAAAAGTTCCTTTTGAAATGAAGAACATCCAGGCAAAGCCCGACGGGTTTGAAATTGAGTTTACATCACCGGTCGATAAAAAAATAGCGCAGGATGCGATGAGGTATGAAGTAAACGGCTTCACCTACCATTATCATCACCATTACGGAAGTGAAATCTTCAATCAAAAAAGAGCAAATCTGAAAGGTATCATTGTCTCCGATGATGGATTGAGGGTGCGCCTGGTGATCGATAGTCTGCGTCAAGGATACATTCACGAAATAAGGCTTCATGATCTGAAATCAGCAACGGGCATCAACCCGCTGCATAATTTCGGTTTTTATACATTAAATAACATTCCTTCTGGTGACAAAGCTGTTCTTGCCGAGCATCAGATCGTGCGTCATCATCATGTAGCTGCAGTTCCGGCGGTACAAAAAAAATCAACGGCCCCAGCACCGGTTTCCAAGAATGCTCCGAAGCGATTATTAAAAATGCCCACAGCGTGGAAACAGCCCAACCAGGTGATTGCCGTCGGAACAAAACCGGGATTAAAATACGATATAACAGAAGTACAGGTAAAAGCTGGCAGCAAGATCAAACTTATCTTCAATAACAATGACGATATGACGCATAATGTAGTCATCGTGAACCCAGGCTCTGCGAAGGAAGTCGGTGACCTGGCCTTCAACCTGGGACTTGCAGGATCTCAAATGCATTATATCCCCTCGTCGCCCAACGTGCTCTTCCACACTAATCTGATACAGCCTGGAAGCTCAGAGACAATTTATTTTAATGCGCCCTTAAAGCCGGGTAATTACACAATACTTTGTACCTACCCTGGACATGCGATGATCATGCAGGCAACTTTGAAGGTGGTTAAATAGAAAAGCCGCAAGCTACAAGCTTCAAGCAAATGGTTGTTGCACCCGTGGATGTGTGCTTTCGCACACAAAGGATCTAAGTATTGTGTGTAAAAAAGTTTTTAAAAAACTTTTTAAATATTCTTATTGCAGATCATTGAATTGTTTGCATTGATCATTGGACTTGTGGACTTAAGTCATAATTAAAATCAAATGAAAAATAACAGTAGCTCAAAGGGAAACTCCCGCAGGGACTTTATCAAGAAGTCCGTATTTGCATTGGGAGCATTTGCCATTGTCCCGCGTCACGTGTTGGGAGGAAAAGGATTCCTTGCACCAAGTGATACGCTTACGAAAGCTATCATTGGCGTTGGTGGAATGGGTCGTGGTCACATTGAATACGAGGGAACGAAGCTCCTTGCAATGTGCGACGTAGATAAAGTGCACCTAAAAGATGCTATTGCTTTGGCAGGAGGAAAAGTGAGAGGTTATTCTGATTTCAGGGAACTGTTAGCACAACCTGACATCGATATCGTACACATTGCAACACCACCACATTGGCATGGGATCATGTCGGTAATGGCGGCACAGGCGGGCAAGGACGTATGGTGTGAAAAACCAATGACGAGGACCATAGGTGAAGGCAAACGGGTTGTTGAAGCAATGGAACAATACGGACGAATGTTCCGGCTAAATACCTGGTTCCGGTTTAAAGACAATTTCTACGGATTAGGAACCACAGTGAAGCCATTGAAGAAGGTTGTCGATAGTGGAATTCTCGGTTGGCCATTAAAAGTAACAATAAGTGGTGTGACAGGATTTAATTGGAAGTTTTACTGGGTAGGTAAAACGAATCTTCAGCCCATGCCTGTACCCTCTGAACTGGACTATGAAATGTGGCTGGGCCCCGCACAGTATAAACCTTATAATCCACACCGTGTCCACAGCACATTCCGAGGTTATTGGGATTATGATGGTGGAGGACTGGGTGACATGGGTCAACATTACATCGATCCTGTTCAGTATATCTTAGGTAAAGACAACACTAGTCCCGTTCGCGTGGACGTCGATTCACCACAACAACACGACGATGCAGTGGGCACCTGGAGGAGGATTGAATTTACTTATGCCGACGGATGTAAAATCATACTTGACGGCGAAAATAAAGACACCACTGTTCCCTACATCGAAGGGCCAAAGGGAAAGATCTATCGTGGGTTCAAGTCTGACATTCCAAACATCCTGAAATTGGTCGATACCTTTCCCGACCCGGAACCGCAGGTTTCGACCTTCAGCGAGTCAGTGATCTCCCGAAAGAAGTTTGGTTTAAATGAAATCAACGGTCATCGTTCAAGCACCATCGTAAACATCGGAAAGATTGCCTTACAATTAGGAAGGTCATTGGAGTTCGATCCTGTCAAACAGGAATTTATCAACGACGAAGCTGCAAACCGCCTGATCAATGAACCGATGCGGGGACCGTGGAAAATCTAATCTTATAAAGCACCGACTGAAAATGAAATCGATCAAAAAACTATATATCCTGGTTTTGCTCGCTGTGCTCTGTTTCCAGGCAGCAGCACAAGATCAGCGGCTTTTGAAAACAAAGGTGGCGGACGTTCTTGCATTACTCCCGGCGTCTGACAATGAGCAAAGTAAACGGTTGTTTCGTGAACTATTAAACCTCGGCGACGAAGGTATGGTCATGATCATGAACGGTGTTGTCCCCAACGGTATCGCTGAAGGAACTTCTTCGCGCTACGCCGTTTCGCTACTGACGCACTATGTGACTTCGGCCGAGGACAAGTCTAAGATAGAAAATGCCTATCTGGTCGCATTGAGTAAGGCAACTGATCCCGAGGTAAAAGCCTATTTCATTTCAAACCTCAAGCTTGTCGGTTCCAATGAATCGGTAAAACCATTGGCAAACTACATAGCTGATAAAGACTTGTTCGATCCGGCCGTTTCCGCGCTGATATCGATCAACACCGCAGATGCCAAGCAAGTACTGTTAACCAGTCTCAACACTCAAAGCCCGGAAATACAAATTAAGCTTACCAAGGCGTTGGGTAGATTCAGGTATCAGCCAGCGCTCGAGTCGATAACAAAAAACGCATCGAGCAATAATGCCGCACTGCAGAAAGCTTCCTTGTGGTCGCTTGCACTTATTGCTGACCCAGGATCATCGAGCGTATTACTGCTGCAAGCAGCGAGCTCAGGATTTAAGAATAATCCCTCCGAGGCAACAAACGCGCTCGTTGAATATCTTCACCAGGTTTCGGCAAAAGGAAATAGTGCATTAGTAAAAGAAATTAGCGGAGCAATCCTTGACAAAACAACAGACCCCACTCAACAGCATTATAGATTGGCCGCACTCAAGGAACTGGCAAAAGCGGATCCGCAAGGCTCACCTAAACTGTTGATACCAGAACGCAGTAAGTTCGACAGCGAATATCAAAAGGAAATATTGAAGATCGCAACACCGGCAGCAAACAACCCGGATGCTGTCAAGCGTTGGCAGAAGGAACTTAAAAAAGCGACGGGAGCATCACAAGCAGATATCTTTACGATGCTGGTCTCATCCAATCCAAATGACCAATCGATAGAGACCCTGCTCACACAAGGAATATCATCAGAAAATCCGCAAGTCAGGATGGCGGCTGCTAACGAGATGGCCAAGCGCCGAAATCGAAAGTATCTACCTGCCGTGTTGGACTATCTGGCCAGGTCAACCGATGATGGAGAGATCGCCGTTGCAACGGATGCCGTTCTTCGCCTCGCAGACAAGAGCAGCGGTGGTGTCATATCTTCCAAGATCATCAGTGCCACGCCGAAGTCAAAAGCGGCGTTGATAAAGATCCTTGCAGCGCGCAGAGACACCGAACATTTTGACGTTGTGGCAAAAGAAATTACGTCAACGGATCCTTTGGTCAAAAGTGCAGCCTTTGAGGCCCTTCCAAATGTATCCGCAAACAAGAATGGGAACGATCTTCTTAAGATGCTTGCCGCCGCCGAAAGTGATAGTGAAATCTCCGCTATCCAATCTGCACTCATAGCATCGATCGATAACACGTCAGTTTCACTTGTCAACGAAGCTTATGCAAAAGACAAGGTCAAATTGTTACCCGTTCTACCCTACTTGAACGACAAGAGCGCTCTGGAGAAAGTTGTATCCACATTTTACCACGGAAATGAAAAGGAAAAAGAAGTGGCATTCGAGGCACTTAGCAACTGGCAGGACAATGAGGCCGCCAGGACATTGCTTGCTATCAGAAAAGATGCTGCTTTAAAAAAGTATCACGAAGCTGCCTTTTCAGCTTTTGTCGCACAAGTAGGAAAATCCACGTGGCCCGACGATCAAAAGCTTTTGATGTTACGTGACATCATGCCTCTGGCAACTGATAAAAAAGAAAAATCGATGGTGCTGAGAGCCGCAGGCAGTGTCCGGACCTTCCTGTCGCTAATGTTCGTATCAAAATACATTGACGATCCTGATGCAAGTGCAGCAGCAAGCAGATCTGTTATGCAAATCGCATTGCCCACAGCCGATGCAAAACCCGGATTGACCGGCCTTGAAGTACGCAATACATTGCAGCGTATGCTTGACAAACTTACAGGCGATGACAGCCAGTACGAGCGTATTGACATTCTTACATACCTTGAAAAACTACCCTACGCCAAAGGGTATGAGTCAATTTTTAACGGCAAAGATCTTACGGGCTGGCAGGGACTTGTTGAGAACCCCATTGTCCGATCAAAGATGACTAAGGAGTTACTTGCTAAGAAACAACAGGAAGCCAACGCGAAAGTCGGCAAGAACTGGAGTGTGAAAGACGGTTACATTATGTTTCAGGGAGACGGAGCTAATCTGTCCACCATTCGCAAGTACGGAGATGTGGAAATGATTGTCGATTGGAAGATATCCAAGAATGGCGACAGCGGAATTTATTTACGCGGCTCTCCACAGATACAGATCTGGGATGTCGCACGGGTTGATGCTGGAGCACAGGTAGGATCCGGTGGGCTATATAATAATGAGAAGGCGCCGAGCAAACCATTGAAGGTGGCCGATAATCCAGTTGGAGAATGGAATACTTTTCACATCAAAATGGTCGGCGATCGCGTGACGGTATATCTTAATGGTGTGCTCGTTGTCGATGATGTCCCTATGGAAAACTATTGGGACCGGAAACTTCCCCTCTTCCCGGAGGAAGCTATTGAATTACAAGCGCACGGCACAGAGTTATACTTTCGTGACATCTATGTGAAAGAGCTGAGCTCAAAACCCTATGAATTGACAACGGACGAAAAGACACAGGGCTTTGAAGTATTGTTTAATGGAAAGGATCTGAACAACTGGATCGGTAACAAAACCGATTACGTGGTTGAAGATAACACCATCGCGATATATCCCACAAAAGAAGGACACGGCAACCTGAATACTGAAAAGGAATATTCGGACTTTATCTTCAGGTTCGATTTCCAGCTAACTCCAGGTGCGAATAACGGACTGGGTATACACGCTCCAGTCGAAGGTGATGCGGCCTATGAAGGCAAAGAGATACAGATCCTCGACAATACAGCCCCCGTCTATTCAAAACTGGAAGTATGGCAGTACCACGGTTCTGTTTATGGAATTCTTCCAGCTAAACGTGAATTTCTGAAACCGGTTGGAGAATGGAACCAGGAAGAAGTTTATGTTAAAGGGGATAACATCAAAGTAACTCTCAATGGTACTGTGATCGCTGAAGGTGATTTGAAGAAGCTTACCAAGAATGGAACGCTTGACCACAAAGACCATCCGGGTCTCAACCGGCACTCGGGACACATTGGCTTCCTGGGACATGGGACCGTAGTAAAATTCAGGAATATCAGAATAAAAGATCTGACCAAATAGCAAACACATCATGGCGGGATTGCCTCAGCGACTTTACTCTTTAGATGCTCTTCGCGGCTTTGACATGTTCTGGATTTTGGGTGGTGAAGAGATTGTCCACAGTCTTGCAACGATAACAGGCTCACCCGTTATGAACGCCATCTCCGAGCAACTGACGCATCCTGAATGGCATGGCTTTCACTTTTATGATTTGATCTTCCCACTCTTCCTGTTCCTCGCCGGTGTAGCAACACCATTCTCGGTGGCGAAAGAACTGGACAAAGGCAAGTCCCGAAATCAGCTACTGGTAAAAGTTGTGAAACGTGGATTGATCCTGGTATTGCTTGGCATCATTCATAATAATCATCTGGAACTAAAGCCTATAGCGGAAATTCGTTTTGGAAGTGTGCTCGGCAGGATCGGCCTTGCGTACATGTTTGCTAACATTATTTATCTATACACAACCCAACGGGGTCAGATCATCTGGTTCTGTTCCTTAGTTGTAGGTTATTGGTTTCTACTGCTCTTCAATGCGGCGCCTGGATTTGAAAGAGGTGATCTCACCATGGAAGGGAATTTTGTATCGTATCTCGATCGTATGATAATGCCTGGGAAACTTTATCTGGTCATTCATGACCCCGAAGGACTAATTTCCACAATACCCGCAATAGGCACTGGGTTGCTTGGCATTTATGCAGGCAATATCATAAAAAACGCGCCACTTACTCCGGAACAGAAGTCATTGCGACTGCTGATTATAGGAGTTGTATTCATTGTACTTGCCCAGATCTGGAACATTGTATTCCCTATCAATAAAAATCTCTGGACCAGCTCTTTTGTTTTACATGCCGGAGGATTAAGCCTTGTGTTGCTCGCTCTGTTCTTTTATGTGATCGATGTCCGTGGTTTCAAACGTTGGGCATTTTTCTTTAGCGTGATCGGCATGAATTCGATCCTTATCTATATGTCAGGCCAATTCATCCGGTGGCGGTATACTACTGAAGCCTTCTTTAAGTGGTTAATCGATTTGGTCGGCGAACCTTATAACGTACTTGTATTTGCCATTTGTCTCATTCTGATAAAATGGGTGTTTCTTTATTTCTTATACCGAAAGAATGTGTTTTTACGGGTGTAGTTTCGAACACTCCTTCTTTCTACTAATAAAGTGTCTCACTAGCCTTGAGTCGATGCGGAGGAATCCTGCATTGGGAAAGTCTGTGTTAATGTCGCGAAAGAAAATGTGAAGGCATTAACACGTGTCTAGGCGCGACGATTCGTACTACTGTTGATCCCCAGCCTGAAGGCGCCTAAAGGCTGGGGTTAATCTAATGACATGGCATGTTTAAAGTTCAAAAGTGCTTAAATCAACTACAATTTTTGTGGACAGTCTTGCGGCTGGCATGCATATCTTTAACCCCAACCTTCAGGTTGTGGTCCGAACAGCACCGTGGATCGTCGCGTCTGCAAATTCTCTAGACGCTTCACACTTTCACTCGCGACACCGGCACGCACCATCACTCGTGCACCGATTCTTCCGCATCGATTCACATTGGATGAATTTCTTTCGCCACTATCATCAAATAATCGACAAGCGTGCTCGATTTCAACGATTTGCATTTTATCTTAGGTTGTTATTTATATGTTGAGGAGACTGACATTTTTTGCTTTGTTGTTGAATGGCTGGTGTTTGAGTTCAGTCATGGCACAAAACCGTACACCGGCGTTTGAAATGAACGAACGCCTCGGACGTGGTATCAACATGGGCAACTGTTTCGAGGCACCCTCCGAAGAAGAATGGGGAAATCCCTGGAAACCCGAATACTTCAAGATTATATCTGAACTGGGATTTGACCATGTTCGTCTTCCAGTACGTTGGGAACCCGACGCTCGTAGTATCTCGACGCCACCCTTTACGATCAATCCGGCATTTCTCAATCGCATACAGCAGGTTGTTGACACTGCGTTGAAGTACGATCTGCACATTATCGTAAACATGCATCATCATGAAGCACTTTACGAAGATCCGGCCGCGCAAAAGGAACGTTTCCTGTCCCAGTGGAACCAGATCGCTACTCATTTCAAGGACCATTCCGACAACTTATTGTTTGAAGTATTGAACGAGCCTCATGGAAATGTAACACCTGCAATTTGGAACGAATATTTTGCCGATGCATTGGCTGAGATCAGGAAGACCAATCCCACGCGGGTTGTGTTGATGGGGGTTGCAGAGTACGGTGGCTTAGGTGCCATCTCCCAGCTTGAGCTTCCCGATGATGAATACATCATTCTATCACCACACTACTATAATCCATTCAACTTCACCCACCAGGGAGCCGAATGGGTGGGCCCTGATGCTGACGCGTGGTTAGGTACTACCTGGAAGGACACGGAAGCTGACCGGCAAACGGTTGAAAGCGAATTCAATTTTGCACTCTCATTTTCTGAAGAGAACCATATACCAATTCACGTTGGGGAATTTGGTGCGTATAGTAAGGCCGATATCGAGTCGCGTGAACGTTGGACCACTTTCCTGGCCCGTTGGTTTGAAAGCAAAAATATGAGTTGGGCCT
>Ga0193738_1000620_pt1 | contig 16893 bp, 18 predicted proteins | sample L2a1metaG_FD_144927 | JGI IMG/M metagenome (GOLD analysis project Ga0193738, IMG submission 144927) | Soil microbial communities from a riparian zone of the East river system, Colorado, United States - L2a1 | ecosystem: Environmental > Terrestrial > Soil > Riparian zone | place: USA: East River...
GCATCGGTAAAAAACTAACTTTTAGTAATGCATTTCCTTTTTCAAAACTGATCTTGCGGGTAGCAAACTCTAATCTTTTTGGAATTTCTTTTTTTGCAAGTGGACACCCGTAGTTAGTTACATCACCAATCACACCAGGACATTTATCGTCTGCGTCCAATACACCATCTCCATCGGTATCTGCCGGGCATCCCATGGTATTTACTATAACTCCCATTTTAGTATCCGGGCATTTATCGTCTGCATCCAAAATTCCATCTCTGTCACTATCTGCCGGACATCCGTTTACATCTACTTTAATTCCCGTTTTAGTATCCGGGCATTTATCATTTTCATCCTGTACACCATCTTTATCTGTATCTGGACAACCCATGAACATATCAGATCCTTTTGCATTTGGGCATTTGTCTTTAGAATCTTCTATGCCATCACCATCACTATCGGGGCAACCTTTAAATCTTGTATCACCTGGAACATCCGGGCATAGATCATTATCATCACTTACGCCATCATTGTCTTTATCCTGGCAGCCATTCATACCTGCAGTACCGGGTATAGAAGGACACTTATCTAAATAATCTGCTACACCATCTTTATCAGTATCAACCGGGCAGCCCGTACCATCTACTGCAACACCAGGCGGAGTGGAAGCACATTTATCTCTTTTGTTTTTAACACCATCGCCATCACCATCTTTTTTCATATCAAATTTTGACGGTGTTTCGGTTTGTGAATATACTGGCGAACACACAGCTACAAGTAGTATAACAGTAAATAGCCTTGCAATTTTTATAAAATACATAATATCAGTTTTAGTATTTGTGAAAAAATTAATAACCACAAAGGTTGGTGTATATGTAATGGTAAGTGTTATATAACTAAAGAAATAACTTACATCATTCACATGTTTGGCTGTGTTGAGTTTTATAACCGAGGATATTAAAGGATCTTGTCGTTGCCTGATTTCACGTAATGCAGCTTTTGAACTGAGACTACATTCTCGCCATATACCAGTTCAACTCTTTTTCTATTTTTTCGTGATGAAAAAAGGCAGTAATATTTTTTTGCAAACGAAGGAAAGCAGTTTCACTTTTCACTACATAATCAAAAGCCCTGTGATGCATACAGCTGATCGCCACGTCTATTTTGTCCTGTGATGATAACATCAACACAGGGATATCCGGGTTTAATGCCTTTATTTTATCCAGCGTTTCTATACCGTTCATTGCGTTTTTATCAATACCATTCAAATGATAATCTAAAATAATTACATCAGGGTTGTGAGATAAATTTTCAACGCAAAGCTCCCCTGTTGCAAAAGTTTCAACAGTGAATTCCGTATGATGATGAAATTCAATTTCCAATGATTTCAGAAATAAAGCATCATCATCAACAAGGAATAGGTGTAGTTTGTTTTCGTTTTTCATGAACCAGCGTTTTTAATCGAATTAAATTCTTCTGTCAATTCTTTGCATGCCTGTGTACAAACATTTTCAAGCTGTAAAAGCATATCAGGTATTCCATCTGCAAATTGTTGTGTGTTTGCATAATCCTGAATTTTTTTTGCCATGTTTTCAAAATCTGTACTGATACCCATTATTGAAAATGAAGGGATCATTTTATGTACAGTTGCATGCAACGATCCCCAGTCTTTTTCCCTGAAACTTTTTTTCATGATAATGATCAGAGGTGGAGTTTGCTCAAGGTAAAGTGCTATCATTTCCATCATCAATTTCGGGTCAGATTTGGTGCGGCGGACCAGGTAAGCCAGGTCAGTACATTTTATTTTTTCACTTTGCCCAGCTTCATTCACCTTGTCATCAGAATATTTTACGGGTCCCGGCTTTCTTACTAATCCCATTATTTTATTATACAAAATTCTCTCGTCAACTGGCTTTGCGATATAATCATTCATGCCAACCGCTTTACATTTTGCCAGGTCAACAGTGGTCACATCGGCCGTTAAAGCAATAATGGGGATCTTAGAATTCATGGTTTTGCGAATGAACTCTGTTGCCTCAAATCCGTTCATTTCTGGCATCTGCAGATCCATCAGGATAATATCATACGATCCGGACTTTAGTTTTTCGATCGCTATCTTTCCATTAGCAGCAATATCCTGTTCAAATCCGAAATCATCCAGCAATGTTTTCATTAGTAGCTGGTTGAGGGCAATATCTTCAACCACCAATACTTTAATATTTTTAATTTCCGGATCCAGCTCCAGTATTTCTGCTTCTCCTTCCACTTCCGCATTTGTTTTTTGAAAATCTAAAGTGAAACTGAAAACTGAGCCTTCATCAATTTTACTTTTTACACGAATGCTTCCACCCTGCGGTTCTATTAGCTGTTTAACAATTGAAAGGCCTAATCCGGTTCCTCCATACAATCTTGATGTATGGCTGGATGCTTGTTGAAAATTTTCAAAGATCTTTTCTATTTTATCTGCCGGTATTCCAATTCCTGTATCGGTCACTGCAAATTCGATCGTAACTTTCTGTTCATCTTCATGAATTAAATTAACGCTTACCGTAATTTTTCCTTTTGTTGTAAACTTTACTGCATTACTCACAAGATTTAAAATGATCTGGTGCAAACGCACAGGATCGCCCAACAACACTTCAGGTATCCTGTTATTATACTCCTTTACGAGCTCTAAATTCTTTTCCTGGATCTTTGGTTCAAACATGTGAAGCATGGCCGATATGGATGAGGCCATTCTGAAAGGTGTTTGTTCAAATGTCATTTTACCTGCATCTACTTTTGCCAGGTCAAGAATATCATTGATCAGCACGATCAGTGCATCACCACTTAGTTTGATGGCGGTTAAATATTCTTTTTGCTTTGCGGACAAATCAGTTTTCAGCAACACTTTCGTAAAGCCGATGATCGCATTCATAGGTGTGCGGATCTCATGACTCATGTTTGACAAGAACTGCTGTTTTGCTTTCACCGCATCTTCTGCTATCCCTGTAGCAGTTTCGGCTTTCGCTTTTGCTTCTTCAGCAATTAATGTTGCCAACTCAGCAAACACTTTTGCTTCTATTAATTCTTTTTCATTTCTTTTTTGTTCAGTAATATCTCTCGCCACTACGACAGCGCCAAGGACACTTCCCTGTTCATCTTTGTAAACAGAGCCGTTAAATAGCACATCTGTTTGTATATGATCTTTTATAGTTAAAGGGTAGTCTGCTACAAATCCTTTTGCAAACACTTCCTGGTAAACTTCACGGGCCTTTTGTGGTTCAGTAAAATAGTCGAAGAAATCAGTGCCCGTCAGTTTTTCGCGGGTCATACCTGTAATATTCGCCATCGCTTCATTCATATCAGTGATCTTACCTTCGGTGCTTATAGTTACTAATGGGTCTTGACTTGCTTCAATAAGACTACGAGAATATTGGGAAGCTAATTTTGCAGAATTGCTGTAAGCTTCAAGCTCTTTTTTTGCAATTTCTTGTTTTTCTTTCTCATTGTTTTGAAAAACAAGTTCTTCGTTAGCAATGACTAACTCAGCTGCCCGTTTTTCTTTCTCTGCATCTTGAAAGACAAGTTCTTTGTTAGCAATTCCTAATTCAGCCGCCCGTTTTCCTTTCTCTTCGTCTTGGAACGCAAGTTCTATGTTGGCAATTCCTAACTCTGCTGCCCGATTCCCTTTCTCTTTTTTTTGAAATGCAAGTTCTTTTCGTGCAATGATTAACTCTGCTGATAGTTTATTTTTCTCTTGTTTTTGAAGAGCCAGCTCTTTAAGAGCTATAAGTAACTCATCCTTGTCCGTTTTTTTTAATTTTGCCATATTTTGTCCTGATAAAATTGGTTTGTTTTAATTTATCCCATTTGTTCCAAAATCTTTCGGCACCACACCAATGTCTTCAATCGAGCTTCGTCTTCTATCTTTCAGTTGTCTGAAATGCGAAGGAGTGAGACCTGTAACTTTTTTAAATTGATTGGATAAATGAGCAACGCTGCTGTAATTCATCTTCCAGGCAATCTCCGTAATGTTCAACTCATCATAAATGATCAATTCTTTTATCCGCTCAATTTTATGGGCAATAATGAATTGCTCGATCGAGGTTCCCTGGACCTCGGAAAACAAATTTGCCAGGTATGTATAATTGTGGCTTAATTTTTCACTCAAATGATCAGAGAAATTTATTTTAATGTTTTCATCTGAATGATGAACCATTTCAATAACGGCAGTTTTAATTTTTTCGATCAGTATAGCTTTTTTGTCGTCCATTAACTCAAATCCTGAGATCAACAAGGCGGCTTTCATTTGCTCACGTTGTTCCGCAGAAATATTTTCCATGATCTCTACTTCACCCAGATCGACGACAATAAAATGCAGGCCAAGCTTTCTCAGCTCCTCTTTCACCGCCATTTTACAGCGGTTGCTTACCATGTGTTTAATGAATATTTTCAAATAGCTCCTCTTTTTATACCGGGACTGCTAAAGGTGCGTCTTTTGGACTAATAGATGTTATATAATACTTCAAATAAGTTACACAATTCACACATTAATTGAATTCAGGAGAAATAGAGCAGGTTAAGTACAGCCTTTTGTATAGATCAGCAGGAATATTAACCGCGTTCCCTTTTACTAATGACAGATATGATATATACTAGCATAAGCGTTCCAATTGTGGTAAGGATTATCCCCACAAATACAGGAGTTATTTTCAGTCCTATGATTAAATGTTGCATAATGGTTTCTCCTTTTAAAATTATAATTCACATGATTTCAAATACTTCGCCAAATCTTCTTTTCTGACCCTGTTAAAGCGAATTTTTTGTTTGGTCACTGTTAACTCAATCGAAATAGCTGAATAAAAGAATAATTGCCGAAATCAGAAAAGTAGTTGAAAAGACCAGGGGAACAATAAAGCCAGCGTAAGTATATCGTTTCATAATTTTATTTTTAACCTGTAATTTAATATGCCAAACTGTTTATTTTTTAAACACGTAGATTTTTTAATGAGCCTAATACTCCAAATACCTGCAGCAGCCAGATAACTACAACGATCACGGCAACTACATTTAAGATGTTTTTGATCTTGCGATCCATGGGAACATAATTGTTGATAAGCCAGAGAATAACACCAACAACAACTAATACAATTAAAATAGTAAGCAGGGGCATAGTAATGATTTTTAAATGATATAGGTAAAGGTCTGTTACCTTCTAAGTATAATTGTTATACAATCATTGAAATAAGTTACATAACTCACATATTTCAGTGATCACGATTCTTTTCACTACTTACTTAACCTGTGAATCTTACAACTATCTTTTTTAATTGTATAACACTGATGTGAACAAAGAGGATCACCTTCGTTGATCGTTTTTGACATGGTATTACTTGATAAGTCCTTTAGCGGCTTTTGCAATTACTGCATGTTTCTTACCAATAAAATTTTCAAATGAAAAAAATATTTACTTTCTTTTTAGTTGTTTTTGTTTTTATCAGTTGCGCAGAAAACATGGTAACGGGTCGCAAACAATTAAGCCTGGTATCGGAGCCGGAATTACAAGCCATGGCGAAAGAAGAATATCGAACCTTTTTGACTACCAATAGTGTTGTCAATGCAAGCACCAATAAAGATGCTGAAATGGTTCGGCGTGTGGGATCTCGTATTGCCGCTGCTATTAAAATATATTATGATAGTAAAGGGCAAACGTCGATCCTGGAAGGATACCAGTGGGAATTTAACCTGGTAGATAATAAAGATGCAAACGCATGGTGCATGCCCGGCGGAAAAGTGGTAGTATATACCGGTTTATTGCCTATTACAAGAAATGAAGCTGCATTAGGTGTTGTATTAGGGCATGAAATTGCCCACGCAGTTGCACAACACGGCAGCGAAAGAATGAGCCAGGCATTATTGCAGCAGTTGGGTGGGGTTGCACTACAGGTAGCCGTGTCAAGTAAGCCAGCCGAAACACAAAATCTTTTTATGACGGCTTATGGTATTGGAAGCACTGTAGGAGGAACATTACCTTTTTCACGCAAAGAAGAAACAGAAGCCGATAAATACGGATTATATTTTTCAGCTATGGCAGGTTATAATCCACAGGAAGCAATTCCATTCTGGGAAAGAATGGCTGCAGCCGGCGGAGCAAAACCACCTGAGTTTTTAAGTAGTCATCCCTCTGACGAAACAAGAATTGCAAATATCAAATCATATATGCCGGAGGCATTAAAGTTTTATAATCCTGTAAGAAATTAACTAACCGGTTTACATAACAGTTAGTAATAATAAAGACGAAAATTTATTTAGTAAAAAAAAGATACTGTATTAACAATTTAAACAAGCATAATGAAAACATTTAAAATTTTAGTCGCCAGTTTTTTAGTAGTCGCCATTTTTTCTGCAGGATGTAAAACAATGAATAAAACACAAAAAGGAGCTGTAATAGGAACAGCCGGTGGTGCGGCAGTAGGTGCAGTTATTGGTAAAGCAGCTGGTAACACGGCGATGGGTGCTATTATTGGAGCGGCTGCAGGTGGAGTGACCGGAGCCGTTATCGGACGCAAAATGGATAAGCAGGCAGAAGAAATGAAAAAAGAAATTCCGGATGCAGAAGTAGTTAGGGTAGGAGAAGGGATCGTCATAGAGTTCAACAGTAAGATCTTATTTGGCTTCGATCAATCCGGTCTTACAACTGATGCCCGTACTAACTTAAATAAATTACTAGCCATTCTGCAAAAATACCCTGATACAAACATCGAGGTACAGGGACACACAGACAGTAAAGGAACTACTCGTTATAACCAGCAATTATCAGAAGAAAGAGCTTCTACTGTTTCCTATTATTTATCCGGAAAAGGGATCACTACTTCACGACTCACTATTATTGGATTTGGTGAAACGCTGCCCAGGTATACCAATGACACAGATGACGGCCAATCACAAAATCGCCGGGTGGATTTCGTTATTTCCGCCAATGAAAAGATGAAAGCAGAGGCTGCGAAAGAAGCAGAAAAGAATGGTGGTAAATAATAAAAGACCACCTGTCATTTATCAAATGAGTTTTAAAACAAAATTTTTATCAGAATAGATCAAACAAAATAAAATGAAAAAAAGAATCAGCTTAATTGCAGTAATGGTTTTAGGAACAATTTTTTCGCAGGCGCAGCAAAAAACATCACATACAGGTAGTACAAGTTTTGGTCTTCGTGCCGGAGTAAACTTTCAGAATATTAATGGCAAGGATGAAAATGATGATAAATTAAAAAATGATATGTTGATCGGCTTTAATATCGGTATCAATGCAGAAATTCCGGTGGGAATAGATTTTTATTTTCAACCAGGGTTGCTTTATTCTATAAAGGGAGCAAAAAGTGAAGATGTTACTCCTGGACAATCTTTTAATTCAACTATAAAAATTTCATACCTGGAATTACCTCTTAATTTTCTTTACAAGCCAACGCTGGGAAAGGGGCACCTGTTATTGGGGTTTGGACCTTATGTCGCATTGGGTATCGGTGGTAAGGCAACATATGAAGGAGGCGGATCAAGCCTGAGCGAAAAAATAAAGTTTCAAAAAACAGTGATGAATTCCGATCCGGATGATGTAGTTTATATCAGGCCGATGGATGCGGGAGCCAACATGCTGGTAGGTTATGAATTTGGCAATAGAGTTTCTTTCCAATTAAATACACAATTAGGCCTTACAAAGATCAACCCGGAATACGAAGGTGCATCAAATGATAAATCATCTGCTAAAAATACCGGGTTTGGTTTTTCTTTAGGTTTCAGATTTTAAAAATAATAGTATGAAAAAGTTTTTTTTATTAAGTACAGGATTCATTTTTAGTTTAATAATGATCGCCCAGGGAAACAGTAACAATAACGGGAAGGAAAAAGATAAATCAAAAAATGAAAAACCTGTGAAACAGGGAAGTAGAGAACAAAAAGAGAAAGAGGCAAATGAAAAAAAGCAGCAAGAGCATAATAAAAAGATCTGGGCTGGCACTTCAGATAAAAACGGCAAAGGGCCGATACCATCTAAAAACCAACCGACCAAAGTAAGCACTGCATTTCAAAGAGATTATCCTAATGCAGTCAATGTTAGCTGGAGTAAATATCGTGGTGATTGGACAGCAAGTTTTGGAAATGGATTGTATTGGTCAACAGCAGTGTACCATGCAAATGGCGAAAGAAGGGATACAAGAACACCGGTAACAAGAAATGAAATGCCGCAAAATGTTTTGGATGCTATCTTCAAACGTAGTCCGGAAACAAGGCTGGAAGATGTAATAAAGATCGAAGTCCCAAATATTGTAAAAGATATATTCAGGGTCAAAGACATATTAGGAGGGAAACCAACCTATTTCTATTATCAGAGTGACGGGCAGCTGGTAAAATATAATTACTGATTTTGGAGATCAAAGAATTTGAACCGCCCGACTTAACGAGGGCGGTTTTTTCATTTAGTAATATGAACTGGTTAAAGGACACACAAAGGGACCTGGTATGGAAAAATTAAGGTAAATTCAAGGTGGTTTTGTCGGCAGCAAAAAAGGATCATGACTGATTAATAGGAATTTAAAATCGGAATCATTTACTAACAAAACAGATCTTTTGAAATTATACATTAAAAACATGGTTTGTATCCGTTGCAAAATGGTAGTAAAAGCGGAACTCGAAAAATTAGGTTTGCATTATATTGTTGTGGAATTAGGCGAAGCTGAGATCATGGAAGATATTTCATTCGTGCAGCATGATCAGTTCAAGGTGGCTTTGCTGAAGTCCGGTCTTGAATTATTGGACGACAAAAAAAGTGTGTTGATCCAGAAAATAAAAAATGTTATTATTGAATTGATCCATTATTCAGAAGAACCTTTAACGATCAATTTTTCTGATCATTTAAGCCAGAAGTTAAATCACAATTATACTTACCTCGCTAATCTTTTTTCAGAAGTACAGGGTACTACAATTGAAAAATTCATTATTGCCCATAAAATTGAACGTGTAAAAGAATTACTGGTTTATAATGAACTTAACCTTACTGAAATTGCCTACCTCATGCATTACAGTAGTGTGGCGCATCTTTCCGCCCAGTTCAAGAAAATAACCGGCCTTACTCCATCACACTTCAAACAGCTTCGAGAGAAAAGATTGACGATGCTTGAAAACCTGTGAAAGATGTAACATTCTTCTTCAGTCCTGTAACAGTTATGAATGTATATGGGCCCATCTTTATACAGATAGTATAAAATCCTTTTATGACAATCTTTCAATATTTGCCTTTTATTATGATAGCATTACTAATAACCTCTATAATCAGTTTTCTTTTTCTTAAGAAAAAAAATTTGCCTGTCGAATTATTTACTGAGGGTCTTAAATGTGAAAATGACGGACATTTTGATGAAGCCATTATAAATTATGAAAATGCACTGAGTGAAGTTAGAAAGAACAGGTTTCACCGCGACATGGAAAATAAGATCATTCAAAAGCTTAAAGTATTATATACGATCATTGAATACAAAAAAAATATTCAGTTTACACGTGAGATACCTGTGAATGATGTAAACTTTTTATCCAATTCTGTAACAGCCACAGTGTAAAAGACATTCATCTTTGCAATAGTTTATTTGTAAAAAATTAAATTCAAAATAAAATGACAAACATTATCGAATTAAAAGGAAACTGGAATGAGCAAAAAGGAAAACTCAAACAAAAATTTGCTACTCTTATAGATAGTGATCTGTTGTTTGCAGAGGGTAAGAAAGAAGAAATGCTAGGGAAGCTCCAGGTTAAACTGGGAAAAACCAAAGAAGAACTGCATCAAATAATTGAATTGCTGTAGATCGCAGGTCATAAAAGAAATTAAATCATGACTTAGGTCGGGAACATTTAAAAACTTAAAACAAGTGAATAATTTATTATACATCATTGCTGTGATCCTTATCATTGGATGGCTGTTAGGGTTTTTTGCCTTTCATGCTGGCGGTATCATTCATGTGTTGCTTGTCATTGCGGTAATAATCATATTACTAAAAGTTATCCAGGGAAAGAAAATTATTTAGAAGATAGAGTGAAAAATGAATGTGTGAATTATATAACATAAATGTAAAATCGTATAATAATCACAGCGAACCAGCTACTTATCTTTAATATAGCAATATAGCTTTAAGCGGATAAAATTAAAGGGCTGGATCTTTATCCTGGCCCTTTTTATTCTACTTAATACTTTGTTTTATTATTAAAGTTAAATGTGAGAAGGATCACCTCCGCCGTTGGAAATAATAAAAAGCATCAATAAAAGCCTCTTTATGAAAGATCAGGATAAAAAAGCAGATAGTTCCGAGCTGGAGAAATCAAAAGCACATATCATCGTTGAAATTATTGAGTATATGACAAATTCTGTGGTGATCAAAACGATCATCAAAAAGTCCACAGGCAATATAAGCGTAATGTCTTTTGACAGTGGCGAAGGGTTAACAGAGAAGACCTCCCCATTTGACACATTTGTACAGATCCTTGAAGGCAAGGCGGAGATAGTTATTGATAAAGAATCAAATTTACTCGAGTCGGGCCAGGGAATAATAATACCTGCACATTCGCCAAATTTCATAAAGCCAAACGGCCGGTTTAAAATGATCTCAACTATTATTAAAAGCGGTTATGACTAATCATCCTTTTTCAAGTCTATGCAAATTCTAGATCTTCGGCAATAGGTTTAGACTAAAATTTAAAGCCACAACTTATTCCAAACATCCCGACTGCTTTTTTTTCATCTAAGTTCATCTCGCTTTGGAGGTTCATTTTATAGCCAATACTTGCTGTTGGAGTAATAAAAAACATATCATTAATAAGGACCATATAACCTGTTTGCAAAGAAGGAATAAAGATCATGGAAGTACGGGATTCAATATTGAGAGTTTGTGTTTTCAGTCCTATTTTATAGGTAAAGAGATCTGCTTTTGCTCCAATAAAAAAACGATGTGGTCTTAGACCTGTATAATAGCGATAGCCCAATCCTGCACCGAGCCCGCCGTTATTTAAATTGTAATAAAAATCTGACGAAGGATCACCTGCAGCATAATAACCGATCATGGCATGAAATGAATGATGAAGTTTTGCATTTGTAGCTAAGTGAAGGCCAATAAATGCTCCATCTTCATACCATTGAAATTCGGCGCCTATATCAGTCGTGTTATAACCCACTTCTTCCTGGCTATGGGAGGCATTAAAAATAAATAATAGGAGAAAAAGGGTAGATACTTTTTTCATGGATTTGAATTTGCAACAAGATAAAAATTTATTGCACAAATAAAAAGTGTCCCGTTTAAGCGGGACACTTTTTCAAAAAATATTGTGTTGAATTAAAATTTCGGACAGTTAAGTTTTTTAAGATCTCTGTCAACTGGTTTCTTAATATAAATAATAGAAAACTCAAAACCACCACGCATATTGGATGCAGGTTGCAAGCTCGAAATATTTACATCGTAAGAAGCGCCGATCTGAACATCGCCAAACTCTAAACCGACATAAGGAATGACTGCATCTGTAACATTATTAAATCTTGCCCATGCTCCCATATATACATTTACCGGGTTTTCTTCGTCATAATTAAGGTTCAGTGCATAGGCGCCGCCAAACATCAGGTTGTTGGCATTTGCCTGGAAACTATAATTAGCGCTAAAATGAAAGGCGTCATATTGATTGGTTGGCAAACGACCGCCACCTTGTAAAGTCGTTCTTGAATTCAAATAAAACTCGCCACCCTGGAAAGTTTCTTTCGGACGATTGATATGATACATAGATGCGCCGAAATAAAAATTATTATAACCGTTACTGCTTCCATTATATAATATACCGGCATTGATATCCATATATTTTACCTGCAGATCACTTTGATTAAAAATTTCACTGGTATTCCCGGTAAATCCAAGTGCAGTCAACTCATCTTCAAAATCCAGCATACTTACATTAAGACTTTTATCTGTGTATGATCCCTGGAAACCGACTCCAATTTGGTGAAAACCGTTTTCATCAAGTCCTTTATGATAAGCAGTAGAAAGTGAGAACTGGTTGGTGCGTAAAGCTCCATTGCCATTTTGATCATTCATAAATAATACTCCGAAACCCCAGCGATCAATTTCCGGTAAATTATTTCTTAGTAAATGAAAATCACCGGAACCTGTTTTTGTGACAAAAGCATTGTTAATAGAAGGCCACTGATTTCTGTAATTGCCGGCTAGACGAAACGAACCATCAAACTTTCCAGTTGAAGCAGGATTTAAAGTCAGGGGCGAGGCGAAAAATTGTGAAAAATTAGGATCCTGTGCTAAGGATACAGAAACAATACCTGAAAATAATAATAGGGTTAAGAGGAGTTTCTTCATCACAAATTAATAGGAGAGTAAATGTACATTTTTTTAGAGACGTTTGAAACTTAAAATTAGCTGCTTTTACCCTTGATTTTTAGTGCCATAGGCCAAATCGCCTGCATCACCTAAGCCTGGTACGATATACCCCTTGGCGGTTAGTTCCTCATCGATATCGCCGCACCAAATTGTAACCGAAGGAGCTTCTCTCTTTACATACTCAATTCCAACTGTGCAAGCGATGGCGCAAACAACATGTATTTCTCTTGGAGGGCCTTCTTCTTTTAAGAAGTGAATTGTTTTTACAAGCGAAGCACCGGTTGCCAACATCGGGTCAGAAATTATAAGAATTCTGTCTTCAAGATCAGGGCAGCTCATGTATTCAAGACTGATCTCAAAAGTTCCATCTTTTTCATGTTTGCGATAAGCTGCTGCAAAGGCATTATCTGCTTTATCAAAATAATTAAGCAAACCATTATGCATGGGTAAGCCGGCACGAAGAATAGTTGCAAGAACAGGTTGGTCTTTTAAAACTTTACTTGAAGCTGTTCCCAGCGGAGTTTCAACTTCCGTTTCTATAAAAGGTAAAACTTTGCTTATCTCGTAAGCTGCTACTTCGGCAATACGTTCAAGATTATGGCGAAATCGCATTCTGTCTTGTTGGATTTCCAGATCACGCAGTTCACTTACCCAATTGCTGACAAGAGAGTGTTGGTCGCTTAAATTTACAATCACGTTAAAGGGATTTGGTGCAACAAATCTAAAATCTTATTCCGATATTTATCGGAACTGCAACTAAAATATAAATCAGATGGTTTATCGTGCATTAGGTGTTTTATTTTCTGATTCCGGTTATTCCGTTGCCTTTTCTGAGTTTCACGAAAATGCCGGGGTTTGGACATTTACATTAAAAGCAAATAATTCATACCCCACGGGGAACAGTATTTCATTGATTGAAAAATTTATTGAAGAAAATAATTTACAATACCAGGTAGCACTGATCACTATACATGCGGAATCTCCTGGAGTATTATTTAACGGGGCTTCTGTTGCTGCAACAACAGGGCTTCCTGTCATCACGGATCTTACAGCACTTGATGTGACGCTTGGAGGCAATGGTGAATTTTATAGTTCTGCATCAAAAAAACTAAATCTTACAAATGAAAGCATGAATGAGTTAAATAAAACAATATGTGTAGCTTTTATGGGCATTCTTCGCTGGCGGGAAGAATATAATTTTTTATCTTCCGTTACCGGTGCAAGTCGCAGTAGTATTGGTGGGGCTGTATGGCTGGGACAAGAGGCCTGATATTATCGTTTTAACCAATATTTTAATTCTCTGGTTTCAGATTTTTAATGAAAAAATATTTATGCAAAGGTCTGCTGTGAAAAAGATAAAAAATTCCGCAAACGGAAATGGATATTCAAAATTTCCGGAGCCGGGATCGAAACAAGAAAAGCAGGTTTTCAAAAAACTTCAGGATAAACTTAGTAGCCACTTCGATGTGATTTTTTCAGACAGGCTGGCGCCCTGCACAGTAGTTGTAATTCCTTCACTTTCGATGGACCAGGAAATATTATCGAAGATCAGTGGTATCAATCATTATGAGGAAAGACTGCTTTGCATGCTTTTGTTATTGCGTAAGCCGCGTACGAATGTAATTTATGTTACGAGTGAAACGATCGATCCTGTAACAATAGATTATTATTTACATTCATTGCCCGGAGTCACAGGGTATCATGCTATGCGCAGACTTACGTTGTTGAGTTGTCATGATTCTTCTTCAAAACCGCTCACGCAAAAAATATTAGAACGTCCGCGGCTGATTGAACGCATCCGCAGGGCCATTTTACCGGATCATGAAGCACACATGGCTTGTTTTAATGTGACCTCGCTGGAAAGAACACTTTCTGTGCAGTTACAGGTTCCGATCTTCGGTTGCGATCCTGATCTATATGAGCTTGGCAACAAAAGTAATGGCAGGAAGATCTTTCGGGAATGCGGATTGCAAGTCCCTTTCGGTTTTGAAGACCTTTATTCAACACAGGATATTGTGGAAGCACTTTCAGCATTGAAGAAACAAGATCCTGGAATAAAAAGAGCTGTTATAAAAGTAAATGATGGTTTTTCCGGTGATGGCAATGCGATATTTTCTTTCAGTGAATCGGGAAAAAAAAGTGATAGTAAAAATTGGATCAGGGAAAATTTGCGACAAAATTTAAAAATTGTTTCGGACGATCTTCCTTACGATGTGTTCATGGAAAAATATAATCAGATGGGGGGAATCGTCGAGGCATTTGTTGAGGGTAAAGAAAAAGAATCTCCATCAGTGCAATGCCGTATCATGCCTGACGGCACATGTGAAGTTCTCTCGACACACGACCAGGAACTTGGCGGAGAAAGTGGACAGGTATATATAGGTGCTCATTTCCCTGCCGCAAAAGAATATGCGATAGATATTGGTAAGATGGGAAAACAAGTGTCTGAAGTGCTGCGTGACAAAGGTGTGTTGGGACGATTCGCTATAGATTTTATATCTGTAAAGGGAAAAAAAGGATGGACACATTATCCGATCGAGATCAATCTGCGCAAAGGGGGTACTACACATCCTTATGTAACCCTGCAGTTTTTAACTGATGGCGATTATAAAGCAGATGAAGGTTTGTATTATACTGCTAACGGTCAGGTGAGATATTATTTCTGTTCCGATAATCTTAAAAGTGAACAATTCCACGGTCTTACTCCACATGACCTGATAGATATCGCAATGCTGCATGATATTCACTATGACGGAACATCGCAGGAAGGTGTGCTGTTTCATCTTATCGGGGCATTATCACAGTTTGGTAAACTGGGCGTTGTATGCATTGGCAACTCTCCTGAGCGGGCAATTGAATTTTATAACAGAGCTATAGAAGTTCTCCAATTGGAAACAATTGATCCTTTACACGATCGCTGATCTTTTGTCGTTTTCAGCAGTAGAAAATTCTCCTTTTCCCTGCATATTCCTTTATTTTATAAGTCTTTAAGAAATCATTAATTTCAGCAAGCAAACACCAGGGATAACAAACGCAAAACTAATTTTTCTCATTTGCCATCAATGAGTACTGATACTGCTATAACATCACTTAAAGAGAAAATTGATGACCTCAACCAGCAAGCATGGGAGGTTAGGGTAACTGATTTGCCTAAGTCATTTGAATTGAGCCAAGAATCAGTAAAACTGGCCAGAAGTATTAATTATTCAAAAGGGTTAGCGGAAGGTCTTCAATCATTAGGATTTTCATATGTACGGTTTTTTAAAAATGACGAGGCCGCTCCTCTTTTAAAAGAGTCTCTTTCTTTATTTCAATCTTTGAATGATCATAAAGGGCAAGCTGTTGTTTACGAATACCTGGGAATAATTGAACGCAATTGGGGAAACTTAGGCGTATCGTTAGAACTCTTGTTAAAAGGAAATGATCTGATCCGGCAAACAGATCCACCGGAAGTTGAAATAACAAGTTGTTACCAGATCGGTGTTACTTACAAGCACCTCGGCAACCATGAAAATGCACTGGATTATTTATTCCACACACTTTCGCTTGCCAAAAAGATAAACTTTACATTGATGGAAGCATATGCCACTAATATCATCGGCTCCATCTATTTTGACAATGGTAATTATGACCAGGCATTGGATTGTTATCAGCAAGGATTAATCATTCGCCGGCAATCAAATGACAAATGGGGAGAAGCGGGAAGTTTGGATAATATCGGCTTCACTTATCTTAAGCTTAATGATCTTAATAAGGCGATCGATCATTGCAAACAGAGTTTAGCAATGTGCCAGGCTACAGGCGATAAAAGAGGAGAGGCAAATGCTTTGCTTCATCTTGGTGAAATTTATGAACAAGCTGGAGATATCAAACAAGCCGCAAACTTTTCAAATGAAAGCCTCGAAATAAGAAAGGCGAGGGGAGATAAAAGAGGAGAAACAGAAGTGCTGTTATTTCTTGCCGATCTGTATAAGAACCGTAAAGATGTTGAAGATCATCAAATTTTTGAATGGCTTTCTGGTGCCTTGAAAATTGCTGATGAAATAAAGGCACAGGATCTTTTGAGCAAAGCATATTTTAATTTACACGAGTATTACCAGCAAAAAGGGAATTTTAAAGAATCGCTTGTTCAACTGGAAGCTCACTTTCAAATAGAAAAGGAACTTCATAAAAACAGTATCAGTCAAAAAATTGCCAATCTTGAAATTTCTCATAAGGCAGAAGTGGTAAGTCAGCGTAATAAAGAATTGACTGAGCTAAATGAAAAGATCGAAAAAGCAAATGAAGAATTAAAGATCGAAGCAGCACTGGAAAAAATTAGAAGCCGGACAAATGCCATGCACCGAAGTGAAAGCCTTCACGAGGTAATTAATGAAGTTAATGATCAATTGGGCCAGCTGGGATTTCCATTTGACAGTACAGACTTCCTGACAGATTATTCTGATAAAGGTTATAATTTATGGGTAGCGAATTTTCCCACTCCGATCTATGTGCCTGCTATCGATCACAAAATTTTTCA
>Ga0193738_1000621_pt1 | contig 16869 bp, 8 predicted proteins | sample L2a1metaG_FD_144927 | JGI IMG/M metagenome (GOLD analysis project Ga0193738, IMG submission 144927) | Soil microbial communities from a riparian zone of the East river system, Colorado, United States - L2a1 | ecosystem: Environmental > Terrestrial > Soil > Riparian zone | place: USA: East River...
CGGCAGAATGCGCGAAGCCAAAATGCTTGTCAGGCTTAAGCTGATTGAGAGTGGACGGAGTGTTTGGAAGTGTAAGATTCGATGCACAGCACCGTTAGTCATACTAAAAGTAATTAATTCTGGTCTTTGAATTAAAAGAATGGTTCTTCCGAAAGATTCAGACAGTTTTCTTACTTTTTTGATTTAGCAGATTCTGTGACTGCCTTCAGAATACTGTCCTTCTTTTGCTTTGCTTCTTCTTCAGATGTCGGTGAATAGTTGACTTTCACCCTGTATCCTTTGACTCTTTTTTCTGAACTGGCCTCGGTGGCAATCTGCTGATCTAAATAAAGAAATAGCCCCTCAGGTTCAAAATATAATATCTTTTTTTGGTCTGCTTCAGAAATTTCCATCTCACATTTCTTGCGAATCTTTTCTAAGTAACTCTTTTCCTTTGCACATACAGCTACCGAATCGTATCCCGCTGCAAGGCATTTCTTGATATTATGAACCTCCCACGTATCTGACGTGGTGATTGTAATTTCACAGGCAATGGTTTTATTATTTCGTTCAAGAAGGATATCCACTCTACCTTTGCCATCGGGTGTTGGCTGCTCAATAGTTGCTTTAAATGCTCTTGATTCAGCCATTCGTTTAATTAGCATTTGTAAATAGCGATGTTCAGATTGCTCTTTCTTTTCAATAAGTCTATCCTTCGTCTCAATCAGTTTTTCTTCTGTAAGTGGTTGCAAAGGTTTCTCAGTCTTTTGATACGAGGCTTTTATTTCCTCTACATGAGATTTTATTGATTCTTTTCGAATAGTATCTTCCTGAGGTTGAATATGGGATTGAAATGCGCTTTCAACAATCCTCTTTTCAGTTCCGTGCTTTTCTCTTGATCTAGAAATGATTTGATCAGTGTATGAAATTTTATTGGATGTAATCGTTGGAGAAACGGAAAGATTAAAATCATAATCCGGTCTATCCATTCGTGCTATTGCTTCACCCAAATTTAAGCTCTGCAAATCCTTCGCATCAAAAAAGGAAAATCCACTTTCAAATTTTTTGGAATCCGTATCTCCAAGACGGAAACAGACGCGAGTTCCAGCATTTGCAATTACTGAACTGGCAAGCTCCGAATCGTATTTCAACAGTTGCTGCATGTCTTGGTGGGCCAGGATAAGTCCTAAGTGATACTTACGTGCCCCAGACAAAATTGCAGACATGGAAGGAGTAATGAAATTTTGAAATTCATCAATGTAAAGGAAGAAATCATTCCGTGTTTCTTTGGCTTTTGCTTGCCTCGCCATTGCAGCCTGCTGGATTTTTGAAACTATGAATGTACCTAATAGGTAGCTGTTTTCATTTCCAATTAAACCTTGCGAGAGCTTTACCAGAAGGATCTTGCCTTCATCCAAAACAGATTCAAAGTCAATCGACTTTTTCTGGGAAACCATATTGCGAATAAGCTTTGGCCTAAGAAAAGTATCCAGGCGAGTAAGTATAGGACCAATGGAAGTACTTTTTAAGATTGGAAATTCTTTCTGCCAGTAGTAAATCACTTGGCTGTCTGCGACGGTTTTAAGAAAATTATCACGGAATGGTCTCTCAAGAAGGAATCTTCTCAAGTCCATGAGTGTTCCTTCTTCACTACTTTCCAGAAAAGCAAGGATAGCATTGGCAAAGACAGAATTCATCTGATCCCCCCAACTGGTAGAGAGTCGTTTAAATGCTGCAACTAAATCAGAGGACAGAATTTCTTTTTCAATATCTGAATGTGCTTTTAGAATATTAAAGCCAACCGGATATTCGGAATCAGATGGATCAATAATGATTACATCTGTTATTCTGTGTGCTGGTATCAGCGGCAAAATATTTTCGATCAAGTCGCCGTGAGGATCAAGAACCGCCACTCCGTTTCTATTCTGAATATCCTGTGAAATGAGATTGATAAGGAATGTAGATTTGCCAGTTCCTGTTGCACCAATAATATGTGTATGTTTGAGTCTTCGGTCAGAATCTAGTGTTACAATTTTTTCCGTACCCTGATGGTAATTTGATCCGAGAATAAGTTTATGCCCTTCTGAAATTTTTGGAGCCGACTTAGTTTTTTTGACGTCTCGGACTAATTTATTTGAGGCAATTGAAGGTGATGGAAAATGAACAAATGTCGCTAATTCCCGACTATTTAAGAGCATTCCTAAGCGGTGTGATTGTCGAAAGGTAACATCACCGACTCTATCTGTCGATTCATAATTTTCAACTGAAAGAGGTATTACTTTATTACTCGCGGTTTTAGACATTTGCGTGATCGCATTACTCACACTCTGGGCTCGTATTTCAGCTCGCTGATCGGTTTCACTCTGAGTAATGAGCTTAATCGTGGCTGCAAAAAGAGGTGACGAAATTTTTTCTTTGGCAAGTGGAAGCATGTCTGGAGCATCCATAAAAAATCCCCCTCCAGCATCATCCATCACCGAACGTAGGATGCTCTCTGACCATGAATTCGAAGTTCCTTTAAAAAGAATTTGTAGAATAATTTTTTCTTTTCCCTGCAAATATTCAAGGATGCCGAATACACCAGTGTACGGGTCTAAATCAAAATTTCGGGAAGATGTAATGGGCCGCATGAATTCTTCAGCAAGACCAAAGTCGAAGATGAAAGTCTTCAAATCATCACTGAAAAGTTCTTCCACCGCTGTAGAGAAGGTAGTAACAACTTGAGGGAAGTATGCTTTTAATTGGCTTAATAAAAATATACTGTCTTCTTCACGACAAACAAACTGAAGATGGATAGATTCACTAGTAGAAACGATTTCAAAACTGATGGGATTCCTGCTGTATGAAAGCATCAACAAAAGCTTGTCCATTTCTTCAACTCCGATTCGATAACCAGTAGGACATGCTATGCGAATAGTATTTAGATTTAATTCGTCTTCTTCATTTTCAAAGGCTTCGATTGAAAATTCCTCAGGTTGTGTCTCCTCACGTTCTTTCTTTAGCAAATTTTTAAAACGGTCAAGGAATGATGGATGTAATCCATCATCAACGGACTTCAACGGTACAGGTAAGCCATGAAAGAAAAATGGATAAAATGGAGGTTCAAGCTGGACAAAATAATCAAACAGCAACCAGCCCCGACCAAGTTGCTCCCACTGATAAAACCGCGTTGTAAGCTCCTGTGTTCGTTGTGATATCATTGTTCGAGATCTATTGCCACTTCGTGTTTCGTAGAGGCATACGCTCAATATCAGATAGACCGCGAATGCCTCTATTGGTTGTGATCTCATCTATTGCCGCTTGAACACATTTTCGCACTGTCCCTTCAAACATATTTTCAGTATCCAAAGTGTAAAAAGTTTTTTTAGGCGTTATGAGCCAATTCAAAATGGGCCCGATACCCGGAATGCGCGGCAGTAAATCTTTATAAAAGGGAATGCGCTCTCCACCCCACCATGACACAAAAAAGTCTGTTCCAAACGGTGCAGCACAAATTAGGAAGATGTATTCACCTCGTTCAATTCGAAGGTATTCACGGCGCGAAGAAAAAACGCCACGTTGCTTATATGTCACACGAGAGATATCCACAAAAATGCCTTTCTTCTGGAGCGATCTTTCAATATATTCATAAAACTCAAGGACTGAGAAAGACATATCTGGGAATGGAACATACCATCGAGAACTAATTTTACCGAAGTCACGATAGGACCGGAAGATGTACGTACAGGTGATATAAAATACAACACCGGACGCAATTAGAAATGCAATCATATTAGTTTGATTTATGCTTTGCGAAAATGTATAGAATTGAAGAGAATATTTCAGGGTTTTCCCTAAAATTTTAGACGAAAAAAAAGACTGCATTTTATTATGCAGTCTCTGTATGTATTAATGGATAAGGTTGTGTCCCATTTATCACTGATTACGTGACGAATGATCTGATATAGACCTCCAACGTACGGAATATGTCCGCCAATACACTTTCGTCAGGTTTTTTTGACCGTTCACCAAATTATTAATAATTATGGAAGAAAATCTTGTCTTGAAAGAATTCAACGTGTATATTTCACTACCGAATCAATGTTGATACGGTGTAAACTATAGGTTTCATGGCAAGTTTAAATCAACTTCCGATGACGATCCAATTCCTAACAGAGTTGGTTTTGAGCCTGTTATGGGCTATCCTACTTCACCTCTACGGGCGGTACTTCTACCCTAAATGGGCAAAAGCACCACCAACGCTGTAAGAGATGAAGGGCTCAAATGTCCCCTGCCAACCCATAATGTTGGCAGGGTTTTTTGCCCCATAACAAAAGTCAATAAAATTACAATACTAATCCAATAAATTTAACACTTTTATTTTATATTTTTTTCTAATGTAAGGAACTTCTTGTAATAAATGACCTAAATTGGTCCAAAAATAGCCTTTCGTATCATATTCTTTTTTATGATCTCTTGTCAAGAATTTAAGGCACTTATAAAATTTAATCAAAACCCACAGAAAAGAATTCTTTTTTTGTCATTCCAAACGCTCGGATAACCTTTGCTAAGCTGGAATAACGTAGGTCTTGTCCATTTTCATAACGCCCATACTGTGCTCGTGGTATATCATGATCAAACGCAAAACTTTCATAGTTACTGTATTTCATCTTCATCCTCAGTTTTTTGATTCTCTCTCCTAATTGTTGTAGTTCTTTTTAGTGAAATCATCCTCAGGCTTTCGCTTTTTCCGGCTTTTCATACAACAAATAAATAGTTCTTTGATAGAATGCGTTACCATTTATAGGATACTACTTATAAGTAGTAAAAAAATATTACCTTTGTTACCACTTAGGATTATAAAAAGCTAGTCGACTAAATGTACGTTACAAATAGAAAATCGTATGTATGTTTTAGTTTATTTCAGTCCCTAATTGTAGTGATATTAATTCAATCTGTTTTTGATTAGTGAAATTAGATTTTCTTTGCTGATGTCTAAAACTACCAACCAGTTAATAATGCAAGATTTTTTAATACTGGACTTCCAAACGTTCACCCACAGTTTTAAATGCTTACTCAAATTCTAATTCTTTTGGTTTTAATTAATCCTGTAGTTTACATTATCCCTTTTTCTTCCTTGCTGAACCTAAAACATTTCAACTTCAATCAACGACATAAAATCCACACTTCTATGAAAACTCCGATTACATTTCTCCTGTCGCTGCTCATTGTATCAATGAGCCATGAAAGAGCATCAGCGCAAAACACGTTTCCGGTCCTCTCGATGCAAGTGGATTGCACACCCACTTCCAACTATCTTACAGTTGATAGCATTATTCACTTTGATTCCACGACTGTATTTAATGTGCAGATGCAGATAGTCGTTGATGACACAACGAACATTTCTTCAATTGAAATACAATTTGGCAAAAGCGAATCAGAGATTCTTCGTCAAAAGACCTTCACTTTTGATGTCAGTGGATCTTTAGGTGATGGCACCAACTATTCGCGCAATGGTTATAATATCTTACTTGATTTGGGAAGTTTTACAGATGTTCCGCTTTTCTATTCGGAAATGAGTGTGACAAGGACAAATAATAGTCACAGTTCCGTTTTTACCTATCACCAATAACTTTTTTTAAATCAACTACAATATGAAAATCAACGACACTAAGATACAGAACAACCTTTGCCATTTTTTCGGAAAGAAAACATCAATCACACTTGCGATACTTCATTTAGCGTGTTTTTCATTCGCAGCACAGCGCACCTGGACAGGAGGTACAAGTACGGATTGGTCGACAGCCAGCAATTGGAGCGGGAGTACGGCGCCACTTGCGTCGGATTCCGTTACAATTTCTTCAGGAACATACAATTGCATTCTGGATGCAAACCATACCGTAAAGCAACTTACTGTTTCGGACAGCCTTGACCTCAATGGATATACTCTTACGGTAACATACAACAGCACATTCAACAGCGGATCATATGTTTCAAACGGTACACTCACTATTTATGAATCCACCACTGGCAGCACTTCCACCTTCACCAGCGGAACAATTGCAGCCACTTTGAATGTTACGGCCAGTGCCATCAAGTTCTCGGGAACAACTTTCACATCATCAGTAACTGCTGTAAAGAAAGGATCGAGTTCAAGTACCGGAAACGGAGGCTCAACGTTTTCATCAACCGTTATCCTGATCGATTCAAGCACAGCTAACTGGACATTTGCCAATACCACAGCGGATACATGGAGTAACAGGGTTGAAGTAAAGGAAGCAAGCAGCGGAACCATTTTTTTTGCAAACACTGCTTCCGGAAACTCCTTTTCAAAAAGTGTGACATTTACAAATACTTCCAGCGGAACAATTCATTGTGATCAGTCTGGCTCATCCACATTCCACGATTCAATAATTGTAAATGCAACAGGCACGGGTTCAATTAAGTTCGGTGCCAGTGGAGGAATTACCACGATTGACACTTCAATAATTTACATCGGTGCTGCTGGTTTTAATATCACTTCAGGCTCGAACAAAGGACTATACTTAAGAGGTATTGTACAAAATGATGCGACGAAATCAATAAATCTAACCCTTACCGGAGTGGCTGAACTCTACCTAGAATCCGGCTGTGTTTTTCAAGGCTCATTTACGGCAAGTGCGCCTACAATCCGATTAAATGGAAGCCGGTTTTTAAATACAACCTCATTAACGTTTACAAATTCATCTTCATCCGGTTTCGCATCTCTTGGCGGCAGCTATTACGGAGGAAACACAACTATTACAAAGAGTGGATCGAATGGAACATGGACACTTGCCGGAACTACTGCCGATACATTAGCAAGCGGAAAGACGTTACTTATTCAGAATACAAACGGAGGCGCCTTAACTTTAGACAACGGTGTTTTTTATGGCAAGGTCACTTTAAGAAACCAGATATCAGGTTCCTCCAAATTCAATGTAAATGGTTGTAGTTTCTCAGATTCTCTTACTCTTGAAAATACTTCTGCGTCGGGAGGATTTCACATGGGTCCAATTTCAGGATCAGCCATTTTGGAAAGCCATTCCCAACTGTATGTTCCTTCCACTTTTGTGGGTTATTTAAAACTGACGAACATTACTCAGAACGGCAGCAATACAGTCTCCTTTCCTTTTCAGAGCAACAGTGAAATTTTATATTTCAATTCAGGAAATACATTCAACGGTCCAGTAGTGGTTAATGCAATACGAGTTCAACTCAATGGCAGTACGTTTAATAATTCATTTTACTTAAAACGCACCGGCGCGAGTATAGACACCTGTATGGGTGGAAATATTTTTAATGGGACTACTACCATTATCGACAGCAACAGTGCAGTTCACAGTTTTTCTCTTGGTAGAACGTATGCGGATGACTTCAATAGTAATGTAACCTTCAAGCAGTACGGTACAAGTGGAAAGCTTTATCCTTCTTACACCAAGAACAGCACATTTGCCGGTGATATCACAGTGGATGGTTCAGGAATAATTGAGTTCGGAGCCAATGGCGGCAGAGCAATTTTTGATGGAGCGAAACCTCAAACACTTTACAAAGCCGGATCATATGTTCCTTCTTTTAAAAAGATAGAGATAAACTCCACTAACGGATCAATGACGCTGAATTATCCCCTGAGTTTGTCAGATACATTATTTTTAGTCAGCGGTATTTTGATAACGGATACAACAAATTTACTCACTGTACCGGACAGTGTGGTTATTTCAGGAGGCGCAGACAGCACATATGTGTATGGCCCCGTAAAAAAAATCGGTAATGATCCTTTTACTTTTCCTCTAGGTGATACCACTCTTCATTCAGGTTCATACCATCCACTTTCAATTTTGGCTCCATCTAAAATAACAGCGGCTTATACAGCTCAATATTTTGCACAGGGACAAACACTCGGATCTGCAAAGGTTGATTCTATCGGCTACATCAGTGCTTGCGAGTATTGGACGTTGAATAGAACAGCTGATACCTGTCAGGTGACACCATCACTTTCCTGGAATTCCAATAGCTGCAATATCGATACAAGCCTTCAGCGAATTGCTTATTGGAATTCAACACAGTGGGAAAGCCTTGGAAAGGGAATCATTTCAGGAACTCCAATCAAAGGAAGTATGTGGACTGGTGGACCGGTAAGTCAGTTTGGGACTTTTACATTAGCTCAACTCTGCAACGTAATAGTTGACATTACAAGCGCAAAGGGCGGAACAATCTGCACAGGAGTTACTGATACCATTATAGCTACTCCATCAGGAGCTAGTTCATATCAGTTCTATAAAAATGGTGTTAGCGTACAAACAGGAAGTTCGGATAAATATATTTCTTCTACGCTTGCCAATGGTGATGTGATAAAAGTAAAAGTTTCAAATATTGGAAGCTGTTATTCTTTTGATTCACTAACGATGACGGTAAATAACCTACCAACAGTTAGTCTGTCCATTGATTCAACAGCTTTTTGCAAAAGTCAAACTCATACACTCACAGCAAGTGGAACGGGACTCACAAGTTATTCCTGGAGTACAGGAGCCACAACAGCCTCAATCAACGTCAGTACTGCTGGAACTTACATAGTGAATGCATCTAACGGATCATGCATCGGAACGAACTCACAGATGATAACTATTTATGATACTGTTCCACCAGTCATAACGGTAATTGGAAATCCGACTATTTGTACGGGTGTAACTACAACTGATCTTCAAGCTGGAATTCCAGGTTCAAACAGTAACTATCCTGCGCAGAATTATCTATGGAGTACTGCAGAAACGACTTCCATCATTACTGTGGAAGACTCTGCAATTTATAAGGTGACTGTTCTTGATGGACACGGTTGTTATGTTCATGCTTGGCAAACAATAACACAAGCCGATCCGCCTGCAATTCCAATTGTTACGCCATCAGGAACAGTTTATCTATGTACGGAAGATTCCGGAGTTACTGTGTCACCTATTACTCTTCATGTAGACAACTATGATTCCGATCTGCTTTGGTCAAGTTCGGAAACAACACAAGATCTCGAAATTGATTATGAAGATAATTTTCTTGTGACATATACTGATTCCATTAGCGGCTGCTATTCAAGTTCAGAAATAATTTCATCCATTATAAATACATCTTCTATTGCTCCCGACTCAATCACGACCGACAAACCGGGAAATGAAGTGTGTCCAGGAGATAGCATTACTTTAACCCTGTATGGAGGATATTTAGGAGGGCCACTGTATGCCGGAGTAGTAGATTCAACTTATTGGGCATGGTACAGTGAAGAGAATATCGACTCACTAATCGGTGTTGGAACTTCTATCTCCGTTCATACAATTCAGGATACAAAGTATTATCTTCGAGGTGTGGGTCCATGCCCAACCACTTTTGATTCAATAATTGTTAAATGCATGTCGGTTGCAATGAGTGCTAAAAATGAGACCTGTCCCGGTAAAAGTGATGGCAATACTGCAGTCTCAGTCTCTGGGGGCACTGAACCATTTTCATATGTGTGGTCTCCGAGAATGGGAGGTTCAACAAAGTTATGGGATTTGGCTCCCGGATTTTACTCCATTTTAGTCTCTGATTCTATAGGATGTTCAATCATTGATTCTATTGAAGTTAATTCAGCAGTTCCAATTGAGTTGAACATATCTACTACAAATTCGTCCTGCTCCGAGGCAAGCGGTACCGCTAAAATTACTGCCGAAGGAGGTACAGGTATCTTTAGTTATTTTTGGACAAATAAAGGCCAAAAGAAGGATAGTATTGGAGGTTTAACAGCGGGTATTTATGATGTAATTGTATCAGATTCTAAAGGATGTTCTATTGATACTTCTATAGGGATTTCAGACTCAGATGGTCCTGAGATTATAATCGATAGCTTAGTAAATGTAAGTTGTTATGGAAATAATGATGGTGTGTTCACTTTATCTACAATAGGTATTGGTGGCCCTGTAATAGAATATCCATGCGGGATACCACCCGGTATAATGCCGGCTGGTTCTTATCCGGTAATGATTTCCGACAGTAATGGTTGTAAATCAGTTACGATAGCCACAATTACAGAACCTCAACCAATACTTTTATCGCTCACGACTACACAATCTATATGTGGAGATTCAACAGGATCTGCATCTGTTCTAGCATCAGGTGGAAGTGGTATATATATGTATCATTGGAGTTCGGGTGGGGAGGGTAATGTAGAACTTAATTTACCTTCAGGTTTAGATACAGTATTTGTAACCGATGAAAATGGATGCACAGCTTTTGATGTTGCAGCCATAACGGATACTAATTCATTTACCATAACAATTTCAAAGTCAGATGTTAACTGCTTCGGAGATTCTTCTGGTACCGCTTCATTACATTTAAGTGGAGGTAGCTCACCCTTTCATTTTGAATGGTCAAATGAATTACCCGATACATCATTTGTATCTAATTTAATTCAAGGATTATATTCTGTAATAGTGGTAGATTCAAATGGTTGTAAGCAAAATGCAGAGGTTTCCATAATTTCTCCGGAATTAATTGTTACTAATCCATTAATAAGTAAGGCAACTACAGATTCTACTACCGATGGCTCAATAGAGCTAATTACCAAAGGCGGCATACCTGAATATACATACTTTTGGAATCATGATAGTTCGACTCATAATTCGCTCCAATCAATTGGATTCGGTGATTATTCGGTGGTTGTAACTGATGCAAATGGTTGTTCAAATCCAATGAGTATCGGGGTGCCAAATCCCTTGCCAACAACTTACACACCGTGGACATGTGATGCAGCACTAGGGGCTACATATTGCATCACCACTGGGGCGGGCCCATGTGGAGGTATCTTCCCATGTACTATCAATGTTACTGATTCCTATTTTCATGATCCAGTTGATGGCACTGATTACCAATGTACTTTTGAAAAAGTTAATGATTATGTAAACCGATTTTGTTTCACTGGCTCAGGAAATGCCATAACAGTTTACATTCCTGCAGGATCTTATGTAGTCGGAAGACAAGACCATCCCTCAAACAATATTCTTTATTTACAAGGGCATAATGTTATTTGTCTTGAAAACTGTTCAAATGTTACTATTAAAGGTGATGTCAATATTGACGGAATTCCTACTACCAAGTTAAATTTTAGAAATTGTTTAAAATTTGGCACATTCAATGATTTAACAGGACAGCGATTCTTATCAGATGGTACTTGTCCGACAAATTGGTATAAAGCAGCATATATTGGTAATATGATAAATATTATGAATTGCGAGGATATAATTATTGAAAACCTTGAAATTAATGGCAATGTAGATGCTATGAGTTTAGGTGGGTATTTTAGTGATATTACATCGGGGGGTGTACCATTACCCTTTTCAGGCATTCAGGCTGCGAATAGCAATAAGATTAGTATCGCTAATATTAATTGTCACCACCTTGGTTCAGATGGTATTATTATAGAAGATACGCGGTTAGGCCCTCAACAAGATATGGAAATAAGTATTGTAAACTCAAAGTTCAATTACAATTGTAGAAATGGAATTAGCTGGCTTGGAGGATTAGGAGTGACTATGCAATATTGTGAGGCAAATCTCAATTCCCTGGGTTCATATGAATCGCAACCCGGTGCAGGATTAGATATTGAATTTGAAGGTGGAAACCAAGAGGTAGCAAATGGTCATTTTATTGGTTGCGAATTTAAATACAATCGAAATTTTGGAATAATTTCAAATGATGGAAATAATACTCAAAATGGTGACTTAGACCCCCTTGCACATGATTTTTATTTTGACGGGTGCACATTTGTAGGTTCACAACAAGGTTATACAGCATGGCCTAACGCACGAAATTTTAATTTTAATTGTTGCGATTTCCATGGAGTCACAATTCATGCATACGATGCTTCAGTAAGAGATATTTTTCTTAATCGCACAAAATTCAAGAATTGCAGTTTCAGCGAGGAATATGATGATGGAGTCCATAATAATAGCTTTAATCTCGATGCTAAATGTAGTGACTGTACGAATTTGGGAGTGACGGAACCCCATGATTATTTAATTGATTTTTTGAGTGGTTATTATGGCCCAACTTGTGGAGGCGTTACCTTCCAAAATTGTGATTTCAATATCAATTATAATCTTAAATTTTTTAATTTAGTAGGAGCAGGAATTAATCAAGGGTCTTTAAATGATTATCATGCTGTATTAGATAACTGTAAATTTCGAAATTATGGATTAAATTGTCCGTGCGGATGGGATTGTAATCATACTACATATGGTCCATATGATTATACAATTGGAATTGGGTATAATATTTATATGTTATATACTTATTTATATACACCCATTTGGGTCCGAAACGGCCCGGGCGTTTATTATGCAGACGGAAATGGTTATGGTTTCCACCCTAGTGTTGTTTCCCTTACAAAATTACCGCCGAATAATCAAGATGACGCATGGCAAAATTACCCTGGAAATTGGTTCAGCTGGCCAGTTTCATATCAACTCGCCTATTCTTCGTGTCATGACGGAAAATATATGAATCCTGTTCCGGACTTTCGATGGCTTATGGTCAGTCCTTCTGGATGCCTCGATCTCGATGAGTATTGTATTGATGCTTCATGCACAACATATCAACCATGTCTTTGTGCATTTCCTAATGACCCGGCATGCTATACTGATGCTAGAATTTCGGATTCTGAACCGAATCTATTAGAAGAAAATAATTCGACTACGAATATCAATGTTTATCCTAATCCCGTCTTAGATATTATTTATGTTAAAAATTTAAATCCTGGAGAAGAAATCATTTTTAAGAATATTGTCGGAGAAATAGTGTTTAGAATTCAATCCAATACATCAACGACACAATTAAATTTAGAATCATTATCTCCGGGTATTTATTATATAGAAACTAGAAATCATCCCTCAAAAAAAATCATAAAATTTTGAATAAGGTTAAAATATTTCTTTTATTAATTTTTAATTATGCACCGCAAGAAATCTTTTCTCAAAATATTCTTTGGCAAAAATGTTTAGGAGGATCTGGTACAGATATAGCCCAGAAAGTTCAGCAAACTTTTGATCTCGGATTTATTATTGCAGCTACAACAAATTCGGTTGATGGCGACATAGATTCTAGCTTTGGTAATGCTGATGCTTGGATAATTAAAATAGACTCAAATGGAAATGTTGAATGGAAAAGAAATTTTGGTGGCTCATATAATGATGCTGCTATTGATATCATACAGACCGCTGATTCTGGATATCTTTTCTGCGGAGCCACAAGTTCTGAAGATGGTGATGTAACAGGACATCATGGAACTGCAGGTCTTAACAGTGAATACCAAGATATTTGGGTGGTTAGGCTGAATAGTATAGGTGATTTGATTTGGCAAAAATGCCTTGGGGGGACAGATAGAGAAAATGGCAACAATATTATTCAAATGCATGATGGAGGATATGTCGTTAGTGGATTTACCTATTCGACGGATGGAGATGTAGACAGTTGTAGTAGTAACAATTATTATTGGACTTTTAAGCTTGATTATCAAGGCAACCTTGAATGGCAGCATTGTTATGATGGAATCCCTAACGGTCCATATGATTTATGTAATACCAGGGACGGCGGTTTTGCATTAATTGGCAAGGGCATTGGTTATGGTATTTATGATTTTTGGGCAGCTAAAGCAGACAGCTCTGGAAACATTATGTGGACTAAAAATTATGGTGGATCTTGTCTGGAGGAAGGATTTTCAATACAGCAATGTGCTGATGAAGGTTTTATTATGGCTGGCTATACTTATTCTAACGACCATGATGTAATTAGTAATCATAATAATTTATGTATGAATGGAAGTCCTGATTATTGGATTATTAAGACTGATTCTTTCGGCAATTTGCTTAAGCAAAAATGCCTTGGGGGAACCTTCGGGGAATTAGCATGTTCGATAAAACAAACGGTAACAGATGACTACATTGTTGTTGGGGTTGCAACCTCAACAGATGGAGATGTTACTGGTAATCATGGTTATGATTACTGGATAGTTCATCTTGATTCTTCGCTTAATGTTATTTCGCAATATTGTATTGGAGGAGGAGCAGAAGATGATCCATATAGTATTATTCAAACTACAGATAGTGGATTTGTAGTAATAGGAAGTACTCGGTCAACTGATGGAGATGTAATAGGTAACCACGGATTTTATGATGTCTGGGTAGTAAAAATATCTTCATTAAGTAATGAAATTGTAGAGCTGAATTCAATAACCGATTTTTCTATCTCCTTCAATCCCGCATCGCATATTTTGCAGTTTTATTTTTATTATAATCAAAAAGAAACCATTAAAGCTGAGTTATTAGATATAGAAGGGAGATCAATACTTCATCAAAAAATTGTGGTACTCCCAGGATATAATGAAGGGAAAATATTAGGAGGTCATCTTGCGAGTGGAATCTATCTGTTACGATTAATGACAAAAGATACTTCAATTACTAAGAAGATTCTGATTGAATAATTTATTGATTGTGCTTTTTAAAAGTCGGCCAGTTAAATAATTCATTTTATTAAAAGTTACTATTCTTGTTTCGGTATTAACCTTGAACAAGGCTTCTTTCAATAAGCAAAAGCCCACGCATTGCGTGATAGTCATACTTATCTCATGTGTGGTTGAAATTACCAGTTTTCTGAGAAGTAGTTTAAAGCAGTCTTATATTTCCTTTACTCGATCTTTTATTATTTATTTTCTTGGAGACAAATGTGAAGGATTTAAAGTGCCTTAAGATTCCAAATGATAAATTTATTAAGGGTTGACTTCCCAGTTTTACAAAAGCTTTGGTTGGGTTGCGTGTGTGCTATTTTGTGAATCAGATGCTTCAACTATTTGGAATTTTCTACCGTACTTTTTTCGAGCAACTTCAATAATTTTGACTTTACTTGATTGTACAGAGGTAAATAATTGTTGTGTCTTTGCACTAAAGGGTTTTGAAGTTGCCCCATCGATCATTAGTTTTAAGTACATGGAATAACGTGGAAGATTTACCAAATCGGATTTATCAAACACAGGGTAAAATTCCTTTTCCAGGGATTCAGCATCAGTTGCCCCGATTCTAAAGGAAATAATTGTACCTACATTACCAAAAACAGCAGACCGGATTTTCTCATTGAGTTGTTCAATATACTGATGCGCTAAAAAAAGTCCCAGTCCATACTTTCGGGCTTCTGCAAGGATATCAGCGAATGACAAAGAGATAAAGGAATGCATCTCATCAACAAAGAGAAAGAATGGTTGACGTTTCGATGCTGCCTGTTTTGCCCTATGCAATGCTGCAAGTTGAATGGAGGTAACCAGCATACTTCCCAATAGCGAAGATGCATCTTCTCCAATATTTCCCTTTGAGAGGTTGGCAATGAAGATTTTTCTATCATCCATGACTTGTTGCATTTTGAAGCCATTGGATTTCTGCCCTACAGTTTTTTGAAGCGGAAGACTGGAAAGAAAAAGTCCCGTTTTGTTTAAGATCGGAGCAATGGCTTCAGCACGAAGAATCGGGCTATATTTTCCAAACTCATTTGTCCAAAAAGAAATAATGTGAGGATTTGACACATGTAACATAACCTTTCCACGGAACGCAGAATCAGTGAGGAGAGGTTGAATATCTAGCAGAGTCGCATCTGGATATGAAAGGAGCGTCAAAAGCGAGAAACGTAAAATGTACTCAAGCCTGGGTCCCCAGGAGTCTGCCCATATCTTTTTAAACGTGCTTATAAGTCCGGAGGCCACGAGGTGGTGATAGTTTGGGTGTATACCATTCAATGGGTTAAATGCTATCGGGAAATCAAAGTCTGCTGGATTAAAGTAGATGACATCTTTGATGCGCTGTTTGGGAATATAATTTAAAAGTGTTTCAGCTACGTCTCCATGAGGATCAATGACACAAAGACCATTACCATTTTGAATATCTGAAATAGCCATATTCAATAACAGCGTACTTTTTCCTGTACCGGTTTTCCCAATGACGTACATGTGACCAAGCCGGTCTTTCTCTTTGATTCCAAAGGGCTTTTTCATATTGCGCCAGTCAGTTATTCCTATGGGGGTGATCGGGCTGTATTCATGTGAGTCTTCATTCATACAGCCACAGAATACACTTTTACGATTCAACAAAACAGAAGAGAGAAAACATTAAAGATGGATGTTTTTCCTGCCTTATAACATATTAGGTTTGCCCAGATAATTGAATATGATAGTATGGATACGCTACGCAAAGGTGAAGATGTTTCTGAAATATCATTGGCTCCTGAAGAGGAGCAACGAACACTTTTGCGTAGCAGCAAAGGAGATAGTCGTTGCTCCTCTTTTGGTAATAATAATTCAATTTGTTCGGAAGAAATGGAAATGGATCAATTGGCAAAAATCCTTGTTGAAATTTTTCTGGACTTGAAAAATCATGAACAATAGAACAGTAATTTATTGTCGGGTTTCTGACCCACATCAAGTAAAGGAAGGAAACAGTTTAGTCAGTCAAGAGAGAATATGTAGAGAGTATGCATTAGCTAAATCTCTCATTGTAGTTGAAGCATTCATAGAAAAGGGTCAATCAGCAAAGGATACTAATAGACCGGAATTCAAAAAACTTTTGAAGTATTGTTTTGATAAGAAGAATCAAGTCGGATCGGTACTTGTCTACAAAGTAGATCGCATTGCTCGGAAGAAATACGATTACGAAGGCATCAAAATCTATCTGAGAAAGAAGGGCATTGACATTTTCTCGGCGACTGAAAATTTTGATTCCTCTCCTTCAGGGAAATTCATGGAAAGCGTCCTTGCTGATGTTGCGCAATTTGATAATGACATGCGAGCTGAGCGTTGCGTCACTGGTATGAAGCAAGCCATGCTTGAAGGACGGTATG
>Ga0193738_1000622_pt1 | contig 16861 bp, 20 predicted proteins | sample L2a1metaG_FD_144927 | JGI IMG/M metagenome (GOLD analysis project Ga0193738, IMG submission 144927) | Soil microbial communities from a riparian zone of the East river system, Colorado, United States - L2a1 | ecosystem: Environmental > Terrestrial > Soil > Riparian zone | place: USA: East River...
GTTGATGCTTCAGAAGTTGATGTAGCATCGTCGGCAGTTGATGCTTCAGAAGTTGATGTAGCATCGGTGCCTGTGTCCGTGTCTGTGTCAGTAGATGTGGTAGAGGTAGCAAAAGTCCCATTACTAGGAACAGTACTATTTGAAGAGTACTTGGTTTTAAAATAGTTGACATCGTCAACACAATGTATTACTTCTCGATCAGAAAGGCTGTCTCCTACTTTTCCTGCTAGGTCTATACAATCTTTCAAACTATCATCTGCATCGTCATAAATGTCTGCAGCTTCCATTGATTCTATTGGTATTTCTTCTAAATCTTCTTCATCACCATTTTTTACTGCATTTGCAAATTCAGCCAAATCATCATAATCGTCTAATATTTGTTCTTCCTTATGCAATGCTTGTACTGGAATGTTATTGTCAACAAGGAAAAAAGATCCAAGACATATAATCGTTCCCAATAGAAGAGATACTTTTGTTATCGGTCTCGAGTTCTTCATTGTTTCAAATTCGAATTTATCATAATTAAATCTTTTGAAATACTTATATAATTACTAACTAATCGTATTTGTTTTTTTTATTATTTTGGTTATCTCTTCAAGATAATCTAAACAATATTACCATCTAAGTAGTATTTCCTTCATTAACTAATTAAAAGGCTAAAATTATCATTAGAGATCAGCTTAATTCTGACCATGGAAAGCCAAATTGAAGAAAGAATATAGTGTTGTAGAGTTATAGTAGGTATTGATAACATATTATATGAAATCACTATAGCCAACCCCATGAATGAAATAAAGCTTCTTTCTGAGGACATGAATTTTGATATAATAATTATTATGACAGCTTCTCAGATTACATCTTTTGTCAGAATTCTTGTCAATGTCGTTAGAAAGCCAATATAGATAAGAAAACCTGCTGTACTAATGCATTAATAGTAACAATAAACTTAGGTATTAACTTTAAGAATTCTAATAATTTATGAGTAAAAGATGAATTAATTTCATTTTTTAAACCACTGAAATTAGTCGATCAGGTATATTTCCTTTCTTTACTATGTCCAAGTAAATCCTGTATTCTATTCTTTAATTCACTATTTAATCCACAGGTCAATATTTTGATCCGTAATTGAATATCAGTTTCATGAATTTGCACAAAAATATGATTTTAAAAGAAATTAATAACCGCGTATTCTTATAATGTTTTGGAAACTATCAATGTTATTGTTGTTAGCACTTTTTTCATTTTTCTAATATCCATGTAAATAGATTTTAATTCCTCCTCGGTTGATGCGGATATTCTGGCAACAATATCATATACACCGGATACCTGTGAAACTTCCTGAACACCATCAATTTTTTCCAGCTCTTCAACTACTTTTTCTGACGCAGCAAGATCGCAACAGATCAATACATATGCATGAACCATGGATATAGTATAATATTATAGGGTTTAAATAAATACAACACCTCTAACGTATATCACTAGTGATATGGATTAAATTATCCTATGTGGTTGAGATTCGGCTTCTAAACCTATTTCTTTTATAAATCAAAATTTAGGTAGGCACAATAACGATGTCTGTACAGTGCCTCAATAGTAGAATTATGACGCGTGCAATTGATAATTATTGATTACTTTATCTAGAATTAGTTGAGATATTTTATAAAAGATTGGATTGTTAATATCTACTAAACTATGACAAATGGAACTCTGGAAGGAAAGCACAAAAGATTAATTGAAGAAATGAATGCGGTAGAAGTTCGGAAAATAATAAATGAAAAAACCGTTGCGATTCTAGTGTTTGGAGCTTGTGAAAACCATGGAGATCATATGCCATTCGGATCAGATTTTATCTTCCCTGCCGAAATTGCAAAAAGGGTTGCTACTAACGTTAGTAATGTTATTGTTCTTCCTGCGATTCCGTATGGAGTCAGTTTGCATCACGATAAATTTCAAATGACTATGAGTATTAATCCTGAAACTATGATAGGCATAATTTCTGATCTTCTTTTAAGTCTTAATCAGAATCAGATAAGCCGCGTTCTCATAATAAATGGCCATGATGGAAATATTGGTCCGATAGAAATTGCAGCCAGATCTATCAAAAACAAACATCCTGAGATGACAATTGCATGTTTGGAATCTTGGTGGGTTTTAGTAGGCCAATTAAAGAAAGATCTGTTTGAAGTTTGGAATGGACTTGGTCATGGTGGTGAAGCAGAAACCTCTGCAGTTCTTGCGGTTCGTCCAGATTTAGTAAACTTGGCCTCTGCTCCAAAGGATGTTATTCCAAGATTACCTGAGAATATTAGAATATTTTGGAAATTTGACGAATTAACTTCTACTGGAGCCACCGGTGCTCCTCAAAAGGCGAATATCAAAAAGGGCAACGAAATACTACGGATGCTAGAGGATATCTTGATTTCATTCATAAAAGAAATGGAATCATTAGATTGGAAATATGGTTTGTATTTGAAATAGTGGTTTTTCTTCAACCCATAGTTCATGCCTGGATTGAATTCACATTAGTATTGTCATCAATACATTTTTCTTGTTTTTGATTCTTGAATCAGAGATTACTTTAATGTATACAAAGAGAAATCACATTCTTCACAAAGATAATAGAGTCTGTCAAAGTCCGAGCATAAAGTCATGACATTATAGCATCTTGGACATCCTATTTCATGTTCAATAGTGTCGCTAACTGTTCTTTCCTCTTCATGTTGATTTCCGATTCCTATAATATATTGCGATTCCAATTCTGCTTTATTCATTCGCTTATTTCTCATTGATACTTTGTGTGAAGACACTTGTGAAAGTTCAAAATTATGATTTATAAGATATGTATAACTTGATAGGGAGGGAGAGGATGAAGATGAATTTCCTTCCCGTACCCAGATGCTATAAACATGACTATTCTGGATTTTCCAGTTCACAATGGGCAAAATAAAATATAATTGAGCCCATAATTGGATACATTTGACACTTAGAGATGACGCGATTAACCTTCATAGAATGTTGAAGGGAAAAATCGAAATACGAAGTAGGGTTTCATTAGATAATGCATCTGAAGAAAGGGGGACATTAGGACTAATTTATACTCCTGGAGTAGCATATGTTGCCTTAGAGATAAGTAATCACAAAAAATTAGCATATGATTACACGTCAAAATGGAATAATGTTGCAATAATATGTGATGGAACGAGAGTTCTAGGATTGGGCAATATTGGTCCGGAAGGTGCTTTGCCCATAATGGAGGGAAAGTCTGTCTTATTCAAAGCACTAGGAGATATTAATGCAATTCCATTATGCATTAACACTCAAGACAAGGAAGAAATAATCAGATTTGTTAAATTAATACAACCTAATTTTGGCGCTATAAATATAGAGGATATCGAATCACCGAAAGTGCTAGAAATTGTTGAAAGACTGAGTAAGGAAGTATCAATACCTGTTTTTCATGATGATCAACATGGTACTGCAATAATTACTCTTGCAGCACTGATAAATGCTCTCAAGTTAGTAAAAAAAGAACTTGGCAAAGTACGTGTTGTAATATCAGGTTCTGGCTCAGCTGGATATGGAATATTCAAGATTTTACAAACGGCAGGATGTAAAGACATTATTGTCACGGATACTAAAGGTGCAATATTTGATGGAAGAGTGGATATTGATGATCAGAACCCATACAAAAAAGAGATAGCCAATAACACAAATATTGGAAAATTAAATGGGACTTTACCGGAAGTAATCAGAAAGTCAGATGTATTTATCGGGGTGTCTGGAAAAGCTGATATTTTAAATAAGCAAATGATAGAATCCATGAATAAAGATGCAATAGTATTTGCCTTAAGTAATCCGGATCCTGAAATAATCCCTAGTTTTGCGCTAAAGTATGGTGCAAAAATTGTTGCAACAGGTAGATCGGATTTTCCTAATCAAATTAACAATGCAGTAGTATTTCCGTCAGTATTTAGAGCGTTGCTGGATCTTCGAGTCAATAATATAAGTGAGTTTATGCTTGTATCTGTGTCACATGCTATTGCGAGTATAGTTGAAGACATTCACCTTAGAAATGATTACATAATTCCAAAAGTTGATGACCCCAGAATACTTCCCATCGTTACAAAAACCATAAAGAAAGTCCTTGGCAGACATATTAAGAACAAAGTTGATTCTAAATCCAGTAAAAAAAATTAGTTTCAATAGCTACATTTCCACTCAGAGGACCAATTCTAGCACACACTTCTTGAATGACGACTATGATTCACTAATAAAAGATCTGTTTTATTATGGTTATAATCATTTAATAACATAATATTACTTATTTGAACTATCATCCAGCTTCTGTATCATCATGTTTGTATTGTTCCAATTATTTAATTCAGTGTTATTCCAGTCTTCAAAGTGAATTACTTTAGAGAGTATCGTTCTTTTCAACCAACCAGCCCTTTCCAAATCTGGCCTAACTTCAAATTTATTTACATATCCCAAGCAAAGATATGCAATCGGTTTAACATGATTGGGTATCGCTAAAATCTTGCGTAAATCTTCAATTGAGAGTATACTTACCCAACCTACTCCAATTCCTTCGGCCCTTGCTGCTAACCACAAGTTCTGTATAGCACAACAAACACTATATTCACCGGTTTCTGGTATTGAGGTTCTTCCTAAAATAAATGGCCCAAACCTTTCAGGATCATATGTGACACAGATATTAATATCAGATTCTAGAATTCCCTCTAATTTTAGCCTGACATATTTATCTTGTCTATCTGAATCGTTATCAAGTAATGAAATAGATTTTTCTCGTTCCTGTGTAAAGGAATCTTTGACTTTTAATTTTGTGGTCTTATTCTTTATTAATATAAAATCCCAGGGCTGCGAGAAACCAACAGATGGAGCGTGATGAGCTGCATTCAAAATTTTAACAAGTACGTCATCTGGAATTTTTTTATCAATAAAATGAGATCTGACATCTCTTCTAGAAAAAACGGCCTTGTATAGACCCTCTTTTTCAGTCATTGTAAAAGAATCAAGATCGATAGACATTTTCTGTTGTCAGATCTTGGCTATTATTGTATATTTCGTCATAATAACAGGGATCCCAGATCTGATATGGTATGAAAATATTATCATAAAACATTCATCATTACCTTATTAACAAAACTGCACATGGCGAGTGATGTACAATTTTGCTTGAGACGCTGCCTAGTATTAGTTCCTTAAACTTTCCCATGCCTCTACTTCCCATAATTAGAAGGTCAAATTTCTCTTTTTTGCTATAATCCAAAATTACGGAAGCAGGATTTCCCTGAAGAAGAAGAGTCTTTATAGTCAATCCTTTTTGAGTAGCAATCTCTGAACACTTTGATAGTATATCTTGATTTTCTTTTTTGTAGGCTTCTAGGAATTCACTTAACAGTTTTTCTGATCCAATATGAGTTATTGGAACTTGTTCCATTACGTGAACTACAGTAATATTTGAACCTAATTTTTCTGAAAAAAGTAGTGCTGCATCTAAGGCTCTGTAGGAATTATCCGATCCATCGACGGGTACTAGTATATTTGTAAACAATAAAGATTATTATTTTGCTTGTGTCTAATATATTTAACATCTATTGCCAATCTAATTTCAGTTTTAAAATTAGACCTCCTATACCATAGGTTGGTAAATGAAAAATAAGTCTGGGCAATATAAAGAAAGAAAGAAATTAGAAAACTTGGACTACTTGTGAATCCTAATTATCAATAGGCGTAATCTGAGTCTTCAAAGCATCTAAGTACTTCATAGTCTGCTAAATTATTTGAAAGCTCCTCTCTATTTTCTATGCACCCTTGGGTTTCAATATCTTCTTGTTTGAAGATTTTCGAATCCTTGAATTCATTCCAATTCATATCATCGTCGTTATCCTTACCATTGTCAATATCTTTTACAAGTTCCTCCATAGTGTCATCATCATCCCAGATATCGGCATATACTTGGTCACTTGTTGCTACAACTAGGGCTCCAAACATAAAGGTTAACAATGAAGATAAAAAGATGGTTTTCACTGGTTGTTTCTTGCTCATTGGTTCTAAGGGTTACATTCATCATAAATAAATTAATACATTATAGTAATTTCATATAATGGCTATTTTAATATAAATATCATATATATACACTGCTTTGATATAATTTATTTAATTTACTTGTTACTTTATTGAAAAATCCTCTACAGTCGGTTATCTTTTTCTATAGAAAATTATATCTATTGTAAACGAAATCTAAAATAATCTAAATACGTTTCATATATTTTCTAGATTTTCTAGGCAATTTGGGTCAGCAAAGTTATACTAGAAGTAAAACATATTGCATAAGATGTAAAACCTGATAAAACCAGATATATAAAAATATTGTCTGTTCAAGCGACACATAGTTTATGGTAAGAGGTGTCAATAAATTATATGCCTGCTACTTAACTCTTATTTTTATATACTCATAAGCATCAGTAGAATTTTCAAATGCGTACTGTACTTTTTGAAATTGTTCACGAAAATTAGATACCGAGCTAGCAACCGTCTTCGGATCTGACTTGTCTATCACTATTTGTTTGATAAATGATGCAATTTCCTTCATGTCACTTTCTTTCATCCCTAACCTAGTTACTTCAGGTACACCTATTCTAACTCCACTTGGGTGCATATAATGTTTACCAGATTTGATATCACCTGGCAGAAGCTGTCTGTTAAGAATAATATTTGCTTTCTCTAATTCTTTTTCTATAGTTCCACCATCTCCAAATTTGGAAACATCTACAGCCAATTGATGTGATTCCGTATACCCGCGTTTTTCTCCCAAAACTGTAAAACCAGAATCTGCAAGTGATTCGGCAAGCGTTTTTGCGTTCCTTATTACTTGCTTTGCATATTCCTTTCCAAATTCTAATGACTCTGCTAAGGCTATAGCTTTACCTGCTACATGGTGGAGATGATGACTGCTTGTATTGCCTGGAAAAATAGCTTTTTTAATGTCGTCTGCATATTTTTCTAGTGAGACAATAATTCCTCCTTGTGGACCCCAAAGAGTCTTGTGGGAGCTCATTGTCATAGAATCTGAGCCCTCTCCCATTGGATCTTGAAATTCTCCTCCTGCTATCAATCCCGCCACATGAGCCCCGTCATAATTAACGTAAATATTATTATCATGCATAAAAGTTGCCAATTCTTCTACCGGATGAGGAAAAAGAAATAGACTTCCTCCAAACATTGCGATAGCAGGTTTCTTGCCATTTGCAATCATCTCAGTGACCTTTTTCTTGGTAGCGTCCACATCGATTGTCATATTTTCCTTTGAGAATGGATAATGTTCTATATTGAGTCCATGCACAAGACCAGCAGTTCCAGAATGTTCTTTTTTACCATGAGAAATATGTCCTCCGCTAGGAATGGATGCAGCTAGCATATGGTCTCCCGGATTAGAAAAAGCTGAGTATATTGCAAGATTTGCAACAACACCTGAAGTGGCCCTACAATCAGCAAATTCAGACTTGAACACCCTTTTAGCCAATTCATTGCATATCAGTTCTACTTCATCAATGTAAATACATCCAGCGTAGACTCTTTCGCCAGGCCAGCCTTCCGCGTACCTATTCCCAAAGTCTGATACTATGGCCTCTCTTACAGCGGGACTAGGAATATTTTCACTTGCAATTAATGGAATAGAGGACTTGAACCATTCATGATGTTTTTCAACAAGATCAAATACTTTATAATATGATTCTTTAGCGTCCATTGTGATGTTTATGGTGACTTTAATATCCTAATTTAAAATATTGCTTGTTATCTTGAAAGTGATTTCGCGGGTTTTTAGTTAGTTAGACAGGTTATCATGTTGACTATTTCACAACTTTTAATTTACTCTAGGTTGGACTCATATTGATGGATAAAAATGATCTTAAATGTGCCTTGTGTGGTAACACGTTAACTTTTAGGTACAAATCTATGGAAGAGTGGAACATTTCAGGATATCTTTGTAGTATATGCTATGACAAAAAGTTAACGGAATTTTATATTTCTCCGGATCGTAGGGATATTGTGAAAAGATAATATCTAGAAAAAAATAGATCGTAATTTTCCGGTAGATAAATTTTAGATTACCGGTTTTGCTCGGCTTTATTACAAATGAAATGAAAAGAGTAGAAAATCTAACGGTACGACTTTTGTTTTCTACGCCTTGCTCCAGATCCACCAAATTTCTTTGATTCTGTCTGTCTGGGGTCACCTGATAGCAAGTGTCTATCAAATTCTGTTATTCTTTTACGAATTTCCGTACGCACGCTTCTTGCAAATGGGTGATCTTTCGGATCTCTTCCGCCCTTTCCGGTACCTGTTAACGCTCGACAAATAGCAACGGTACTTGCAAATGATTGTCCCATGAAACCGCCTCCGTGCACCTTGACACTAATATCCACCTTATCTCTGTAGTCACCAATTAATTTAAGGGGAACAAGTACCAATTCTCTTGCTACTTCGGAATTTAATAACTCAGCTGGTATATTGTTGATTCTAACTTTTCCAGTTCCTTTTGAAATTGTGGCCACAGCTCTACTTGATTTTCTTTGGCCAGGATAAAGATCTATTTTATTCATAACTGTCCAACCCGTTCCAACCTATCTGTTTTGCCAATTCACCAAGTGTAATAAAATATGACGAGGGTTTTCTAATTTTGGAATCTTCAAATGTTTCAAGCTTTGTATTCTTGAGTTCAGGTGGTATTGCGATATAAATTCTCAATCTCTTTAATGCTGTTATCCCACTAGATTTCCTTTTTGGTAACATACCTCTAACCATCTTTGTAAGGATTTTATCAGGTTTTCTTGGATGAAATGGACCATGTATGGGATTTGTAGCAGATGAAATTTCTAGATATTCTTTATATATTTCAATAGTCTTGTACCTATTTCCTGAAATCATGCTTTTTTCTGCATTTACTACTCTGACATGATGTCCTTTGAGTAAAAGTTTTGAAATGTGTGAACACATTCTCCCGGCGATACAATCCTTTGCATCAATAGTCATAATCTGATTAGGTTTTTGTTTTTGCTCAGCGACTTGCTTAACCAATTAATCTTACCCCCTTACCATCTGGATATTTCTTTATCAAGCTTTCAAGTGCGAGTATTTTTCCACCCGCGTCAAGTACTTTTCTTGTAGCTGCTTCTGAAATACCAAAACACCATATTGTTAGCTTGTGACCTATTTCGCCAGAACCCAATATCTTACCGGGTACTATTACAACTTCTTTATCCTTAGTAACGTGAGCCAGTTGACCTATGTTAACTTGCCTTCTGTTAGATCTTGACCTGGAAAGCTCTTTAATTGCAGCTTTCCATATAGGAACTTTATTCTTCTTTAATGCATTCCTCAGAGTCCAAATCGTATTGTTCAAAGTATCAGGAAACATGAAATATTCTCGCTATCCTTAAACCCCAAATAAATCTATACCTAAATATTCTTTGGTACTGATAGAGACTGAATAGCACTATCAAATTCATTGATTTTTGATCCGAGTATCTTGGCTGCCTCTAGCACAATCTCTTCTGGTGTCAATGAGCCATTAGATTCTATTACAAGTATAGAATCTTCCTCCTTCTTGCTATCTTTTACAACTGCTACTGAGGTTGGTTGCCACTTTGCATGGTTTTTCCCCGTCCCTAATCTTGCATATGCCTCGAACTTTAATTTTTGACCTGGAGCTAATGATACTATTGGTATTTCATTATTTACAGGCTTTACAATTTCGTCCTCAGATACTAAATCTGCAGAAGTAATTACTTTGGTCTTATCTTGAGACTCTGTATCTAGAACTAAAAGTACTCTACACTTTGAACAACCAAGAGTGCTTTTACAATCACAAACATGTGGCATTACAAATCTTTCAAGATCTGTCCGTAATGGAATAAGCCCTAGTCTATGAGCGATAGCCTCATCATGCATAACAGATGAGTTTTCCAGTATTACAACATCATCAATTGCAAAAGTAGGAACTTGGCTGATAGATAATCTTCTTAATGCATTGACATACTGCCTTGGAATATCATTAAATTCAATAACTATATGATTATTGTCTTTTTCAAGAATCTTAATCGTGTTCAAAGCGTCCACGAAATTTTATTGACGTAACACTTAAAAATCTACCGAAAATTGCCATGTGCATCAAATTGCTTAAAATCAAAAGATTAATGCCCTGTAACACTACCATAATTGCTCTAATGAATAACATGATTAATTTGGAATACTATGGAGTATCTCCCTATGAATTAGAAGCTATCTATAATATTTTATCGAAATTTTCTGGTGTATGTGAAAAAAAATTAGAAGATTCCGAATATCTAAGCCTGTTAAATATCGAGTTTCCGGTCCCTTATGATGATTATTTTTTCCAATCATTTGGTTTTGATAATTGGCAGAAGATAAAGTATATTTTTAAGGAAATGAAGCGTAGGAGAGGTAGAAAGGATTTCAAGATAATTTTATCATTTTCTGGAATATCAACAGACACAAATACAGGGCTGATCTTTTCGCTAACTAGCGATATTGGTCCTCAATTTGAATATGCACTTGAAAAATTAGGGCATATGGCAGACTCTGTTCACACACAAGTTAAAAACCTTGAAACAAACAGACAAGTTATGGCATATACATATGACGTAATCACTATGAAGTGGGTATTATCTGATAAACTCTAATGACTGTAAAAATCGAGTCAAAATGCATATTATGTGTAAGAAAGGCGATTCAGGAAAAATATTGTGAATATCATTATGAGGCAGTGCGGTCCTTAAGGGATCATTATGAAGTTTGGAAAAGTAGTTACGGTGAAATTTCCTGGTATTATTATCTTACTAGATTGCAAAAATTAAAGTATACTGGTAAATGGGTCAAAGAAGTCATTGAAATAGAGTTAGAGAATATTAAAAAAATGATAAAAAAATGAGATAATCCTTGTTTTTGATTACATTTCTCCCATGCCAGGAGGCATGCCGCCGCCACCAGGGGGGCCACCAGATTTGCTTGAAGCTATTACGTCATCTATTCTTAGGATCATAGATGCAACTTCTGTCGCTGATTTTATAATTTGCTCCTTGACACTAAGGGGTTCTACAATATCTAGTTTGGACATATCTACAATCTTAGCACTTCTTGCATCAATACCACTCCATTTGGATCCTTTTGCTTGTTTGGAACGTAGTTCTGTAAGTGTGTCTATTGGATCCATTCCAGCATTCTCTGCTAAAGCAAGTGGAATAACTTCAAGGGATTCCGCAAATTTGTCTGCTGCTAATTGTTCTCTTCCAGACAACGTGGAAGACCACTCTCTTAGTTTTCCTGCAACAAAAGATTCTGGTGATCCACCGCCCGCAACTATCAAGGGCTTTTCCATGACATCTTTGGTTACCATTAGGGCATCATGTATTGAGCGTTCTGCCTCATCCACGACTCTCTGTGAACCTCCTCTAATAAGAATAGTAACAGCCTTTGGATGCTTACATCCCTCAATGAAAACCCATTTGTCGGTTTCAACCTTTCTTTCTTCTACGAGATCTGCTAAACCTAGATCTTTGGAGCTCAAGTCCTCAAGATTATTAACAGTTCGAGCACCTGTTGCTCTGGACAATTTGGTCATATCGCTTTCTTTGACCCTTCGAACGGCCAAAATGTTGGATTTGGCCAGGTAATGTTGAGCAACGTCATCAATACCCTTTTGACAAATAGCTACATTTGCACCTGACGAAATAATTCTGTCTACCATGCTTTTTAGCATCTTGTTCTCTTCTTCGAGGAACATTTTCATTTGATCTGGTGAATTAATGTTGATTTTGGCATCAAATTCAGTTTTCTCGATTTCTAAAGCAGAATTGATAAGAGCAATTTTTGCCTTTTCAACTCTTTTTGGCATTCCTCCGTGAACAACTTCCTTATCGAGTACGATTCCTTTAATTAGTTTAGTATCTCTTAATGAACCACCTGCTTTCTTTTCGACTTTGACATCATCAATATCTACACTATATCCAGATTCATTTGGCTCTGAAACCTCTAGAGTTGCATTAACAACAAGTTCGGATAATGCATCAGATTCCTTTGAAACAAGCTTAGTTTGCATCGATGTTTTTGCTACTTTAACTAATTCAGATTTATTACGTCCATCTATTTTTTGTGCTATTTGATTAAATATTTCAATACTCTTTAATGCACTCTTTCTATATCCATCAACAATAATAGTTGGATGAACATCCTTTGCAATCAACTCTTCAGCTTTTTCAATCAACGCGCCTGCTAAAACTACTACAGATGAAGTTCCATCACCTACTTCATTATCAGTAGCTTTACTTATTTCTACCATCATCTTTGCTGCTGGATGCTGAACGTCAATTTCTTTTAATATAGTCGCACCATCGTTAGTTATTGTTACATCTCCAAGACCATCTACCAACATTTTGTCCATACCTCGTGGACCTAAAGAGCTCTTTACTACTTCAGCAATTAATTTTGCAGCAGCAATATTATTTTTTTGCGCATCACGTCCTTTTGTTTGAGTTGCCCCTTCTTTCAATATCAAAACAGGCATACCGCCTGCTGAACCTTGTTGAACTGACATGTATTATATCATATCTCCTAAAATTAATGTAAAATTCATTTTTGGCATATTTTAAATTTGCGACAAATAGAAATAATATTGAAATTTAGACTAATATATTGTCAAATTTTCCTGCCATCAAATCGGCGTAAATCTCTTTTGCTGGTTTATTTTCTACTTTAATGCCGCTGCTTACACAAGAGCCTATAATTTCCTTCACACTTGATTTTATGCTAGTTGCGTATGAAACATCAATTTTCATTTTAGCTATTTTTACTATTCCTTCCATGGAAATATTTCCAGCATAGTCTTTTCCTGCTGTACCGGATCCTTTGGATACATTTGCTTCCTTTGCTATTAAAGCAGTAGTCGGAGGTACGCCAACTTCAACGTTAAATTTTTTTGTATCTGGATCAATCTCTACTTTTACAGGGACTTTCATTCCATGAAATTCCTTAGTTTTCTCATTAATCGTATTAACTACCTGTAATACGTTAATACCCATGGGTCCTAATGCAGGTCCAAGGGGAGGTCCGGCACTAGCTTCGCCACCGCTTACAAGAGCAGAAATTGATTTTTTTTGTTCCATCTCAGACCACTTTTAGATTTATATTCTTTAATTTAATGGTTTTTGCACTGTTTCTATGAGGCCTTTTTTAAATAATTTGCGTCCACTGTAACGGGTATTTGATATGGAGAATCTAACAATAAGACAGTTGCCTCTTGCTTTTCATAGTCGACCCTAGTTATCTTCGCCTTCATAGATTTAAATGGGCCAGCAATAACTTCGACTGTATCATCTATGTTTAATTCTGTTACTACAGGTCTTTTTACCAAATAACTCTCAATGTCTTTATAAGGCAATTCTCCACGGATCTGACCTTTGACATGTCTAACCCCAATAAGAGCATCGTAGGCAATATTGGAGTCAGGAGCTTCGACTATTATGTACCCTTTAAAACTATCAAGTAACAATATAGAACGTACAGGAATTTTCTTTGAATTTATCCTATTTTGTGCCAAATTTACGACAATATGTTCCTGGCCGCCGGTTGTTCTTATTGCAAAAAATTTTGAATCTGATTCTTGGCTGCCGGATTCTATTTGAGAGTTTTCAGCGCTAGCATTACTATCAGGTGATTTATCATTGGTTGTACCTAATTCGGAAGGACCAGATTCCAATGAGTTTTCTTCATTTACTCTATCAGTCCTTTCGGAGGTAGTTTCAGTTTTGACATCTGAGTTCTCAGTAAAAACATTGTCCAGTTCATCAAAATTGTCTTCTTTCTCTATAGTACTACCTTCCAATTGTCTTCAGGATACGATAGCTTGTTACAATTTATAAGTTTAATCAAAACCCATTTTATCTTAAAAAGATAGACACATCCACGGTGGAACTGATAGACGACGGCATCTGTACGCTGAATTTCCTCACGGTTGCATATTTTTCCGTCTGGATGCAATTGAAGATGCAAAATAAATGATAAATCCACATATCGCCATTATCAATCCATAAAGGGACAAAGAGCCTTTGCTCAAATAAGTACCAATTCCTACGATTATAGCTCCCATAACAAGCAGCAGCATCCCGACTCTAACATATTTTGGAATACTCTTAGACATTTTTCTCACATGAATTCTATTTTAATAACTAATATAACTTATCATACAAGAAATATCCAAAATAAAAGAGTCAGAAAAACATCACATTTTTATTTACCAATATATTAATTGTCGTTACCAAATGAAGATAGCAGTCGTTGGAATGGGAGTCGCAGGAGCCTATCTTATGAATGGCCTCAGCAATGATCATGATAACTACGTTAAAGGATTTGAAAGGATGCCTATTGAAGAACATGATGCAGTTTGTGCCTGGGCAACTTGTGAAAATATAATGGAAGATTTGGTGAGGCAATGTGGTCTTAAGTTTGATGATTATATTTTACATGAGGGAAAAAGCATGAAGGTGGATATGAGTCAGAGTAGCAAAGAGGAAAAGAGTATTAATGTTGGATTGAAGGGAATGGTTACTTATGACAAAATAAAATTAATCAAGGACATGACAAGGGGTACTGATATCCAATTTGGTGTTATTCCAAGAAAAGAGACTCTTGAGTCAGAGTTCGATCTTATAATTGATTCTACAGGCTTTCATCGCAATTATTTACCACGTCCCCAGAATGAAATGTGGATACCATGTATTCAATATAAAGTGAAATATCAGGACAATACTCCTTTCGACGATTTTTACTTGAAAGCTTTTCCCTCGATGAAGGGTTATTTTTGGTATTTCCCATTAGAAAATGGTTATGCACATATCGGAGCCGGAGATTATGAACGAAAAAATAACAATGTATTTGTTGATGAATTTTTGAAAAAACATAAATGTGAAGTAATAAAGAAAGTTGGTCGTCCGGTCAGAATAAGCCCACCCAAAAATTCAGAACCTTTTACTGATGGTCGGAAAACTGTAGGCGTTGGGGAATCCATAGGGACTGTGTATCCTTTGCTTGGTGAAGGAATCATTCCTTCAACATGGTGTGCACAATTATTTATCAAGCACATTACTGATTTTAATGCGTATAGAAGAGAAGTCTTAAAGAAGTTTCAGATTTATGCTCTTGTTTTTAAGTTCATTCAGATGAAAATTAATGGTAAATTTAATCTTTTTAAAAATGCTGTCGAGTTACTCAAGATTTACAACCATATGAAGCATGAAGAAAAGAGGTACGGAATGGAAGTGAAATTCAAAGATTTGATGAAAGTATCACGGATATAGGTTTCATTTCATTACTAACACCGGTAATTTCTCCTAATTTCTCCCAATTTAGAAAAAGAATGAGTATTATTGTCATTTACTTTAGCTTCAACTTTTTAGTAACGTCTTTCGTAGATATTTTGTTTTGAGAATGCCCAGTAACAAAATCAACACAACTACCAGTCCGATAGCCAGTGACGCCTTGATTACAGAGGAGATTAGTTTATCAGTAGAATTATTGAACACATTGATATGTAATGGACCTATTATGAATATTAGAAAGTATGAAACTACCATGATCATAATCCACATGATAAAAATAAGAATGAATAGTCCAAACAATCTCATAGTGTTATTATCCCCTTCATAAATGAATATTGTATAACTATTGATATGAATGCCAGAATTGATGAAAACGTTCCTAACATGAAGATTCTCCTTATTATTTCCTGTTCAGACAATGGACCATTAGCAAGAATAAGTCTTACTAATGTTGCTGGTGCACTACTATCTTTCGATGCCATTAATCGAAAATCATCACATATTGTTACTGGTCTGGTTTTGACCTGCCTGTGCTCTACGATTTTTTTTACACTAGAGAGAAATAGGAAGGAATTCATTACTGCGGGTAGAAGTGCAATGACACCAATAATTTCTGAATTTCCTGCAATTAATATACCAGCATACATTGATCCTAATAGCAATGTACCAGAATCTCCGAGAAATATTTTGCTTGGAAATTTATGATAATGATATATTGCAATACAACCAAAGAGTAATGGTAGACTCATGAGGAAGACATTAGTATTACCAAATAATATAATACTTACTAATACTGGTATCATGGTTATTATGATAAAGCCGCTTGCTACGCCATTGAAAACATCAATTGAGTTTATAGTATTACCAACTATCGGTACTATAGAAAGAATAAGCAGAATGTATAGTAGTGGTATGAATGCACTATCAAATATTAAGCCAAGATAATTCCCGTGGCTTCCTAATACTATTATAGGAACAGCTGCCAGTATCAAAGCTGCAGGTTTAAACCAACCTGGCATAGTTTTCTTGTCATCAATATATCCAATGAAAAATGCAATAATAGTTGTTAATAAAATAGAGATTATTTTTATGTCCGGTATTAACAAATATAATATTATTTCAGCAATTACTATTCCTATGAGCAGGACAGGACCAGCGGGTCTTGGAATGAACGGTTTTCCAGGTTTATGATAGTCTACTACCTCACTCCCTTTCTTGTTTAGGTATTTAATAAAAGCAGGTGTAATAAAGAATATAATTAAAAATGAGACGGCAGATACAATAATTCCATATATGACAGTATCTAATAGATAAACCAAATTTTCAATCACATTTTGTAACTATAATAAAAATATCTTTTTGCACTCATTTTTAATTCTTGATTTGATCCTTTAGTTTTCTTGCAAGTTTAACTCCTATTTTTGATATGGATCCTAATTTTG
>Ga0193738_1000623_pt1 | contig 16833 bp, 18 predicted proteins | sample L2a1metaG_FD_144927 | JGI IMG/M metagenome (GOLD analysis project Ga0193738, IMG submission 144927) | Soil microbial communities from a riparian zone of the East river system, Colorado, United States - L2a1 | ecosystem: Environmental > Terrestrial > Soil > Riparian zone | place: USA: East River...
CCGGCGACTGCCCGACCCGGCGAACCCGGCCGTACCGCACTGTGAAATGCGTCCTTGTCTCAAAGCAAGATCCCACCCCTTTGTCAGGTGGCGCTGAGCCGGATCCGACACTGGAGGAACCGGAACCTGGAGTCCGAGCCACTGACTTCGGCATACGCGCTGATCACGTCCTCCACGAAGTCCGCTCGATCGTCCGAGGCTAGGCGTCCCGTCCAGGCAACCAGCCCGGCGGTGCACCAGTCGGCGAACGCTGCTCTCGTTCCGAAGTCCCATTCGAGATTGTCCACGACCAGCCGGTCCACGGCGAAGCCCACTGAGCCGGCGGCGGCGGCGTAGGCATCAGGGTCGACGTGCACGAATGGCGCAGCGAAATCGTTGAAGGCTGCCTTCCAGCGCGACCACCGGCATGCCTGCATCACTACGTCCTCCAGGCTGGGACGCTCCCCGTCGCAGACGAACACCAAGAGCGCGCGCCCGTTCGGCCGCAATGCCGAACGGATCCTCTGGAGCGCTTCCAGCCAACGGATCTCCCAGTGCAGCGCGTTGAAGGAGGTGACGACATCGAAGCTCGGATGAAAGGTGAGCGCCGCCGCGGTGCCCACCATGAACGTCGACCGGCTGGTGTCCGGAAGGAGCTGCCTGGCAGCGTCGATCATCTTGGCGGAGGGGTCTACGCCTACGACGGTGCCGGTGGTCAGCCGGGCGGCGATCATCGCAGTCACCTTCCCGTCGCCGCAGCCGACGTCGAGGACGCGTTCGTCGCCCTCCAGGACCAGATCGGCCAGCGCTCGCTCGGCTACCAGCTGTTGCAGGGTGTTGACCGGCCTGTACGAGTCGGGGTCCCACTGTGACACTCCGTCATCATTACGGACGCGGAGCCTGACGGATGTACGACGCCACTCCGGCGGTTGCAAGCTATTACCGCCACGCCCTCCGAGGCGATCGCCGCTCAGAACCTGCGGTTGGCGAGTACGGGGATGGCGGCCCGGGTCTCCCCCACCACGTCAAGATCAAGGTCGGCCAGCAGCAGGCCGGGCTGCGCGCCCAGTGAGTGCAGCACCTCGCCGCGAGGAGAGATAACCTCGCTGTAGCCAACCCCGGTTGGTGCTCGCCCGTCGAGTGAAGTTCCGGTTGCGGCAGGGTCCGCTTGCGCTGCAGCAATCAGATACGACGTGCTGTCCAGCGCACGCGCCCGGGTCAGCAGCTGCCACTGTTCGACCTTGCCCGGTCCGGCACCCCAGGACGCGGCCACACACATCACCTGAGCTCCGAGCTCAGCAAGCTTCAGGTAGAGGCCGGGAAACCGTACGTCGTAGCAGGTGGTGAGGCCGATCTTTGCCTCTCCGATCGTGATGATCACTGGCTCTGCCCCGCCCGCGACCGTGTCGGATTCGCGGAAGCCGAACGCGTCGAAGAGGTGAATCTTGTTGTAATGCGCATCGACACTTGTTCCGACGCAGCGCAGCGTGTTCTGGACTCGGCCGTTCCCGCTCGGGGTGAACATGCCGGCGACGACTACCAGCTGATGATCATCGGCGATCTTTCGGAGTTGCTGTGCCCAGGGGCCGTCGACGGGCTCGGCGATCTCGGCCAGCGGCAGGCCGAAGCGGCGCATGGTTGCCTCGGGGAACACCACCAGCTGCGCGCCGTGATCGGCCGCCTCGGCCGTTTGCGTCGCCACGAGTTCCAGGTTCTGCTGAGGGTCTGACCCGCTGAGGATTTGGGCAACGGCGACCCGCAGAACCTTCATCGTCGGATTCCTTCTTCCCTTGCCATCTCCCATACCAGCACTTCCGCCTCTTCGCGTGCGGAGAGCCTCAGCTGGGCCGCGCCGCCTGACAGCCGCAGCGAATCGCCCGGCTCCAACCGCCCGATCGTGTCAACGTCCACAAGTCCGCGCGCCAGGTAGACATGCAGCAGATCACCATCTGGCAGCCTGCGCGAAATCCCGGTTGGCAGCACGCTGACCCATAGCGTGGAGCTGGCGCTGCCGAGGCTCACCACCGCATCGGAGTGCCGACCAGAGGCGATCGGCACCCAGTCCCTGGCAAGATCACCAAGTGCCAGCTCCCCTTGCTGATAGCTCGGAGCGACACCGGCCTCGTCAGGCCTGATCCACATCTGGATGAAGTGGACGGGCTGGGCGGGAAGCGTCGGATCGATCCGGTAGGCATCGTTGCGCTCGGCGTGCACGACGCCCGAGCCTGCGCTCATCCGCTGCACCAGTCCGGGGTAGGTCAGCCCTGAGTTACCGCGCGAGTCTTCATGGACAAGTGATCCGGAAAGTACCCAGGTGACAATCTCGGCGTCACGATGTGAATGGTCAGGGTAGCCGGCGCCGACGCGTACCAAATGATCATTGTTGACCATGAGGGGACCGAAGTCGATGTTCGTCGGATCGTAGTGTTCGCCGAAGGAAAAGCTGTGAAGGGTCCTGGCCCCATCAGTTCGGCTGAGGAAACGCTGCTCTGCGTGGCGCAGCTCGACGCCCGGGGTGGGGCTGCGCGGCGTTCTCACTGGTTCAGTATCGCGGCTACGTGAAGCATCAGGTGAGTTGGCGTCGGCGTACGCTCCACCCATGCCTGCTCGTCCCGTCCCTGAACCCATCGCACCAGGTCAGGAATCGGTCTGGGACTATCCGCGCCCGCCAGCGATCCGAGCCAGCGACGAGGAGATCATCGTGATCTTGGGCGGCGTTGAGATCTGTGAGACCCGGTCCAGCTGGCGCGTTCTGGAAACAGGACACCCACCGACCTACTACCTGCCTCGTGCTGCCTTCATCGAGGGTTCTTTGAGGCCGGCACCCGGGACTTCGTTTTGTGAGTGGAAGGGCCGAGCTGCCTACCTGGATGTCATCGGTGGCACCAAAGTGGCCGCCCGGGGAGCGTGGTATTACTCACACCCCAAAGCCAGCTTCGCGGCGATTCATGATCATCTAGGGATCTATGCCGGGGCAATGGACGAGTGCCTGGTTGATGGCGAGCGAGTGGTGCCGCAGCCCGGAGGCTATTACGGCGGGTGGATCACCTCTGCGGTGACGGGCCCGTTCAAGGGCGGGCTGGGCACCGAGGACTGGTGAGATGGATGGATGACGACTACGCCGAACAGGTGTTGAGCGTCGTCGAGCGAATACCGCCGGGCCAGGTCGCGACGTACGGAGACATTGCCGAGATTGTGGGCCGCGGCGGACCTCGGCAGGTGGGTCATGTCATGGCGCTGCTGGGCGGCGGAGTGCCATGGTGGCGCGTGGTACGCGCGGACGGGCGGCCGGCCCGCAACCTCGAGAAGCACGGCCTGAGACTTCTCAAAGCCGACAAGACTCCGCTCAAGGGTGACCGCGTTGACATGGAACGGGCACGGTTGAAGAAACCGCAAACCTAGCAGCTGAAATCGTCTCGGCGCGGTGATCAAAACTCGTCGCGACACAACGGCGGGCAGGGTTCACATTGCGCTGTGATCTATGACAGGCTAGGGACCGCTGTTGCAAGTCTGTGTGGTAAGTGCTACGCCCCCAGAACTTTGCGTGGGCGTGAGGAAAGGCCTGGCGTCCAACAGCAGTCGGGACCGTGAGGTGCGGTTTCGAATGCAGACGCTAGGAGATGTTTCATGGCGCAGGGAACCGTTAAGTGGTTCAATGCCGAAAAGGGCTACGGCTTCATCGCCGTGGACGGCGGCGGTCCGGACGTTTTCGTCCATTACAGCGCGATCGAGTCGACGGGATTCCGGACGCTCGACGAGGGCCAGCGTGTGGAGTTCCAAACCACCCAAGGGCCGAAGGGCCCACAGGCCGACCAGGTCCACGCGATCTGAGTTTTGCCACCACATCACAAAGCCTCGGTACCGATTGGTACCGAGGCTTTGTGATGGCTCTGGCAGGCACTGTCGTAGCCGCCCTCTTAGGCTGCAGAAACCTGTGTTAACCCAGATTCCGCGCACCTCACACACGTTGCAGCCTGTGTAAAGCGTCAGCAAAGTGGGTTAACCCAGCTTTCCGACGAGAGCGGTGAGTACGGAGGGGGCGCTGCTCAGTACGCGGGCTGCGACGGGTCGATCTGGCGCACCCAGGCACTGACACCGCCACCGACATGTACCGCGTCGGCCAACCCGGCTCCGTGGACCAGGGCCAATACCTCTGCAGATCGCACGCCGGTCTTGCAGTAGAGCACGACCTGCTTGTCATGCGGTAGGTCCGCCAGGGCAGCACCGGTCTGGAAATCACCCTTCGGAATCAGAACGGATCCAGGAATCCGATTGATGTCCCGCTCGACCTTTTCGCGTACGTCGATGAGGACGAAGTCTTTGTTCCCCGAGTCCCGCTCGGCGAGCCACTCCTCTAGCTGCTGGACCCCGACTGTGTGTCCCGCCACAGCTTCGGCCGCCTCATCGGTGATCGCTCCGCAGAACTCGTCATAGTCGATCAGCTCGGTGACGGTGGGGTTCTCGCCGCAGACTGCGCAGTGTGGGTCCTTGCGCACACCCAACTGCCGCCAGCTCATCTCAAGCGCGTCGTAGATCTGGAGCCGCCCGACCAGCGGTTCGCCGATGCCGGTCAGCAGTTTGATCCCCTCGGTGACCTGCGTGGCCCCGACGGAGGCACAGAGCACCCCAAGAACGCCGCCCTCAGCGCAACTCGGCACCATGCCCGGTGGTGGAGGCTCAGGGTAAAGACAGCGATAGCACGGGCCGTGTTCAGCCCAGAAAACGCTGACTTGACCGTCAAACCGGTAGATGGAGCCCCACACATAAGGCTTCCCCAGGAGCACCGCTGCATCGTTGACCATATAGCGGGTTGCGAAGTTGTCAGTGCCGTCGATGATCAAGTCGTACTGGCTGAAGATCTCCAGCACATTGTCGTTGTCCAGCCGGACATCGTGTACCACCACTTTGACGAACGGGTTGGTCTCGACGATGGACTCCTTGGCTGACTGGGCCTTGGACTTTCCAATGTCGGATTGGCCATGAATGATCTGGCGCTGCAGATTGGATTCATCAACTGTGTCGAAGTCGACGATGCCGAGCGTCCCGACGCCCGCCGCTGCAAGATAAAGCAGCGCTGGACTGCCCAGGCCTCCGGCCCCGATCACCAGTACCCGGGCGTTCTTCAACCGCTTTTGGCCGTCCATCCCGACATCAGGAATGATCAAGTGACGGCTGTAACGGCGTACCTCGTCGATGGTCAGCTCATCGGCGGGCGCTACCAGCGGCGGCAAGGCCACGGCTCTCCTCCAGCTCAAGGACGCGGCGCAGCACCGCGACAGGCTTGCTCGATCTTGAGCGTAACGCGCGTCCGTGGACGCCTATTCCGAATGATGGGATAGGGCCATGGCCACCGCGAGGGACATCACCACCCGGGTAGGTGACCGAACCCTGACACTGACCAATCTCGACAAAGTCCTCTATCCAAGGGTTGGCTTCACCAAGGCCGAGGTGATCGACTACTACCTCCGAATCGCTCCCGTCATGCTCCCCCATATCCGCGATCGAGTGATGACCAGGCTGCGGTTCCCAGACGGCGTCGGCGCAGACAGGTTCTCCTTCTATGAGAAGAATGCGCCGATGGGTACGCCCGACTGGGTACGCCGCGTGACTGTCAGCACCAGCGACGGGCTCATCGACTACATCGTCGCCGACGACGAGCCCGCGATCGTGTGGCTGGCCAACCTTGCTGCTCTCGAGATGCACGTCCCGCAGTGGACGGTGAGCAGCGCCACACCTGCGGACGACATCATCAGCCTCCCGGAGCTGGAACCGCATCCCGGGGAGCCGCTGGCCGACCGCCTCGTTGTCGACCTCGACCCTGGAGCCGGGATGACCATCGTCGAGAGCGCCCGGGCGGCGCTGATCGTGGCTGCCCGGCTGGCGGAGGACGGCATGATTCCGATCGCGCAGACCTCGGGTAGCAAAGGCATTCAGGTGTACGCCGCGATTGCTCCGACCCGCAGCAAGACTGCCTGGAGCTATGTGAAGCAGCTCAATTCCGCGTTGCACAGGGCTCAACCAGATTTCTTCGTCTCAACCATGTCGATCCAGCAACGGGCCGGTCGGATCTACGTCGACTACAACCAGAACTTGGCGGCACGCAACACTATTGCCCCCTACTCGATGCGCGGCCGGGATAGTCCTGCAGTCGCCACGCCGGTGACATGGGAGGAATTGGGCAGCGTACGAGGACCCGATGATCTCCGGTTCGCACCTGAAGAGGTCCTCGGCAGAATCGTCGAATATGGAGACCTGGCACAAGACCTGCTGACCTCCGATCCGCCACCCCTGCCCGACGAAACCTGAGACGTTGATCTTGACAACTCACCGCCAGCTTGCAAAGACGGCATCTAGTGGGAGTGGAAACTGCTGCGTTGCCCTTCTCCCCGGGCGTTGAGCGCACATGAGCAGAAAACCGCACGGCTAGGGTGAAACCGTGACCACCAAGCTGGAGAAGGTGCCGATCGGTAGCCGCGGAACCCGGCTGCCACGAGACCAGCGGCGCATCCAGCTACTCGATGCCGCCAACGAAGTCTTTACGTCCAAGGGCTACCACGCCGCAGCCATGGACGACATCGCCGACACAGCCGGGGTCTCCAAACCGGTCTTGTACCAGCACTTTTCCTCCAAACTGGACCTTTACCTAGCGCTTCTCGACCAGAGTTGTGATCGACTCGTCGAGATCGTCGAAGAGGCCTTGGCATCGACCGAGGACAACGCGGATCGAGTGATCGCCACCGTCGGAGCGTTCTATGAGTTCGTCTCATCAGACAGCGGTGAGTTCCGCTTCGTCTTCGAATCCGACCTGACCGGCGATGGGGCGGTGCAGCAGCGGCTCGCGCGCGTCAATGACGAGATTTCCGACGCTATCGCAGAGGTCATCGCCGAGGACACCTCACTTCCTGCCCAGCAAGCCAAGCTGCTTGCGGTCTCGCTCGTCGGTATTGCCCAGGTGAGCGCGCGCTATTGGTGGATCTCGGGCGGTACCTCAACGATCACGCTCGATGAGGCCAAGCAGCTTGTCAGCAGCCTGGCGTGGCGCGGCATCGGTGGCTTCCCACTGACCGAACACGACAAGGGGCCGCGTACCAGCGACACGTCCCAGGCCTGAACTCGGCCGTTTGCTGCCTCAGCCTGTGGATGGCCGTCCTTGACGGTCGCAACCCATCTGAGAGACCAGTCGCACCCCTCGACCTAAGGAGGAGGGGTGCGCCTTGATCGTACGAAGGTGGACCGATCAGCCTTTCGCCAGGGTGGTGGCCCCAGTCATGATCGCCACCGCCTCCGTCGGCGTATGCGACTTCGGCGTGATCACACCAGCGCAGCCGCCGAGTCTGGCGATATGGATCCGGTCGGCAACCTCGAACACGTTGGGCATGTTGTGGCTGATCAAGATCACCGGCAAGCCTTTGCCTTTGATCTGCTGGATGAGGTTCAGCACCTGGCCGGTCTCCTTCACCCCCAATGCCGCCGTGGGCTCATCGAGCACGACGAACTTGGTGGCGAAGGTTGCGGCCCTGGCGACCGCCACTGCTTGACGCTGACCGCCGGACAATGTCTCCACGGCTTGGCTCATGTTCTGCACGGTCGCGATGCCCAGGTTGGCCATCGATGTGCCGGCGGCCTCCTTCATGCCCTTCTTGTCGAGCATGCGGAAGATAGACCCGAGGGGACCACTTCGCCTCTGTTCTCGACCGAGGAACATGTTGGCCGCGATGTCCAGCGCAGGTGCGACCGCAAGGGTCTGATAGACCGTCTCGATGCCGGCACTCCGGGCGTCCTGCGGCGTCTTGAAGTGAACCTCTTTGCCATCCAGATAAACGGTTCCGGAGTCGGCGATCAAGGCTCCGGTCAGGGCTTTGATGAGTGTCGACTTGCCGGCTCCATTGTCGCCGATGACGGCGAGGACCTCGCCCGGAAACAGGTCGACGTCAACACCATCAAGACCTACCACCCTGCCGAACGTCTTGATCAACGCACGACCCGACAGCACCGTTTGGGACGGCTCGGCAAGTACCGGCGGATTCCCGAGGCCTACGGTGCCTTTCTCTTCCTCGGTCAGCTCGCTGGTCTTGGGAATGCTGGTCATGCCTTCACCTTCCTGATCCACTGATCGATGGTCACCGCGACGATGATCAGCACGCCAATCGCCAGAATTCGCAGCTGGTCATCTACGCCGGCCAGGGCAAGCCCGTTGTTGAACGCGTAAACAATCAGTGCACCGAGGATGGTGCCGATGATGCCGCCGCGACCGCCGAACAGGCTGGTGCCGCCGATCACGACCGCGGTAATGGTCTCCAGATTGGCGCCCACGATCGCGTTCGGGCTCGCGGTCCCGGCCCGACCGATCATCACCCAGGCGGTAAAGCCGTAGATCAGCCCGGCCACGGTGTAAACGCTGAGCAGCACCTTGTCGACCTGGATACCGACCAGCCGGGCGGCCTCGATGTCGTCGCCGACGGCGTACAGGTGGCGGCCCCAGCTGGTCTGGCTGAGCACGAAGGCGACAACAACCGCAAGGATGGCGACAACGATTACGCCGACAGTGATGCGGAATGGGCCGATCGCGAATCGCGTCCCCATGGCGTTGAGAATGGGGGGCATGTCGTTCCTGCCGACGCTGGCTCCCCCGGAGTACAGGAGACCAATGGCGGTAAAGATGCTCAGCGTGCCGAGCGTGGCAATGAACGGCGGCAGGTTCAGTCGAGTGACCAGCAGGCCGTTGAGGAACCCGCATGCGGTGCCGACGACAATGCCGATCAGCAGGGCCAGCACCCCCGGCACGCCGTTGTTGGCGGCCAAGTTGGCCATCACAAGCATCGCGAGGATAGCGGTCGCGCCAACCGCCAAGTCGATGCCGGCAGTAAGGATGATCAAGGTCTGACCGATGGCCAAGGCAGCGATCACCGCAGTCTGCTGCAGGATGATTGAGATTGTCCCGGGCGAGGCGAACCGCGGGTTGATGATCGTGAAGACGATGCAGGCCACGATCAGCACCATCAGAGGGCTGAGCGCGGGATGGGAATGCAGCAGATGCTGGATCCGCTGCACGGGCGACTGCTGTCGCAGGGCGAACTGTTCAGCAGCGGTATGTGGTGCCTCTGGTTCGACTGTAGTTGTCACGTGGACTTCCTTGCCTTAGTAGTTACACCGGTAGCGGAGGCCACTGCGGTCACCGCGCGAGTGGGCTGGCTTCGCCAAAGAGGGCGAAGCCAGCCAGCCAGTTCATCTTGGACTACTTAGCCCCAGCACAATTTCTCACCTTCGGCGACACTGATGCTCTCGAGGCCCTCGACCTTCTTGTCGGTCACCAGCGCCACGCCGGTGTCGTAGAAGTCCAGGCCAGGCGTCACCTCTGGCTTCTCGCCGGTCGCCTTGAACTTGGCAATCGCCTCGACACCCAGCTCGGCCATCTTCACCGGGTACTGCTGTGAGGTGGCCCCAATGGTGCCGTCTTTGACGAGCACCAGACCCGGATCGCAACCACCGTCAACCGACACGATGGTGGCTTTCACCCCTGCAGCATTCAGTGCCTCGGCCGCACCACCGCCAGACGGTTCATTGATGCTGTAGACGAGGTTGATGTCCTTCGACTTGGCCAGGCAGGTCTCCATGGCCGTCTTGCCACCGTCCTGGGCACCCTGCGTCGGCTCGTTGCAGACGATCGTGTAGTCCCCGCCCTTGCCACCGGTGTACTTGCCCGACGGTGCCTCGTCGCCATTCTTCGTCTTGTCGGCCACATCTATGCCCATGCCGGTCAGGAAGCCCTGATCACGGTTGTAGTCGACCGAGGCGACCCTGTCGTTGAACAAGTCGAGCATGGCAATGTTCGCCTTCTGGCCATCCATCTGCGCGGCCGCCCACTTCCCGATCAGCTCGCCTGCCTTGAAGTTGTCAGTGGCGAACGTGATGTCGACGGTGTCCGGCGGGTCCGGCGGGGTGTCCAGCGCGATGACGTAGATGCCGGCGTCCCGGGCCTGCGTGATGGCCGGGTTAACACCGTCGGTTGCCGGCGTGATCAAGATGCCAGAGTCGCCGCGAGCGATGGCCGCTTCGATGGCTTGAATCTGGGTGGCCTCGTCGCCGTCCTCTTTACCAGCTGCCGTGGTGATCGTGACGTTGTTGGCCTTGCCGGCTTCTTCGGCACCCTTCTGCATCGCGATGAAGAACGGGTTGGTGCTGGTCTTGGTGATCAAGGTGACGGCAACCGGCTCGGCTGCCTCGCCACCCGGGCTTGCTTCGCCGCCCGCACCCCCGGTGTCCCCGCCACCACAGGCGGCGAAGGCCAGTGAAGCTGCCGCAGTCAACGCCAAGGCCGCGGCAAGGCGTGAGCCTCTGCGGTTCGGCGGTAAATACTTCATAGAAGATCCTCTCGTAGATACGCACCGCCGATCATGACAACGGTGTCAAGTTCCTTCTTAAGTGGTTCTCAGCTTTGATGTCAACCCCAGTAGATTAACGGTTTAATCTCTGGGTACGCTGCTACTCGGAAAGGGGACATCGATGTCAACACCACCTAACGGATCGGCTCCTCGAGTGAGGGCGACCATCCGTGACGTTGCGGCGTTGGCAGGCGTTGGAACCAAGACCGTGTCGCGCGTTATTAACGACGAGGCCAACGTATCGCCCCGGACCCGAGAGCGGGTCCAACGCGCCGTATTGGCCCTAAATTTCAAACCGCACCAATGGGCTGGCGCCTTGCGCCGCGGCGATCGCAAGACGCTCACCCTCGGCCTCCTCCTTGATGCCGTGGATAACCCATTCTCAGCCGCGATCAATCGTTCTGTCGAGACCGTAGCCTACGAAAGAGACACCGCAGTCATTGCGGCCAGTTCCGATAACGATGCTCATCGCGAGCGAGCCATGGTCGATGCCTTCACCCGTCGGCGGGTCGACGGATTGATCTTGAGCACGCTGACTGAAGATCAGGGCTACCTCCACGTGGAGCGGGAGCAAGGTACGCCGCTGGTGTTCGTCGACCGACCACCGACCGGGCTGCTCGCCGATGCCGCCATCACGAATAACTACGAAGCAGCGATCGAGGCAACGCGGCATCTGATCAATCAGGGGCATCGCAAGATCGCTTATCTCGGCAATGAGCCGGCGGCCTCGACGGTTCGGGGCCGGTGGCGTGGGTTCGCCGATGCGATGGTCGGAGCGGGGTTGGCCGCGACCTCGCTGCAGGTAGCCGACTTGCGCTCTGACCAGCAGAGCTACACCGCCGTGCATGGCCTTATGCACATGGACAATCCGCCCACTGCGCTGTTCACCTCACACGATCTGGTCACCCTGGGCGCGATTCGGGCGCTTCATGATCTCCAACTGGAGCAGCGAATTGCCTTGATCGGTTTCGGCGACATCGTATTGGCTGACCTGCTGCGTCCCGCAATCACGGTCATGGCACCGGATCCCACCCAGCTTGGCACGATCGCGGCCGAGCGCATCTTCGCGCGACTGGATGGTGACACCTCACCTGCGCAGACCGTAGTCGTCGCAGCTAAGCTCATCGCCCGTGGTTCTGGCGAGATCCCACCACCTGATCTGTAGTGTCGTGTCTCCAAAGTCTCTTTGACATTTCGCGCCACCCAGGCGCGCGCACGTCGCGGCTTGTCGAACTGATCGACGACTGTGCGCCGTATATCGGCGAAGTCCGGGTCGCCAATGTGCCAGATTCCGCGCAGCGTTCACGCTCGCGCGTTTGCCATCTCCAGCTGGACAACGAGTGTCGTGGACCGCTGCAGGGCCTCGCGACGACAGGGACCCACGTGAACAAGGCCTAACCCAAAGGAACCTAGGAGACACGACACTGGGACCTCGCATTAGTGTCGACTGAACCGGGTAGCTGAAAGGTGGGTCGACTATGACGATCTCTGAGATGATCCCGCTCAGTGCGCGCGAAGACTGGACGGTAGAACGCGGCGTGGCGGCTGTTTCGGCCAGCCTGCAGGGAGTCCGGCGGCTGGGAGTTGCCTTCTCAGGTGGCGTCGACTCCTCGCTCCTGCTGGCCCTCGCAGCGCGGGTCCTCGGCGTCGACAGTGTGATAGCCATCCTCGGGGTGTCTCCCAGCCTCGCTGCCGAGGAGCGGAGGGTTGCTCACGATGTCGCACGCCAGGTCGGCGTACGGCTGGTCGAGGTGATGACATACGAAGGTGATCGCCCGGAGTATCAGGCGAACGGGCCTGATCGGTGTTTTCACTGCAAAGAGGAGCTCTTCAGCCGGATCGATGAGGGGATCGCCGACCGCCACGGCCTGGACGCCATTGCGTACGGGGAAAACGCCGACGATGCTCGGCGACCGGACCGACCAGGTGCCGGTGCCGCAGTGAACCACAATGTCCTGCGGCCGCTCGCTGACGCTGGCATGAACAAGCTGGCAGTCCGCGCGCTGGCCAGGGAGCTGGGCATGCCGGTCGCGGACAAACCCGCTGCGCCCTGCCTCGCGTCACGGATTCCGCACCACCAGTTGGTCACGCCAGCCAAGCTCAGCCAGATCGAGCGCGCTGAGTCGGCCTTGCGCCAGCTCGGATTCGTCGAGCTGAGAGTTCGGCATCACGACGACGTCGCGCGTATCGAGCTGCCTCCCACAGATCTGATCAGGGCGGTCAGCGATCCGGTTCGCTCGCAGGTGCTGGACGCGGTACGAGGCGCCGGCTTCCGATTCGTCACGGTGGATGTCGCTGGGATCCAGTCCGGCGCATTCACCTTGCCGCTCATTTCTGATCATGGTTGAATCCGCAGGCACTGGGCCATCCCTCGAGGCGTTCGCAGAACTCGATCACGACCGGACTACGCGACGCGGCTACCCAGAGGCGATTTATTGCGAAGCAAAGGCGCCGGAACAGGTTGCCATGATCGCTGCTGCGATTCGTGATCAACCTCATGTGACACTGTTCACTCGAGCCAGCAAACAGCATGCCGCAGCAATCCTCTCCGAGCTCCCCGGCGCCTTTCATGATCAAGAGGCCAGACTGCTGGCGTGGCCGCCGGATCCACCGACCGCCACTGGCGGACCGGTCGTCGTGCTCGCCGCCGGAACCTCGGATCTGCCCGTGGCCAAGGAGGCTCAGCTCACGGCGTCGTACTTGGGAAGGTCCACTGAGCTGGTTGTCGACGTCGGCGTCGCGGGCCTGCATCGGGTCCTCGGCCGTCTCGACCTGCTGCGGCGGGCCCGCGTGGTCGTAGTAGCTGCAGGGATGGATGGCGCGCTTCCCAGCGTGGTAGCAGGTCTCATCGCTGCACCAGTGGTGGCGGTGCCGACGTCAGTGGGCTATGGCGCCGCCTTTGCAGGGTTGGCCCCTCTCTTGGCGATGCTGAACGCCTGCGCGCCCGGTGTAGCGGTGGTGAATATCGACAATGGCTACGGCGCCGGACACCTGGCGGCACAGATCGCGGCGCCATGAATAGCCGACGCCATGCCTGGATCGATGCTTCAGCTGGGGTCGCCGGCGACATGTTGTTGGGTGCGCTGGTCGACGCGGGTGCCGATCTGACGGTTGTGCAGCAGGCTGTCGACGCGGTGATCGCTGACTCTGTGAGGCTGGCATCGACACCGGTGACCCGAGCCGGGCAACACGCGAGCCGGATTTCGGTAGAGGTGATCACCCAAGACATTCCGGTGCGGGAGTGGAGAGTGGTCAAGGACCTCATCGCCACGGCAGAGCTCGCAGCGCCGATCCGTCAGCGTGCGCTGGCAACCTTTGGCCGACTTGCCGAGGCCGAGGGCCGAATCCACCACCTCCCCGCAGCGGATGTGCATTTTCACGAGGTAGGAGCACTCGACTCCATTGCAGACATCGTGGGAGTCGCGGCCGCCCTGCACTCCCTCGAGATCGACAGCATCAGCGCGAGTGCAATAGCGGTCGGATCCGGACGGAGCCGAGGCGCCCACGGGGACATGGGGGTTCCGGTGCCGGCCGTCGTCGAGCTAGCTGCAGGATGGAAGCTCTTCGCCGGCGGCTCAGGCGAACTGACAACGCCAACCGGCATGGCATTGGTAGCGGCCCTGGCCGAGCGCTGCGAAAACCTGCCGCTGCTCACCCTGCATGCTTCCGGGGCTGGGGCCGGCAGCCGAGATACGCCCGGTCGGCCTAATCTCACGCGCGTACTCATCGGAGAACGAGTCATGCACGCCGATGACGATCTATCGGAGACGGATGTGCTGATCGAGGCCAACGTCGACGATCTGGACCCTCGACTCTGGCCTGGGGTACTGACCAGCTTGATCAGGGCCGGAGCCGCCGACGCATGGCTCGTTCCGATCATCATGAAGAAGGGTCGACCCGCGCATACGGTCAGCGTTCTGGCGCGGCCCGATCAGGCAGCCAATCTCCGTCACCTGCTCTTGACCCTGACGAGCACCATCGGTGTGCGGGAGACCAGAGTGCGCAAGACGGCCCTGCCACGGGGATGGGTCGATTTGATCCTCAGCGGCAGCTGGATATCGATCAAGATCGCGCATCGTCACGGGACGATCTGGCAAGTCACGCCTGAGTTCGATGATCTCGAGCGGGCCGCGGATGAGCAGGACCTCTCCCCCATCACTGTGCTCGAGCAGGCCATGGCAGCCGCGTTAGCCGCAGGTCTGGTGGCCGGTGCGCCGATACCGAACGGCCTGCGCACCAACCGGACCTAGTGCCGAGCATCCGAAGTCGCGCGACACGAGGAATTTGCGCGTATGTCCGACCAGAGCCGCAAGTGCGTACAGCTCATGGGCGGGCCGTCAACAACCCACGCTGCGTGGGACATCCACGGTGTACATGGCATGCATGCCACGTTCAGCGTGATCCAGCTAGGTACAGCTCGTGGCCAAACAGACCCAGCTGACCGCCTCGGCTTCTCCGAGGCCGGGTTGAGGCAACCAGGGTCGAGTAGATTTGCTCGTCAGAGCCCACAGCGCGACCAGCTTGCGATAGAAACGCAACGCGCCCGAAGCCAGCCCCGAGAGGAAGTCGATGACCGAACCCACGTCGTCCGCCGCCGCCGCCCCTGCGCCGCTCACTCCTCCCGAAGGCAACCCGCTGACCCTGACCGCACCGGCCCCGCCAGCACCGGTTGTCGCAACCCAGGCTCCGGGCATTGCCCCACAAGTGGATCCAGCTCTGGTGCCCCAGCTCGACAGCAAGGTTGACGGCTTCTTGAGTGCTTTGATGACGGCTCAGACGCGTTCACCTGAGTTCGCCAAGCAGGCGGCCGATGTCCGCAGCATGGGAGACGCCGACATCCGACGAGCCGCGGAAACCTCGAACCGCCTCTTGCAGACTCCGGTACGGGCGCTCAAGGAGGGCGGGATCGCCGAAGGCTCCAAGGTTGGCAACACTCTGCTCGACCTGCGCCGCACGGTCGAGGACCTGGACCCGAGCCGGGCGACCGGGACGCGCAAGTTCCTCGGAATGATCCCCTTCGGCGACAAGATCACCGATTACTTCCGGCGCTACGAGTCCGCCCAGGGCCACCTGAACGGGATCCTGCACGCGCTCCGAAACGGCCAGGACGAACTGACCAAGGACAACGTCGCGCTCAACCTGGAGAAGCAGAACCTCTGGGGAGCGATGGGGCGCCTCAATGCGTACATCTACGTCGCCGAGCGGCTCGATGCCCGGCTCTCCGCAACGATCGCGCAGCTGGAGATCTCCGACCCGGAGCGCGCAAAGGCACTGAGCCAGGACGTTCTGTTCTATGTCCGTCAAAAGCACCAAGATCTGCTGACCCAGCTCGCGGTATCGATTCAGAGCTATCTCGCCATCGACATCATCATCAAGAACAACATTGAGCTGATCAAAGGCGTCGATCGGGCGTCGACGACGACGATCTCTGCGCTCCGCACCGCTGTGATCGTGGCGCAAGCACTCGGCAACCAGAGACTTGTTCTAGACCAGATCACCGCCTTGAATACCACGACCTCGGACCTCATCCAGCGCACCTCGGAAATGCTCCGCGACAACTCGGCGCAGATCCAGCAGCAAGCGGCTTCCGCGACTATCGGGCTTCCCCAACTGCAAGCGGCGTTCCAGAACATCTACGCCACGATGGATTCCATCGACAGCTTCAAGCTGCAAGCCCTGGACACCATGGCAGCTACCATCGGCACCTTGGAAACCGAAGTCGCCAAGTCCCGTGAATACCTCGATCGGGCACGTCGTCAAGATCAGCAGCTGGCCTCCGGCGCCTTGGACCTCGAGGGTGGCGCCTCCCCCAGCGCGCTGCGCTAACCCGACCCGGCTTCTCGATCATCGTCTGTGTCTCATGGGGTTCAAGGACTGGATTGCAACCATCACCGGGAGGCGTCCGCAACCAACACCACCCCCAGTGCAACCGACCCCGGCAGCGCCGACCGAATCCGACATCATGCGCGCCCTGGATCGCGTCGAAGCCATGGTCGGCGGCGGCGTGGTACCAGCGGCTGTTCAGTCCAGAGTGCGCCGTGTTGCCCAGACCGTACGCGAGACCATGCCCCGCCTGCGTAACCTCGGGCTAGGCAGCCCGGAGGCATATTCGGTCATGGCAACCGCCACTGACTACCTGCCGGAAGCGATCGGCGCGTACACCCGGCTGCCCCGACAGTGGGCCGACTCACGGCCGATCGAGAATGGCAAGACCTCACTGATGTTGCTGATCGACCAGCTTGATCTGCTGAGCGCCACGATGGACAAGATCTTTGATGCGGTGGTTCGGGTGGACGCGGACGCGCTCATCGTGCATGGCCGCTTCCTGCAGGAGAAGTTCGGTCACGCCTCAACCGGAGGAGCGCTGAACATCGGCGAGCAGCCGGCGCCGGAAGTACCGCGCAGCACCTTGGACTTGCCGTGACGGAGCCCTCGACCCGCACGCTTGGGGCAGCGTTGGACGAGCTGCGCA
>Ga0193738_1000625_pt1 | contig 16798 bp, 13 predicted proteins | sample L2a1metaG_FD_144927 | JGI IMG/M metagenome (GOLD analysis project Ga0193738, IMG submission 144927) | Soil microbial communities from a riparian zone of the East river system, Colorado, United States - L2a1 | ecosystem: Environmental > Terrestrial > Soil > Riparian zone | place: USA: East River...
CCGTCCTTCACCGTGATCTCGGCGGCGGCAACGCCGGTGGGAAGGAGGGCGCGCGGAGATCGGATTACCATTGCCGCCCCGGCATACTACAATCTCCCGGCTCGAACCCATGACCAACCCATACGCTCCTCCGCAGGCCGCCGTCGAAGACATCGTGGATCCGACAGCCGGCATCCTGCTGGCGGATCGCGGCACCCGGCTCGGCGCCGCCATCCTCGATGGCTTGATCTTCGGCGTGATGGTCTACATGCCGCTGGTGGCGACCGCCGTCATCACCGGGTTCAAAGCGGGCGGGGCGGGCGAGCCGCCGCAATTCGATGGCTTAGGCTCGGCCATGATCGTGGCGGGCATCGCCTTCGTCATCTGGGCCGGGATCAATCTCAAGTTGATGCGGGACAACGGCCAGTCGATCGGCAAGAAGGCCGTCGGCATCAAGGTGGTCCGTTCGGACGGATCGGACGCGTCGCTCGCGCGCCTGGTGTGGCTGCGTAACGTCGTGAACACGATACTCGGCATCATCCCGCTCTACGGCATCATCGACGTGTTGTTCATCTTCGGCGAATCGCGGCGCTGCATCCACGATCATCTTGCCGACACCATCGTCATCAAGGCGTGACCAGCGCGCGCCGCGCGCCGAGATCCTCGACACGGTGGTCACGGCGGAGACGCCTGAGGGCATCCTGCTGGAACTGCGGCCGGCGGGCCTGAGCGCGCGGTTCTATGCCTTCGCGCTCGACGCCCTGATCCGGATCGCGATCCTCTACGCGGCGGCGATCGGCTTGCTGTTCCTGGGGGGCCTGGGCGTCGCCATCCTGTTCATCCTCACGTTTCTCCTCGAGTGGTTCTACCCCGTCGCGTTCGAACTGACGCCGTCCGGCGCGACGCCGGGCAAGAAGGTGTTCGGACTCCGGGTCGTCATGGATAACGGCCTGCCGGTGACGGCCGCGGCGTCGGTGACGCGCAACCTGCTCCGGGTGGCGGACTTCCTGCCGTTCGGCTACGGCTTCGCGATCGTCAGCATTCTGCTGCGGCGCGATTGCAAGCGCCTCGGCGACATCGCGGCGGGGACCCTGGTGCTGCATGAACCGCGGAAGGCCGGGCGGATCGCGCTCGATTCGGTGCCGCCGCTGGCGCCGGCGGCGCCGCTCACGCCCGAGGACCAGGCCGCGCTCATCGCGTTCGCGGCCCGCGCGCCGCGGCTGACCGGCGAACGTCTCGACGAACTCGCGGCGCTCGCGGCCGTTGTCTCTGGCGACGCGGGACGGCAAGGTCCGGAAGTGACGCGTCGAGTGCTCGGCGTGGCGCAGTGGGCGCTGGGACGCCGCTGATGACACCACTGCAGTTCGAAGCGCTCTATCAGGCCGAGTGGGACGAGCTCGAAACGTTGCTCGACCGCGTGCTCGGCCGCTCCGGCGCCGGCAGGCGGCGCGACCCTTCCGAGGAGATCCCCGGCGCGCGCGTCGCGGCTCTCTACCGGCGCGCGTGCGAGCAGCTCGCGCTGGCGCGGGCGCGCGCGTATCCCACCTATATCGTGGACCGGCTCGAGCGCCTGACGGCCGACGGACATCAGGTCATCTATCGCGGTCATGAGTTCGGTTTCGCGCGCCTCAAGCAGATGCTCGCGATCGAGTTCCCCCGCGCCGTCCGCAAGCAGTGGAGATACGTGGCCGCCGCGTCGGCGATATTCGTCATTCCCACGATCGCGGTGGGGCTGCTGATCTACTGGCGTCCCGAGTTGATTCTGGCGGTGGTGAGTCCGGAGACGGCCGCGTCGTTCGAGGAGATGTACTCCCCCGGCGCCGAATCGATCGGCCGGGTCCGCGACGCGTCAACCGACTGGATCATGTTCGGTTACTACATCCGCAACAACATCGGCGTCGCCTTCCAGTGTTTCGCCGGCGGGTTGTTCGCCGGCGTCGGCAGCCTGTTCTTCCTGGCCTACAACGGAGCATTCGGCGGCGCGGTCGCCGGGTACCTGACGGAACGGGGGTTGTCGTCCACCTTCTATTCCTTTGTCGCCACGCACGCGGCGTTCGAGTTGACCGCGATCGTCCTGTCTGGCGCGGCGGGGCTGCGCATCGGACACGCGCTGCTGGCGCCCGGACGGCTGACACGGCGTCAGGCCCTCGTCGAGGCGACACGGGAGTCGGCCACGATTCTCTACGGCATCACCGCCATGCTCGTCGTGGCCGCGGGGATCGAAGCGTTCTGGTCGTCCGCGCGCTGGCTGGCGCCGGCGGTCAAGTACAGCGTCGCCGCGATGTGCTGGGTCGCGGTGCTCGCCTACCTCACGATGCAGGGGCGCCGTGCAGGTTGACGCGCTCGCGGTCCGCCTGCGTCCACGCACGGCGCTCGAAGCGGCCGACCTCGGGGTGCGCCTCTGCCAGAGCGCGACGCGATCGGTCTACGCCTGTTACGCCCTCGCCGCCGCCCCGCTGATGATCCTGGCGATCGCGTCGTACAGCGTCGCCGAATGGTTGCCCGGACTCGTGATCTGGATGGCCAAGCCCTGGCTGGATCGAACAATCCTGTTCGTCCTGTCGCGCGCCGCCTTCGGTACGGCCACCACGCCGGCTGACGTCTGGCGCGCGCAGCGCGAGGTCTGGTGGCGCCATTTCCTGTTCACGTGGACGGTGCGCCGGTTGTCGCCGTGGCGTTCCCTGACCGAACCGATCTACCGGCTCGAAGGATTCTCGATTCTCAAGGGCCGCAGCCGCATTCGCCAGATTCGCAGCCGCGTCATGGGTTCGGCGCTGATGATGACGTCGGTGTTCAGCATGGCCGAGATCGCGCTGTCGGTCGCCATCTTCTCGCTCATCTTCTGGCTCGCGCCGGCGGGCCGCACGCCGAGCTTCGAGGAATTCATCGTCGGCGAGGGACCAACGTTCGTGCTGATCTCGGCCCCGCTCGCGAATGCCCTCGCGGTGCTGTTCCTGGAACCCTTCTACGTCGCCGCGGGGTTCGGCATGTACTTGAACCGGCGGGCCGAGCTCGAGGCCTGGGATATCGAACAGGAGTTCAGGCGTGCGTTCGCGGCTTGAGCACGGCTTGCGAGCGTCACTTGCCGCGGCGGCGCTGTGCCTCGCGATCTCGCGGCCGGTCGCGGCCGCGGATCACGTAGCCGCGGATTACGCGGACGACGCGGACATCTCTGTGGGGATCGTCAGCGCCGCGCAGCCGGCCGCCGGCGCCGCCAACGGCGTACCCGACAAGGCGGAGATCGCCCGCGCGATCGAAACGGTCAAAGCCGATCCTAACCTCGCCACCGAGCGCACGATCAAGACGCTCCGCTGGAAACAGTCAGAGACGAGATCACGCCGGACGCCCACCTGGTTGCGGTGGCTGGCCGGGCTGTTCGGCTGGATCGGGGACTCGACGCGCCTGCTCATCTGGGTCGCCGCGCTGGGGCTGGCAGGATTGCTCGCCGTCTATCTCACGCGAGTCCTGAGCACGCGGCTGGCGTCATCGAACCACGACCTGTTCGTCGTGCCCACGCACGTCCGCGACCTGGACATCAGGCCGGAGAGCCTTCCGGCCGACATCGGCGCGGCCGCGCGGCACTTGTGGGAACGGGGCGAGCAACGCGCGGCGCTGGCCCTGCTCTACCGCGGCATGCTGTCGCGGCTCGCGCACGTCCACGGCGTGCCGATCCTCGACTCGAGCACCGAAGGCGACTGCCTCGCGCTGGCGACGACACGGCTGCCGGATCGATCCGATTACATCGGCCGGCTGGTGCGCGTCTGGCAGCGGTTCGGCTACGGACGACAGAGTGTGGAGACCACGGCGGTCTACAGCCTCTGCGACGAGTTCGCGACCGCGCTGCGCGCGAGGGAATCATGACCCGCAAGCGCCTCGCGATCTCGTTGCTCGTCACCGTGTCGATTGCGCTGTTCGTGTTCTGGATCGGCAACAACACGTCGTGGGAGGACGTGAAAGTGCCGATGCCTCCGAAGGGGCAGGCGCTCATCAATCCGTTCTACGCGACCCAGCGTTTTGCCGAAACACTCGGCGCGAGGACGGCATGGGATCGGATGCTGACCGTACCGAGCGCGGACGCGGTGGTCGTGGTCTCGAGCTGGCACTGGAGCTTGAGCAAGTCGCGTCGATTCGCGCTGGAACAGTGGGTCGAGTCAGGTGGACGGCTCGTCATGGACGATCGGTTGATCGATCCGTCCGACGAGTTCGCTGACTGGTCGGGCGTATCGGTCCACTTGCCGGCTCCCGAATCGGTGGAGGGCGGAAAGGCAGCCCCGCCGCCGGTCTGCCGAAGGCTCGCGCAGGAATTCAGCGGGCAGGGCGCGACCGGCTTCGATGCAGATCCCCTGATGCTCTGCCATGCCGACACCTCGTGGCTCCAGAGCCGGCAGGTGCCGCAGTGGGCGCTCCGCGATACGAAAGGGCTGCAGGCCGTGCGCGTGGCCAAAGGTCGCGGCAGCGTCACCGTCATCAACGCCGACGCGTTCGTGCGACGCGCGATTTTCGACGGCGATCACGGCCGGATCTTCGCGGCCGCCACAGGATTGCGCCGTGGCGACGAGGTGCACTTTCTTTCGGAGGACGATTACCCGTCGCTGCTGGCGCTGACCTGGCGCCATGGCGCCCCGGTCGTCGGAATGGCGCTGACGCTGCTCGCGGCCCTGCTCTGGCGCGGCGCGATCCGCTTTGGCCCGCCGGCTCCGCCGACGATCGCCGCGCGGCGTTCGCTCGCCGATCAGATCCGCGGCACCGGCCGCTTCGCGCTGCGTCACGGCAGCGGCCAGTCGCTGCACGCCGCGAGCGTGCGCGCGCTCGACGAAGCGGCGCAACGCCGCATCAACGGCTACGGCGGGCTCACGCGTGACGAGCGCATAGCCGCACTGGCCAGGGTGACCGGCTTCGATCGCGACTCGCTCGCGGCCGCCATCCATCATCCGGGCTGGCGCACGGCCGGCGAACTCCGACGGACACTGTCGCTGCTGGAAGCGGCACGGCGGCAAACCCTCATCAGGGAGACAAGGCTCGAGCATGGAACACGCTGAAACGGACGATCTCACCCCGGCCGCCGGCCTCTTCGCCAAACTGCGAACCACGATCCAGCAGGCGATGGTCGGCCAGGCGGACGTCATCGACCAGGTGTTGATCGCGCTCGCCGCGTCGGGACACGTCTTGATCGAAGGCGTGCCCGGGCTCGGCAAGACACTTCTCGTGCGCGCGATGGCGCAGGCGCTCTCGCTTGCCCACGCCAGAATTCAGTTCACGCCCGACATGATGCCGTCCGATATCACCGGTCACTCCGTGCTGGATCCTTCGACCCGCGAGCTGCGCATCGTGCGCGGACCCGCGTTCACGCACATCCTGCTGGCCGATGAGATCAACCGCGCTCCGGCCAAGACTCAAAGTGCGCTGCTCGAAGCGATGCAGGAGTACCAGGTCACGATTGAAGGACAGACGATCCCGCTGCCGAAGCCCTTCATGGTGCTGGCGACGCAGAACCCGGTCGAGACCGAAGGGACGTATCCCCTGCCAGAAGCGCAGCTCGATCGTTTCCTGTTCAAGATCCAGATCGGCTATCCGACTTCTGCTGAGGAAGTCGCCGTCGTGATCCGCGTGACCGCCGACCAGGCCGGTGACATGCTGCCGCTGGCCGACGTCAAGCCCTGTCTCGACGGCGACGGCGTGTCCAAGCTGCAGCAACTGGTCGCCAGCGTGCGGGTGGACGAGCAGGTCGTGGACTACGCCGTCCGCATCGTCCGCGCCACGCGCGATTACGCCGGCGTGGCGATCGGCAGCGGCTCGCGGGGTGCGCTGGCGCTGGTCCGCGGTGCGCGGGCGGTCGCCGCGCTCGACGGCCGCGCCTACGTCACGCCCGACGACATCAAGCGCATCGCCCTGCCGGCCCTGCGGCACCGCATCGCGTTATCGCCCGACGCTCTGCTCGAAGGACGGACGACGAACGACCTGCTCACGGAGATCATCGGGACCGTCGCGGCCCCGCGGGTGTAGATGGCGATCACCCGCGCCGTACCGGGGCGGACGGCCGTCATCGCGCTCGCCGCGCTGGCGATGGCGCCGCTCGTCGCGCTGCTCGCGGGCGTGCCGGAAGCGATCGTCGGTCGCATCACTGTTGCCGCCTTCGCCGCGGCGACTGCCGGCGCCGTCGCGGACTACCTGCTGTCGCGTCGCGCGTGGCGGCTCTCCTATCCAGTCATGCGACGTCATCTGCCGGCCGCGTTCGCGATCGGCGTCAAGCGGCCCATCCAACTTTCGATCGAAACGCAGGGCACTCGGACCTGGCACTGCCGGCTGCACGATCACGCGGACGCCACCCTCGTCACCGAGGGGCTGCCGCTCGAGCTCGACATCGAGGGCAGTGCGCGTGTCGAAACAGGGTACGGGGTCTTGCCGACGTCGCGGGGCGAGGTAACGTTCGCACCGGCCGATGTGCAGATTCGCTCGCGTTGGGGTTTCTGGGACCTGCTCGAACGGCTCGGCCCGACCGACGTGCGCCGTGTCTTCCCCGACTTCGCGCAGGTGGCGCGCTACGCGTGGTTCGCCGGAGATCGCCGGCTGCAGGAGCTTGGCATCAAGACCTACCAGCTTCGTGGCCAGGGCACAGACTTCAAGCAGCTGTCGGAATACCGCGTCGGCGATGCGGTGCGCCACATCGACTGGCGCGCCACGCTCAGGCTGGGAAAGCCGATCGTCCGCGAGTTCCAGGACGAGCGCGACCAGTGCGTGATGCTGCTCGTGGACTGCGGCCGGCGCATGCGCGCCGACGATCGCACGGCGGCGATCGGGACAACGCACTTCGACCAGGTCCTGAACGCGGTGATGCTGCTCTCGTATGTCGCGCTGGGACAGGGGGATGCGGTCGGCGCGATGACGTTCGGCACGCCGCCGGGCCGCGAACGGTCGTTCGCTCCGCGCAAGGGATCGCACGTGCTGAACGCCCTGATGGGCCAGCTCTACGACGTCCAGCCGACGTTGACGCATTCCGACTACGTCGCGGCCGCGCGCGCGCTGCTTCAACGCCAGCGCAAGCGCGCGCTCGTCATCATCATCACGAACTTCCGTGACGAAGACACGACCGAGCTCGCCCATGCGCTGCGGCTGCTGCGCCGCCGGCATCTCGTCCTGCTCGCCAGCCTCCGCGAGCGCATCGTCGGCGACCTGATCCGGCAGCCGCTCACCGGCGGAGACGCCGCGCTCGAGGTCGCCGCCGCGCATCTCTACGAACAGGCGCGCCGTGACTCGTTCAACCGGCTCTCCACGCGCGATGCGCTGATGGCGGACGCCGAGCCGGAGCGACTGGGCGTGGAACTCGTCAACCGGTATCACGCCGTCAAACGCGCCGGGTTGATTTAGTTCGCGGCGCTTGCCTTCTCGCAGGAGACCAGGAGAGCTAGGAGCTATCCGGGTTTGCCTTGTACCTGTTTTTGCTCCTGACCTCTTGATCTCCTGTGAGAAGACAAGCAACCCCGAAGAGAGTTCACGGCCGCTTCTTCAGCTTCAGGTCCAGCGTCTTCGTCTCCCCTTCCGCCAGGTTCAGGGACGTCGCCTGCACGCGGAGCTGTTGCAGGAACTCGGGGTTGAAGAACTCGCCGCCGACGACGTTTGGGAGCGCGATGGCCAGATATTCCTCCGGAGGAAGACCGGTGATCGCGTATCGGCCTTGCTGCGTCGGACGACCGGTCGTGATGAAGCGGGAGCGATCGCCCCACTTGGTCGGATCGGACGGAAACACAATCACGACGTAGTCGGACACCGGCCCTTTGTCGTCGCTGACGGCGCCGGTGACGCGGGACACCTTGTTGGTCAGCACGACTTCGACGCCTTCCACGTCCTTCTCCCGGAAATCGAGCGGCGCATCGGTGATGTCGATGTCGTTCAGCGTGACCTTCTTGAGTGCGAGGGTCGGCGAGTTGACGTCGATGACGAGCCGGCGCTGCCCCGAGAGTCGTTTCACCTCGAACGTCATGTCAGGCCGAACGTCGGAAGGCGCAGGTCCTCCGCCCACGGGAGCCGAGTCGAATTCTATCGGGATCGCAATGACATGGACCTGGTTCGGCGTCAGCGGCGGGGCCGAGGACTCGTCCATGACGAAACGGCCGCGGAGCGTTGTCCCGGCGCTCGTCTTCAGCACGACACCCTCGAGATCGGCATCGCCGACTGTGATCGACAACCAGCCGAACGGCATCGCCCCGAGATTGCCTGGACCGCGGTAGTCGGGCGGCGGCGGCGCGAAGCCCTGGAGGGTGTAGCTTCCTTGCGGCACGTTGCGCAGCCGGAACGTCCCGTCGGGCGCGGTTACGCCCCGTCCGAGATTGAAGTCCATGCGCTTCATCCTGTCGGGGGTCATGAGCCAGAAGGTCCCACGGCCCGACACCGGCCGTCCGTCCGCATCGACCATCGTCCCCGACACAGACAGCGTGCGCGCCGGTACCAGCGCGAACGTGATGCCGCTTGTGTCCGCGCCGAATGCCACGGCGATCGGCGTGGCCGCGCCCGCATCCGTGGTGCCCGGATAGTACGTCGGCGCGAAGCCGCCGACGGCATCCGCATCCGTGTATGCGCCGGACAGCGCGGCGACGTGATAGTCACCCGGCGGGAGGTTGCTGACGCGGTAGTGACCGCGATCGTCCGTCGGCGCCGTGATGATGCGTCCGCCTGCGGGCATCAGGCGGTTGCGGCCGGCCACGTACTGGCGCTGCGCAAGTTGGACCACGACGCCGGGCGCGGGTTCGCCGAACTCGTCGAGCAGCACGCCTTCGAGCGCGCTCGCGCGCGGCAGTTTCATGTCGGCGCGGAACTGCTCGCCGTCCGCGAGCTGGATCTGCGTCCCCGTTTCACCCGGCCGCTTCTGTCCGAACTCCAGCGTCACGAACCTGTCCGCGTCGATCCGCAGCGTGTAGCGCCGCGCCTGCAGCGAGGTGTATTCGAACTGCCCTTTCGTGTTCGTCCGGGTCCAGTTGGTCAGCCGCTGGCCCTCGACCGGCAACAACAGCAGCCGGGCGTTCGCGATCGGCTTACCTGACGCCGCGTCGGTAACGACGCCCGCGATGCGCGCGGTGCCGGTCGCGTCAGGACGCGGGGGCGGCGGTGGCGCCGCCGGATCTTTCGCCGGCACGGGCGGCGCGAACGTCACGTCGATCGCGGTCGCGTCGCGGCCGGCCGTCACGCGTACCGGCTTGGCGGCCTCGATGGTCGTCGCCGACGGGTAGTACGCCGCGGTGGCGTCGGGCCGTTTCTCCCCCTGGATCAAAAAGAGGTTGTTCAGGAACGTGCGATCGGTAGCGGCCTCGACGAAGTACTCGCCTGCCGCGAGACTGTGCACCCGATAGCGACCCAGGTCATCGGTCCTGGCCGTGGCGACCGGCTTTTTCGTCCCGTCAGGCTGCACCTGATAGGCGCTCACGACCACGTTCCACACTGGATCGCCGCCGGCATCGGCGACGACGCCCTCGATCGCGCCGCCGCGGGCCATGACAATCGCCGCACCCGGCGCCGCGTCGCCCGTGTGCGGCACGAATCCCGGCTTCTGGATCGCGACGCGATAGGTGCCCGGGGGAACGCGCGCAAAGCGATACGTCCCGTTCGCGTCGCTGTCGGCGACCAGCGGCTCCTTCAACGTGGCGCCCGTGAGCACTACGCGCGCGCGCCGCACCGGCTTCGCGTCCTGGCCGGTGCCCGTCACCACCCGTCCGTCGATCGCGATCCCCGTCGCCTGCCGGGCCCCGGGGGTTGCGGAAAACACCAGCCCCGCCGCGAGGATGCCGCCAAGGATGCTGCGCATGCGCCGGATTGTAGCGCCGTCGGCTAGCATGTGGCACATGACACGACTGCGGTGGGGGCTCCTGAGCACGGCCCGGATCAACCGGCTGATCATCCCGGCGATCCGGGCGTCGGCGCGGAGCGAGCTGACGACAGTCGCGAGCCGCGACCCGACGAAAGCTCTTGCTTACGCGAGCGAGTGGCAAATCCCCCGCATCCACCGGTCCTACGAAGCGCTCCTCGATGACCCGGAGGTAGACGTCCTCTACATCGGCCTGCCCAACAGCCTGCACGTCGAGTGGACGGTGCGCGCGCTCGAAGCGGGCAAGCACGTGCTCTGCGAGAAGCCGATGGCGCTCGAACCGGAAGGGATCGACCGGATCGCGGACGCCGTCAAGCGTAGCGGCCGCGCGGCGGCCGAGGGATTCATGTATCGGCACCAGCCGCTGACGCACGCGGTCGAGAAGATCGTCGCGTCAGGACAGCTGGGACCGATTCGCTCGTACAAGGGCGCCTTCACGTTTCCGCTGACCCGCGAGAACGACGTCCGCCTCGATCCCGCGCTGGGTGGCGGATCGCTGTGGGACGTCGGCTGTTATCCGGTGACGTACGCCTGCATGCTCGCGAGGGCGGCGCCGGCCGAGGTCTTCGGCTGGCAACAACTCGCCCCGTCGGGAATCGACCGCGAGTTCGCCGGCATGATGCGATTCGGCGACGGGAGCGTCGCGCAGTTCGACGCCGGGTTCATGGGACCCTTCCGCGCCGAGATGGAAGTCGTCGGCAGCGACGCATCGCTTCGGATCCTCCGGCCGTTCCGCACGGACGACTGCAGCCAGCTGCAGCTGACCGTGGGCGACACCGTCGAGACGGTGCCCTTTCCGGTCGCGGCGCCGTTCGCGGGAGAAATCGCTGACGTCGAGGCGGTCGTCATCGACGATCGCGCGCAGCGCGTCCCTCTCTCCGAATCGAGACGAACCGCCGCCACGCTCGGCGCGCTATACCGTTCAGCTCAGACGCGCCGCCCGCAGACGCTGTGAGCTCGGGCTGGAGAGCCGATTGCAATCGGGGGTCGCCAGGAGGCTGCCCTTGGCCGAAGTACTGGTTGAATTCGCGGAAGCTGTCACATCTGAAGACGGAAAGAATTACACCGCGCGTGCGTGCGGAAGCGAGATGCCAGGCGGTCAGTGGCAGGGCTGGCTCGAGTTCGTGCCGCTGGGCGCCGGTGAGCCTGTCCGTTCGTCACGCGAAACGACCCAGCCCAACCGGACCGACACCGAGTACTGGGCAACCGGCCTCACCTATGTGTACCTGGAAGGGGCACTGAGGAGAGCGCTCAACCGACCCGTCCGGCCGCTGGCCAAGCCGATCGCTCCGCCGCTGTTCGACACCCCGGCAGAGAGCTTCGCCGTTCGCGAGACCACCGAAAGCGTGCTCGATCCTTTTTCGGTCTATCGGAAGGGAGAGGCGCTGCTCCGCCGGCAGCTCTCCGCCCTGGCGGGCTGGCACCTGGTGAACATCATCCGGCGGTACGACCTGAGTGACGAAGACCCGGCGCTGCTGGGTGCTCGCGAGCCGGCGCAGCTCGTCGAGATCATCATCGCCGGCGTGCGCAGCGAACGCGCCGTGCATCCGTAAAGACGCGCCGCGTATTGCGTTATCCTGCGGGACATGATCCGCAGGATTACACCGCTCACGTTCGCGCTCCTCCTTTCGCTGGCGACATCGGCGACCGCCCAGACGGCGGCCGCCGCGCAAGATCGCGGCCGCGCCGCGATTCCAGACAAATACAAGTGGAACCTGGCCGACCTCTACGCGTCCGAGGACGCGTGGCGCGCGGCGAAGGACAAGCTGCAGCCGCAGATTGCCACCATCGGGGCGTTCAAGGGCACGCTCGGCACGTCGGCCGCGCGGCTCGCCGACGCGCTCGACAAGGCCAACGCGATCAGCAAGGAACTGCAGAAGGTTTACCTCTATACCAGCCTGCTGTCCGACGAAGACACGCGCATCAGCAAGCATCAGGGGATGCAGCAGGAGATGCAGCAGATGGCCGCAGGCTTCGGCGAGCAGGTGTCGTTCATCGAGCCGGAGATCCTCAAGATCGACAAGGCGAAGATCGACGGGTGGATCGCGCAGGAGCCGCGGCTCAAGACCTACAAGCACTACCTCGATGACATCCAGCGGCGGCGCCCGCACACGCTCAGCGACGCCGAGGAACGGCTCCTGGCGCTGTCGTCGGTCGCGACCGGGGCGTCCCAGGCCACCTACGGCATCTTCGCCAACGCCGACTTTCCCTATCCGAGCGTCACGCTCAGCGACGGCAAAACGGTGAAGCTCGATTCGTCAAGCTTCAGCCTCTACCGCAGCGTGCCGAACCGCGACGATCGGAAGAAGGTGATGGAAGCGTTCTTCGGGGCGCTCGGGAAGTACCACGGCACCTACGGATCGACGCTCAACGGGCAGGTGCAGACCAACGAGTTCTACGCAAAGGCGCGCAACTACGAGGCCGCGATCGACGCGTCGCTCGACGGGCCGAACGTGCCGGTGTCGGTCTACAAGCGGCTCGTGGACGGCGTCAACCAGGGGCTGCCGACGTTCCACCGCTACCTGCAGCTCCGGAAGAAGATGATGAACCTTCCGGACCTCGGCTACTACGACCTCTACGCGCCGCTGGTGGCGTCCGCCGATCTCAGCTACACCCCAGAGGAAGCGCAGAAGAACGTCCTCGCCTCGCTGGCGCCGCTCGGTCCCGAGTACGTCGCCGCGGTCCGCCGCGCGTTCAACGAGCGCTGGATCGATCTGATGCCGAACGAGGGCAAGCGGTCAGGGGCGTACTCGAACGGCGCCGCGTACGACATCCATCCGTACATGCTGATCAACTTCAACGGCAAGTACACGGACATGAGCACGGTGACACACGAGCTCGGGCACACGATGCAGAGCTACCTGTCGAACAAGACGCAGCCGTTCCACCTGGCGAACTACCCGATCTTCGTCGCCGAGGTCGCGTCCACCTTCAACGAAGCGCTGCTGATCGATTACATGCTGAAGCAGATCAAGGACAACGACACGCGCCTGTCGTTGCTCGGCAACTACCTCGAGAACATCAAGGGTACGGTCTTCCGCCAGACACAGTTCGCCGAGTTCGAGCTGCGCATCCACGAGATGGTCGAGAAGGGACAGCCGATCACCGGCGAGGCGCTCGACAAGCTGTATCTCGAGGTCACGCGGAAGTACTACGGACACGACAAGAACGTGTGCCAGGTGCCGGACTACGTGGCGCACGAGTGGGCGTTCATTCCGCACTTCTATTACAACTTCTACGTCTTCCAGTACGCGACGTCGTTCACGGCGTCGGAGGCGCTCGCCTCGAAAGTCCTGGCCGGCGATCCCGCCGCGACAAAGCGTTACCTGTCGTTCCTCTCGGCCGGCGGCTCGAAGTATCCGATCGAGCTGCTCAAGGACGCCGGCGTTGACATGACGACGGACGAGCCGTTGCAGCTGACGCTGAAGAAGATGAACGCGGTGATGGACGAGATGGAGAAGCTGCTCGCTGCCAAGGGGCGGCAGTGAAACGGGCTGACGGCATCGGCACGAAGGCCACAAAGATCACGAAGACCACAAAGTTCTTAGTGGTCTTTGTGAGCTTCGTGAGCTTTGTGTCGATGCCGTCGGCCCGTCTCACTGTCCAATCCGATCTGCCGTCCCTCGCAAAGGCGCGGCTCGCGCAGATTGACGGGCAGATCAAGGTCACCGGCCTGCGCGCGCCGGTCAATGTCGTCCGCGACACCTGGGGCGTCCCGCACATCTCGGCGCAGTCGGTGGACGACCTGTTCTTCGCCCAGGGCTACGTCATGGCGCAGGACCGGCTGTGGCAGATGGAGATGTGGCGGCGCGGCGCGGAAGGGCGGCTGGCTGAGATCGCCGGTGCAGCCGCGGTGCCGCGCGATCGGACCGCGCGCCTGCTGAAGTACCGCGGGCCGTTCGATGACTCGGAGTGGACCAGCTATCACCCCGACGCGAAGCGCATCTTCACGGCCTACGTGAGCGGCGTGAACGCGTTCATAACGCAGAACAAGGACCGGCTGCCAATCGAATTCGCCGCGACCGGCGTCGTCCCTGAACCGTGGACGGTCGAGCAGCTGGTGTTGCGGGCTGTCTCGTTTGGCGATGCCGCGGGCGAACTGCAGCTCGCCCGAAATGTCGCGAGACTCGGCGCCGAGGCCGCCAATCGCGCGGCGAATCCCGACCCGTTCGATCCGCTGACCGTACCGGCGGGCCTCGACCCGTCCACTATCGGCGACGAGGTCATTGCCGCGGCACGCGCCGGTGGCGGCGCCGCGCTGCCGGCCCTGCTCCCGGAGTTTCGGTCCGCGGCCGGTGCGTCCGGCGACACGTCGGTCCGGGAACCGGGCAGTAACAACTGGGTCGTGAGCGCCGCGCGCTCGGCGACGGGCCATCCAGTCGTCGCCAACGATCCGCATCGTGAAGTCTCCAACCCTTCGCTCCGCTACATCGTCCATTTGCAGGCGCCGGGCTGGAATGTCGTCGGGGCCGGCGAGCCGCCGTTCGTCGGAGTGGCCCTCGGGCACAACGAACGCGTCGCCTGGGGCCTGACGATCGTCGGCACCGATCAGGAAGATGTTTACGTCGAAGAGGTCAATCCCGCGAACGGCAACGAGGTGAAGTTCAACGGGCGGTGGGAACCGATCCGGTCGGTGACGGAGATCATCAAGGTCAAAGGTGGCGAGGACGTCACGGTCGTCGTCCGTTCGACCCGCCACGGCCCGATCTTCTTCGAAGACAAGGCACGGCACCGCGCTTACACGGTCCGGCGGGCCGCCGCCGAGCCCGGTACCGCACCGTACCTCGCGGGGCTTCGGCTCGCCCAGACGAAGAACTGCCGCGAGTTCCTCGAGCAGGCGATGTACTGGAAGACGCCGACCGAGAACCTGATCTGCGGCGACGTCGAGGACAACATCGCGTGGCGGCCGTCGGCGCTGTCACCGGCGCGGAAAGGCTGGACCGGGCGGCTGCCCGTGCCGGGCACCGGGGAGTTCGAATGGCAGGGATTCAGGAAGGACCTGCCGTCCGAGTTGAATCCGTCACGCGGCTACATCGCGACCGCGAACCACAACATCAACCCGCCCGGCTACACGCCGCCGCTGATGTTCAAGAACGCCAGCACGCAGTTCGAGCGGATCACCCGGCTCCGCCAGATCCTGGATGGTCCGCCGACGAAGCTGACGCTCGATGATCACAAGCGGATGCAGCACGACGCGCTGTCGCTGCGCGCCGTCTCGGAACTCGCGCTGTTCCGCGGATGGACGGCCTCGGATGCGTCGGTCGAGCGCCTGCGCGCGGAAATCGCGGCGTGGGACGGGATCTATACGCGCGACAGCCGCGCGGCGGCCCTCTACGAAACGTGGCGCGGGGCGAGCGGGGGCCGAGGCGCTGGCGCGGCGCGGCCGCCTGACCGGGCTGAACTCGAACGGCGACTCTCGACGATGGCGTCGGGCACGGCGCTGGATCGCAAATGGGGACAGCAGCACACACGCGCCTTCCGGCATCCGCTGCTGCGGACTTTCGATTTGCCGACCGTCGAACGCAGCGGCGGCGCCGGCACGGTCGCCGCCGACGGCGCGTCCTATCGCGAGATCCTCGACGTCGCCAACTGGGATCGTTCGCTGGCGATCAACGTCCCCGGCCAGTCCGGCCAGCCGGGGAGCCCGTTCTACGACAACCTGCTGAAGATGTGGGCGGACAACGAGTACTTTCCCCTGCTGTTCAGTGCGCAGGCGATCGGGAGCGCTACCAAGTACCGCCTGACGCTGAGGCCCTGAGCAGACCAACTCCCAACTCCCAACTCCCAACTCCCAACTCCCAACTCCCAACTCCCAACTCCCAACTCCCGTTCAGCGCACTCGTACGGGCGCTGGCGGCTTCGACCGATCCTCGTACGGCCGCAGGTTCCATTCGAAGAACACCCATGTCCGGCTCCACGAGTCGATCTGCGCGGGTGAGTCGACGCGCTCGAGCGTCTGCGGATCGACCCGGCGGCTGAACGCGTGACCGACACTCGCGCCCCAGGGCGCGGGGTCGACGTAGACCTTCGTCTCGGCCAGGTCCGACTTGCGCGATCGCAGCGCGTCTACCATCTGCTGGTCCTCGACGAAGTTCACGTCCTCGTCATTGGTCGCCACGTGCACCAGCAGCGGCGTTTTCAGCTTGTCCACGTGATAGAGCGGCGAGCGCTTGATGTATTCCTCGCGCTTCTCGAACGGCAGCCCCTGGATCCGCTCCTGCGTCGCGAAGTCGTCCTGGTAGCTCGGTCCCTTGTAGGACAGGCGGAAGATCAGGTTCGTGACCGGCACGATCGCCGCCGCGGCCTTGAACGGCGTGACGTCGCGGAACACCGAGAACAACGTGATGTAGCCGCCGTGGCTCCAGCCCATGATGCCGAGGCGATCCTGGTCCACGTGCGGGAGCGTCTTGAGAAACTCGACCGCGCTCATCGTGTCGTCCACCTCGTAGCCCCCGTAGTCGATCTTCATGTAGTGATCGCGGCCGTAGCCGGTGCTGCCGCGGTAGTCGGGACAGATCACCACGTAGCCGCGATCGACCGCTTCCTTCACGAACGGCCACATCGTGATCGCCCAGTCGCCGTGCACGCCGCCGTGTACCCAGACCAGCGCGGCGTGCCCCTTCGCGCCGCGCTTCTGCAGCGGCTGGAACAGGTAGGCCGGGACGTCCAGGTCGCCGACGCTGCTGCGGTAATTGACCTTGGTGAAGTCGACGACCCCCTTCGTCACGTCGGCGTAGCGGCGATCGGTTTCGGCCTTGGCCTGGATCTGCCGCTCGAAGTTGACGCCGAGCCCGTGGTCTTTCGGATCCTTGCTGACGTAGAGCCGTCGCGCGCGCTCGGGATCCATCGCCGGCTGCGGCGCCGGCGGACGCTGCGCCGCTGGAGTGGACGGCGGGGGTTGCTGTGCGGGCTGAGGCGGTGCGGTCTGTGCCGCCGCGGATGAAAGCGAGAGTGTCAGCAGACCAA
>Ga0193738_1000626_pt1 | contig 16779 bp, 15 predicted proteins | sample L2a1metaG_FD_144927 | JGI IMG/M metagenome (GOLD analysis project Ga0193738, IMG submission 144927) | Soil microbial communities from a riparian zone of the East river system, Colorado, United States - L2a1 | ecosystem: Environmental > Terrestrial > Soil > Riparian zone | place: USA: East River...
AGCAGATGCAGTTCTTCGGCGCCCGCGCCAATCTGGCGAAGTGCCTGCTCTACGCGCTCAACGGCGGCCGTGACGAAATCAGCGGCGAGCAGATCGCCCCGGTGTCGGAACCGATCACGAGTGAGTTGCTCGACTTCGACGACGTGATCGGCCGCTTCGAAAAGATGATGGACTGGCTGGCGAACGTCTACGTGAACGCCATGAACATCATCCACTACATGCACGACAAGTACGCCTACGAACGGGTCGAGATGGCGCTGCATGATTACGCGCCGGTGCGCACCATGGCGTTCGGCATGGCGGGGATGTCGGTCGTGGCCGACAGCCTGTCGGCGATCAAGTACGCGAAGGTCCGGGCCGTGCGCGACGGTACCGGGTTGATCACGGATTTCCGGACCGAGGGGATCTTCCCGCTGTTCGGCAATAACGACAACCGCGTCGATCAGCTGGCGACGTGGACGGTGAGCACGTTCATGAACAAGCTGCGGAAGTACCCGGCCTATCGCAAGGCTATCCACACGCAGTCGATCCTGACGATCACGTCGAACGTCGTCTACGGCAAGGCGACCGGCAACACGCCGGACGGCCGGCGGAAGGGAGAGCCGTTCGCGCCGGGTGCCAACCCGATGCACGGGCGCGACAGCCATGGCATTCACGCCGCCGCCGCGTCGGTCGCGAAGATCCCGTTCCGCGACGCGGCCGATGGCATCTCGCTGACCGCCAGCCTGGTGCCGCAGGGCCTCGGCCGGGTCCCGCACGAACGCGTGGGGAACCTCGCCGCCATGATGGACGCCTACTTCGGCAGCACGGGGTACCACATGAACGTGAACGTGCTGAACCGCGACACGCTCCTCGACGCGATGGAGCACCCCGAAAATTATCCGAGCCTGACGATCCGGGTCTCCGGCTACGCCGTGAACTTCGTCCGCTTGACGCGCGAGCAGCAGATGGACGTCATCAACCGCACATTCCATGGTGGAGGCCGGCATGCCTGAGATGCGCACGGAACGGGCGATTACGGCGAAGAGCCCGTTCGAACTTCGCGTCCAGGGCGCTCGAGGGATGCCGGAGCCCGACGTCCGGATGGCGCTCGTGACAGGGGACATGGGATTCCTGCACTCGTTTACGACCGGCGCGACGGTGGACGGCCCGGGCGTGCGGGTGGTGGCCTGGACGTCAGGGTGCATGTGGCGCTGCCAGTACTGCCACAACCCCGACACCTGGGCGCTGACCAACGGGAGCCCGGTGAGCATCACGCAGGCCTCCGAGGAGCTGCGGAAGTACCGGCACGGGCTGAAGGTCATGTCCGGCGGCTTCACGCTGAGTGGAGGCGAGCCGCTGATGCAGCATCGCTTCGCCGTCAAGCTGCTGACCGCCGCGCACGGCATGGGCATCCACACGGCGCTCGACACCAACGGCTTCTATGGGGACAGGCTGTCGGACGAAGAGCTCGGGCCGATCGATCTCGTTCTGCTCGATCTCAAGGCGTGGGATCCGCAGAAGCACCTCAAGCTCACCGGGATGGAAGTCGCGCCGACGCACACTTTCGCGAAGCGGCTCGCCGCCCTTCGCAAGCCGATCTGGGTCCGGTACGTCCTGGTGCCGGGTGTGACGGATGACATGGACGAGATCGGCCAGATCGCGGCGTTCGCCGCCGGGCTCGGCAACATCGACCGCGTGGATGTGCTGCCGTTCCACCAGATGGGCAAGTACAAATGGCAACAGCTCGGCATCCCGTACCCCCTCGCCGACACCAGGCCACCCGACAACGATCTGATCGACCGGGCGTGCGACGTGTTCCGCGCCGCCGGTCTGACCGCGTATTGACGTGACCGTTCATCTGGCCGCCCCCGCGCGGTCGTCGACCCGCATCGCCGCGATCGACTGGATGCGCGGCCTGGTCATGATCCTGATGATCGTGGATCACGCGTCGATGGCGTTCGACGTGGACCATCTCGCGAAGGACTCGGCCCTGTACGCCGACGCGGGGACCATGGCGCTGCCGGGCTTCGCGTTCTTCACGCGGTGGATGACGCACATCTGCGCGCCGACCTTTGTCTTTCTCGCGGGGTTGTCGCTGGCCCTCAGCGTCGAGCGCCGGATGGCGAAGGGCGTGCCGGCAGGGGAGATCGATCGCACGATTCTCACCCGCGGCTTCATCATCGCGATGCTCGATCTCACAGCAGTCTCGTTCGGTTCGGGGGTGTGGCTCTTCGGCGTGCTGTTCGCGATCGGCGTGTCGATGATGGCGATGGCGGCGCTGCGCCGCCTCCCGTGGCAGGCGCTCCTCGCGCTCGGCGTGGCGTGGTACGCCGGCAGTGAGGCACTCACCGGCCTGTTCTGGCATCCGCCCGGGTCTGCCTCGCCGCTGATCGCCGTCACGATCGCCACCGACAGCGGTGGCCCCGCCGTCATCAAGTACGCCGTGATCCCGTGGCTGGCGATGATGGCGATGGGATGGGCGTTCGGCCAGCACATCAGCCGCGCGGCCGCCGGCGAGGTGCGCTTCTCCACGCCACGCGTGCTGGCGGTGGGCGGCGCGTTGCTCCTCGTCATCTTCGTCGTCGTCCGCTGGAACGCCGGCTACGGCGACATGTTCCTGCACAGGGCCGACAACTCGTGGCAGCAGTGGCTGCACGTCAGCAAGTACCCCCCGTCGGTGACCTACGCGGCGCTGGAACTCGGGCTGTTGTGGGTTACCCTTGCGGCGCTCATGCAGATCGAGCCACTGATCGGCGTGCGGCCGAACGGCCCCCTGCTCGTGTTCGGACAGACGGCGATGTTCTTCTACATGGCGCATCGCCTCGCGTTCGAGATCCCGGCGACCTACTTCGGGTTGCGCGGGATTGGCGATATCTCCACGACCTACATCGTCTCGGCCGTCGCGCTGGTCGCGCTCTATCCAGCGTGCCGCTGGTATCGCACGGTCAAGGCGGCGAATCCGGCCTCCATTCTGAGATACCTGTGACCGCGATGCACCAGCCCCATCCCTATTCGGCCCAGGAAGCGCTGGCGCGACTCGTGGCCGGCAACGAACGTTTCGTCCGCGGGGAAGCGCGCTTCCCGACGGTCCAGAAGGAACTGCTGGCCGAGATGGCGAAAGGGCAGCGGCCTTACGCCACGATTCTGGGCTGCAGCGACTCCCGCGTGCCGCCGGAGCTCGTGTTCGACGCGGGGTTCGGCGAGCTGTTCATCGTTCGTGTGGCTGGAAACGTCATTTCCGCGGAGATAATGGGATCCCTTCAGTACGCCGCCCTTCACCTGCAGACGCCACTCTTCGTCGTGCTTGGGCACGAAGGGTGCGGCGCGGTCGAAGCCGCGCTCGGCGTGGCACGCGAGGGAGACGATCATCCAGACCGCATCGCACGGTTGCTCGAGAACATCCTGCCGGGGCTCGAAGAAGTCGATCCGAACCTGCCGGCCGATGCGCAACTGCGTGTCGGCGTCGAGGCGAACGTCCGCTGGTCGATGCGGCAGTTGCTCGAGACCCAGGAGGCGCAGGCCCGCCTGAAGGAAGGTCGAGTTACGCTGGTCGGTGCGGTCTACGAGATCGCGACGGGACGAGTGCGGTTTCTCGGTTAATCCACATGCACATCATCAGGATCAGCGCGCTCGTGTTCGCGGTGTTGCTCGCGACGGCTGCCGCGCCAACGGCCGTCCGGGCGCAGACACCGGCGCCGGCGGAGGGGCCCGCGGAGATGGCGCCCGTCACAGTGGACGGCACACCGCTCTTCCGCGTGCGAGGCGTCACGTCGTTTCCGGCCGAGTCCCGCGCCCGGATCATCTCCGAACGAATCGTCGAGGTCGCCAGGGACTCGGCCATCGCGCCGGACGCCGTCAACGTCGTCCCCGGCGAGGCGGCGCTTCGGATCGTGGCGGCCGACCGGACGATCATGTTCGTGGCCGACGCCGATGCGATCATCGAAGGTGTCACGCCGGCGGTCCTCGCCACCACGCATGCGATCCGCCTGCGCCAGGCCATCAGCGATTACCGTACCTCGCGCGCCCGTCCCGCGCTCCTGGTAGCCGCGCGGCGAACGCTTGTTGCGACAGCCCTGATGGCGGCGGCGCTGCTGCTCGTGGCGTGGCTCTGGCGGCGGGTGGACGCGGTCCTCCAGCGGCGAGTCCAGGCGCGGATCCAGTCCGTCGGTATCCAGTCGTTCGAGGTCGTCCGTGCCGATCAGATTCGGGGCGCGCTGGACAGCCTGCGGCGCGGTGTGCGGACGATCGTCTACGTCGTCGCGCTGCTCGTGTACGTCAGTTACGTGCTCGCACTGTGGCCGTGGACTCGAGGGATCTCGCATGGCGCCACGGGCCTGGTCCTTGATCCGATCATGGTGCTCGGCAGCGGGTTCGTGTCCAACATCCCGCGCCTGGGCTTCCTCGTCGTGCTGTTCGTGATGATCCGCCTGACGCTGCGGCTGATCCGCCTGTTCTTCGAGGCAGTCGGCAGCGGCGGCGTCACGCTCGCGAACTTCGACGCCGAGTGGGCGCAGCCGACCTACAAGATCGTGCGCATCGCGATCGTCGCGCTGGGAATCATCGTCGCCTATCCGTACATCCCGGGCTCCGAGTCGGATGCATTCAAAGGGGTATCCCTCTTTATCGGGATCGTCTTCTCGCTGGGGTCCTCGACGGCGATCTCGAACATCATCGCCGGCTACACGATGACCTATCGCCGCGCGTTCAAGGTCGGCGACCGCATCAGGGTCGGCGACGTCATGGGAGACGTCATGCTGACGCGGCTGCAGGTGACGCATCTGCGCTCGATCAAGAACGAAGAGATTGTTATCCCGAACTCGAAAATTCTCGGGATGGAAGTGATCAACTACAGCTCGCTGGCGCGAGAGCGCGGGAGCCTGCTTCTGCACACCGAGGTCGCCATCGGCTACGACACGCCCTGGCGGCAGGTGGAGGCGCTGCTGCTGCTCGCGGCGGCCCGCACGCCGGGCCTCGGGCACGAGCCCGTCCCGTTCGTGCTCGTCAAGCGGCTCGGCGAATTCTCGATCGTCTACGAAGTGAACGTGCCGTGCGTCGAGATTGCGGCGATGGGCCGGCAGTACACGGCGCTCCACCACAACATCCTCGACGTGTTCAACGAATACGGCGTCCAGATCATGGTGCCGGCTTACGAGGGTGACCCGCCGGAGCCGAAGCTGGTTGCGCCGGCGAACTGGAGCGCGGCGCCGGCTCCGGCCCCTCCGTCTCCACCCGCCACGGGGCCGGCCGGTAGTTCGGTGGTCTGAACGCTTGGGGGATCGCCATCGGCTGGCCGTCGCGCACCGCCGTGAAGTGCGGTGACATGATCTCGACCCCCGCCGCATAGAAGGAATCCTGGATCCGCGAGTGCAGCGCCGCGTAGATGTCGATCATCTCGGACGCGGACGCCGTGTACGCGTTGATCTCGTAGCTCACGTAGAAATCGTTCAGCGCCGTCTGCCAGACGAAGGGCGGCGGATCCGCCAGCACGCCTGGCGTATTGCGCGCGGCTTCGATGAGCAGATCGTGAATCTGCCGCCACGGCGCGTCGTAACCGATGGTGACGGTGGTGTGCAGGATCAGGCCCCGGGTCCTGGCCTCGCGCGAGTAGTTGGTCACGGCCGTGCTGAGCGCGATGCTGTTGGGAATCGTGATCGTCTCGTTCTTGATGGTGCGTACCCGTGTCGCGAGCAGGGACGTCTCGCTGATGTCGCCGAAGGCGTCGCCAAGCTTGACCCGATCCCCGATGCGGAACGCCCCGGTATACGTGATGACGATGCCGGCGATCATGTTGGACAGCGCCGTGCTCGACGACAGCGAGACGAGCACGCCCAGGAACACAGAGACGCCGGCAAAAGCCGGGGATTCCGACGCCGGCAGGTACGGAAAGGCGACGACCAGGCCGAACGCCATGAGCAGGACCCGGACGATCTTGTTCGTCGGGTCGGCCCACTCCGCCGGGAAGTTCGGAAAGACGAGCCGGCCCCGTTCGATGCTGCGGAAGAAGACGCCGACCAGCTTGATCAGGCCGTAGAACACGGCGCCGATGACGATCAAGAAGATCAGCTTCGGAAGGTAGCCGACCAGCCCCGCGCCGACGGCCCGCACCGGTGCGAGGGCATACTCGAGCAGCTTGTGAGAGACCGCACGGGTCCACGGGAACAGGCCGAGCACGAACGTCAGGTAGAGATCGAACACGATGAGGATCAACACGAAGCGCACGGCGAAAACGATCGACCCTGTCACGCGGGCCACGCGATCGTCCTGGAGAACCTCGTCCTGAAGGACTTCCAGCGCCGACTTGGCCTGGGCCGGCCGGGCAGCGCGGCGCCGCAGCGCGCCGGTGAGGCGCAGGAGGACCCAGACCACCCCGGCAAAGATCAGGGTCGCGACGATGCCGAAGACCCCGGATTTCAACAGCGTCGCGGGCGCATATCGCAGCCGCTCCGCGCGGATGGCCTGCTCGATGACCGACGCGTACTGCGTGGCGATTGACTGTCGCGCCGCGCCGATGCTCGTCGCGTCGGCCGCGGTGACCACCATCAAGAGGCGTGGGCCCGTGCGGAGCTCGGACGACCCGTCGGTTTCGACGACGATGACGCTGGGGTCGCGCAAAGTGCGGTCGTGGACCGCCTCCATGATCCGCGCAGCGATACGCTCGGCGCGGTACTGGGTGGTGTAGGGCCCGCTTCCCGCGGTGATCCAGAAAATCGCCTCGCCCTCAATCAGTACAGGGGAGGGCCTGACCTCGGCCTCCGGGTCCCGGGGAGGCGGCGTCTGTGCCGCGAGACCGTTGGACCCCAGCAGGATCAAGGCGAGGAGCAGCGACGTCACGCGCGTGACAACGGTGCGATCAGGCGACGGCATGTTGCCACTCCGAAAGAATCACGTCCACGGTTTGAGCCGAGCCGAGAGTACCGTGCTCGCGCTCGAATTCGATCCGGCGCAGCGCGTCCCTGACCTGGCCGTGGGCCTCGGCCAGGCGCATGGCGATCCCACGTCCCACCAGGGTCTTGTGCAGGTCGCGAATGAGTTCCGCGCCGGCGAGATCCACGCTCGGCACGGATCCGAGGAACAAGATGACGAGTTTGACGGGGTCGGGCCGCCCCGCCAGGATCGCCAGGACACGGTCGCGAGCGTACTCGACGTTGAAATAGACCAGCGCCGACTCGCAGCGGACCACGAGGACGCTGGGGGTGCGCTCGTACTCGGGATGACGGGCGCGGTCGCCGAATGAGGTGGTGCCGGGCACCCTCGCCAACTCCGTCACCCGGGGCCGCGACGCCTGCTTCAGCAACAGCACGATGGAGATCCCGGCGCCCAGCAGCACGCCGTTGGCGGGCCCCGAGCCGAGGACGCCGGCCAGCGCCGCCATCGCCACCAGGAACTCCGTGCGGCTGAACCGCCAGATCTCGCGCAAGGCGTGCACGTCCACCAGGCTCACGATCGCTGCGAGGACGACGGCCGCGAGCACCGGTTGGGGCAGGTTGCGGAGGAGGCCGGACGCAAACAGCACGACCACCAGTGTAAAGAGTGCCGCGATGAGACCCGACTTCGGGGTCTGTGCGCCGGCGCTCTCGTTCACCAGCGATTGCGACATCCCGCCGCTCACCGGAAAGCCGCGGCCGAGGCCGGCGACGAGGTTGCCGGCACCGATCGCCAGCAGTTCGCGGTTCGCATCGAACCGGTAGCCATGCTTCTGCGCGAACATCCGGCCGATGGCGGATGTCTCCACCAGCGCGTTGAGATCGGCACGGGTCACCGACGGCAGCCCGGGCATGGGCAGCCCCTGCGGCACGGTGCCGAGCAGCGCGACGCCGTACGACTGCAGATCGAGGGCGCCGGCCGCGAGAATGCCGCCTGCCACGACGACGAACGCGACGGGGCGGTTCTTGAGCCAGACTTTGCCGGCGAGCAGGATCGCGAGCGCGGTGCCGCCGACCGCCAGTGCCGGGAGCTGTACCTGCCCGAGGTGGCTGACGAAATGCGCGGCGCGCTCCCAGAAATCGCCGTGGTGGGAGCCGGGCATTCCCACGAGCTTGGGGAGCTGCGTACTCGCCAGATAGAAGGCGAGACCTGCCTTGAAGCCGACGAGCACCGTTTCCGAGAAGAAGCCGACCGCAGTTCCGGCCCGGACCAGCCAGGCCGCGAGGGCGATCGCCGCGACCATGAGCGTCAGCGTTGCCGCCAGCGCGGCGTGCCGTGCCGGATCGCCCGCGCTGATCTCTCCGACGGAGGCGCCGACGAGCAGCGACAGCGCCGACGTCACGGTTATGACGGTGTGCCGCGAGCTGCAGAAGATCCAGAACACCAGCCCGGAGAACAGGCAGGCGTAGAGCCCCGCCTCCGCCGGCAGTCCCGCCAGCGACGCATCGCCAATGCCCGCCGGCAGCAGGTAGGCGGCGAGCGTCAGCCCGGCCACGAAGTCGGCTTTGATTTTCACATTTCCGGTTTAGATGAACGCGGCGCGGAGATTTCGCTCTTGCTCTTCCGACAGGTTCGTCGCGATGAGCTCGAACGGCTGGCCCTTGAGCGCTGCGCCGACCCGATCGACCACGGCGCCGGTGGTCATGAGGAAGAGCGCCGACGTGCCCTCGGTCACTTCGGTGCGGAGCCGCTTGATGAAGGTGTCATCAATGCCATAGTCGCGGAACGCGCCTCCGGCCGCGCCGGCGGCCGCGCCGACCGCCAGGCCAAAGAGCGGCGTCAGGAAGACCACGCCGAACAACATCCCCCAGAACATGCCGGTCGCGGCGCCGGTGGCGACGACGTTGACCAGTTGCCTGGTCTTCGGGGCCTTCGCGCCCGACGGCCAGGAGACGACGGCGGCGTCCACCAGCGTGATCAGGTGCTGCGTCTGCAACTCCTTGATGTGGGTGAGCAGGGCGTCCGCGCCCTCCGCGGTCGGGCACTTCAACACAGTTACGGTTGCCATCGTGTTCTCTCCAGTGGTCGCTAGGTTCGCCGGCGCCGTTTGACCTGCAGTTGCGCGAGCGATCGTGCCAGCGACGCATTCACCGACGCGACTTCCTCGTCCGAGATTTTTTCGCGCAGCCGCGCCGCGGCGCGCTCCCGCGCCGCCTCGACCATCGCCTCGTCGATCTGCTCGGCCTGGATGGCCATGTCGGTCACGATCGACACGCGCGTGGCCGTGATCTCCACGAGGCCTTCGCCGACCGCGAACGAGCGATTGGCGCCGTCCTTGGTCACGACGATCTCGCCGGGGATGATCTGGGTGATCAGGCGCATGTGATTCGGGTAGACACCCATCTCTCCCTCGAGTGCGGGGAGGGTGACCATATGCACGTCCTCGGAGAACGCGGTTGCCTGCGGCGTCACGATCTCGAGTCTCAGGGTGTCGCTCACGACGCCGTAACCTCCTCGATGCCGCCCTTCATGTAGAAGTTCCCTTCGGGCACGCTGTCGTGTTTGCCGTCGAGAATCTCCTTGAACCCGCGGACAGTGTCGGCGACCGCGACCTGCCGTCCCTCGCGGCCGGTGAAGACCTGCGCCGAGCTGAATGGCTGGCTGAGGAACCGCTGGATGCGCCGCGCGCGGAACACCGTCTGCTTGTCGTCCGGGGACAGTTCGTCCATCCCGAGGATCGCGATGATGTCCTGCAGATCCTTGAACCGCTGCAGCACCTGCTGGACGCGCCGCGCGACCTGGTAATGCTCCTCCCCGACGATCTCCGGCGCGAGCGCGCGGGAGGTCGAGGCCAGCGGATCGACGGCCGGGTAGATCCCGAGTTCGGCGATGGCGCGCTCGAGGACGATGGTTGCGTCCAGATGCGCGAAGGTCGTCGCCGGCGCCGGATCCGTCAGGTCGTCGGCCGGCACGTATACGGCCTGGAACGACGTGATCGATCCTTTCTTCGTGGATGTGATCCGCTCCTGCAGCACGCCCATCTCGGCTGCCAGCGTCGGCTGGTAGCCGACCGCGCTCGCCGTCCGCCCGAGCAGCGCCGACACCTCCGAGCCCGCCTGCGAGAAACGGAAGATATTGTCGATGAAGAGCAGGACGTCCTGGTTCCGCTCGTCGCGGAAATACTCGGTGATCGCCAGTCCGCACAGCGCGACGCGCAGCCGAGCCCCCGGCGGCTCGTTCATCTGGCCGTAAACCAGGGCGATCTTGGACGAGCCGAGATCGTTCTGGTTGATGACCCCCGCCTGCGACATCTCGTGATAGAGGTCGTTCCCCTCCCGCGTGCGCTCGCCGACGCCCGCGAACACCGAGACGCCGCCGTGCAGCTTCGCGATGTTGTTGATCAGCTCCATGATCACGACGGTCTTGCCGACGCCGGCGCCGCCGAACGCGCCGATCTTGCCGCCCTTGAGGAACGGGCAGATCAGATCGATGACCTTGATGCCGGTCGAGAGGAGCTGTGGCGACGTGGACTGATCGGCGAGTGGCGGGGCAGGGCGGTGGATCGGATACCGCTTCTCCGCAATCACCGGCCCGCGCTCGTCCACCGGCGTGCCGGTGACGTCGAAGACGCGGCCCATGACGCCGTCGCCAACCGGCATCGACATCGGCCCGCCGGTATCGGTCACCGCAACGCCGCGTTTCAGGCCCTCTGTGCCGGCCATGGAAATAGTCCGCACCCAGTTGTCGCCCAGGTGCTGCTGCACTTCGAGCGTGAGCGACACCGGTTTTCGTTGCACGGTGAAATCCACCGTGAGCGCGTTGTAGATAGGCGGCAGCGCGTCGGGAAACTCGACGTCCACCACGGCGCCCGACACTTGTACGACCTTGCCCCTGTTGACTACGTCCATATCGTCACTCCGCCTGGCCGCCCGCGATTTCCAGCAGTTCCTGGGTGATGTTGCCCTGGCGCAGCTTGTTGTAAGCCAGCTTCAGGTCCTTGATCAGCGACTCGGCGCTGTCGGTGGCGTTCTTCATCGAGACCATCCGCGCGCTCTGTTCGCTCGCCTTGGCGTTCAGCAGCACGAAGTAGAGGAGGATGTTCAGGTAGCGTTCGAGCAGGTAGCCGAGGACGGCTTCCGTGCTCGGCTCGAACACAACCTCCGCCCCGTCGTCAGTCTCGAGGCCCGCGTCCACGCCGGGAATCTGCTCGGCGCTGATCGCGGCCACCGGGAGGAAGTCGAGCGAAACAGGCGTCTGCGTCAGCGTGTTGACGTACCGCGTCGCGACGAGCTCTACCTCGTCTACCTTGCCGGTCAGGAACAACTCGCGCGCGAGACCCGCGATGGCGCGCGCTTCGGCAAATGTCGGCGTGTCGCCGTAGGCGAACTCCGCCGCCAGCCGGCGGCCCGAACGCGAGACGAACTGCGCGGCCCGGCGTCCGGCGGTAATGAAGAGCGTCGTCGAGGGATCGAACTGCGACGCCAGGCGGAACACGTTGGTGTTGAGCGCGCCGCACAATCCCTTGTCGGCGGCGACCAGGATCACGGCGCGCGTGCGCACGGGGCGGGTGTCGAGCAACGGATGCGAGAAGCCTGGCGCGGCAGCGATGGCGCTGCGCTGAATGCGATAGAGCAACCGCGCGAACCCGCGCGCGTCCAGCGCGGCCTGCTGCGCCTTGCGCATCTTCGACGCCGCTACCATCTGCATCGCCTTGGTGATCTGCGCCGTGCTGCTGATCGAACGGATGCGGCGGCGGAGGTCCCGTGGAGAGTTCATGGCTTCCAGCTGTCCTTGAACTGGGTCGCCGCGGTCTTGAGGTCGGCGGCCAGCTCCGGCGAGACCGCCTTCTCCTTCAGGATCCGCTGCAGGATCTCCGGCTTGCGGGTGACCAGGAAATCGGTCCACGCCGCCTCGAACGCCTTGATCCGCTCGACCGGCACGCTGTCCACGTAGCCGTTCTGCACCGCCCAGATCACCGCGACCTGCGTTTCCACCGGCACCGGGTTGTACTGTGCCTGCTTGAACAGTTCGACGATGCGCTTGCCCCGATCGATCTTGGACTGCGTCGCCGAGTCGAGCTCCGATCCGAACTGCGCGAAGGCGGCGAGCTCGCGGAACTGCGCGAGGTCCCCCTTCAGTTGGCCGGCGACCTGCTTCATCGCCTTCAACTGCGCCGCGGACCCGACGCGCGACACCGAGATGCCGACCGAGATTGCGGGCCGGATGCCCTGGTAGAAGAGATCGGTCTCCAGGAAGATCTGGCCGTCGGTGATCGAGATGACGTTGGTCGGGATGTAGGCGGACACGTCGCCCGCCTGCGTTTCGATGATCGGCAGCGCCGTCAGCGACCCGTTGCCGTGCTGCTCGCCGACGCGCGCGGCGCGTTCGAGCAGCCGGCTATGGAGATAGAAGACGTCGCCCGGGTACGCTTCGCGGCCGGACGGCCGCTTCAACACCAGGGAAACCTGGCGGTAGGCGACCGCGTGCTTCGAGAGATCGTCGTAGACGATCAGCGCGTCCATCCCGTTGTCCATGAACCACTCGCCAATGGCTGCGCCCGCGAACGGGGCCAGGTACTGGCTTGCGGCGGAGTCGGATGCTGACGAGGTCAGGATCACGGTGTAGGGGAGAGCCCCGGCTTCTTCGAGGACGCTGATGATCCGCGCGACGGTCGACTGCTTCTGGCCGATGGCGACGTAGATGCTGTAGAGCGGCCGGTAATCCTGATCGCCCGCGGCCTCGGCGGCCCGATTCAGGCGTGCCTGGCTGATGATCGTGTCGATGCAGATCGTCGTCTTGCCGGTGGAGCGATCGCCGATGATCAGCTCGCGCTGGCCGCGCCCGATCGGGATCATCGCGTCCACGGCCATGATGCCGGTCTGCACTGGTTGGCTGATCGGGCGCCGCTTGATGATGCCGGGGGCAAGCTTCTCGACCGGATACGACTCGGTGCTCGCGATGGGCCCCTTCTCGTCCAGCGGTTCGCCGAGCGTGTTGACGACGCGCCCGAGCAGGCCCTTCCCGACGGGGACTTCGAGCAGGCGTCCGGTCCCCAGGACCTCGCCGCCTTCGCGCAGTTTCGTGTAATCGCCGAGGATGATGGCGGCGACTTCCGTCTCGTCCAGGTTCAGCGCCAGCCCGATGACCCCGCCGCCGAAATCGAGCATCTCGTTCAACATGACGTCGCCGAGCCCCTCGATGCGGGCGACGCCGTCGCCGACTTCGCGGATCGCGCCGACCGACAGCCGCGCGGCCGCGGCTTTCGCGCCCTTGATTTGTTCCTCGATCTCCTGGACCAGGTCAGCCATCTCTCTACCTCACAACAGCGCGTCGAGTGACGCCAGCCTGGCGCGGACGGTGTCATCGAACACGTCGCTGCCGACTTTGATTCGAAGGCCCCCGATGAGTGACGGGTCCTCGCGGAACACCGCCTTCACCGCCGGGCCATAGGCGCGCGTCAATCCGGCCTGGATCCGCGCGCGGAGCGATTCGTCGAGCGGCGCGGCGCTGTCCACGTAAGCACTCTGCCGATCGCGGTCGAGCCGCACCAGCCGATGGAATCCGGCCAGTGCCGGCAGCGCGCCGCGCCGGCGCGAGGTCGCGAGACGTTCCGCGACCCGGCGCGCGCGTGCGCGATCGAGCAGCCCGTCCACGAGGCAGAGCCGGAACAGCGCTCGCGCGGTGCGTTTCGACCGCCGGGTGATCTTCATCGCAGGTCCCTGTGCCTACCCCGCAAGACGCTGGGCCGTTTCCTCGGCGAGCCGCCGGTGATCCTCGGCGGTCAAAACCTTTCCGGTCACCGCCGCCGTTGTCTGGATGACCAGCCGGCCGACCTCGCGTTTGGCCTCGGAGAGCATGCGCGCGTGATCGCGCGCCGCGGCCTCGTGCGCGCGGGCGATGATCTGTTCGGCTGCCGCCGTGGCCTTCGCCGTTTCGCTCGACGACACCCGCGCCGCCGCCGCGCGCGCGTCCGCGATCAACTGCCGGCCTTCGTCGCCCGCGCGGGTCAGGATGGCGGTTCGCTCCACCTCGATCCGCGCCAGTTCCGCCTTGATCTTGTCGGCGTTGGCGAGGCCGGCGGCGATCTGCTGCCGCCGCGCTTCCAGCATCGCGAGGATCGGCTTATACGCGAGGCGGTAGAGGACCGCGCAGACGATCCCGAAGCTGACGACCTGCGCGCCCAGGTGCGTCCAGTCCACGCCGAACGTCCGGGCGATCGTCTCGATCTGTCCCATGGCTTGCTCCGGCTATTGGACTGTTATTGAACCAGGAACAGCGCGTAGAAGACGATCGCTTCGGCGAACGCGATCGACAGGATCGACTGCACCATGACTTTCGTGGACGACCCGGGGTTCCGCCCGACCGCAATGGATGCTCCCATGCCGATCAAGCCGACGCCGATCGCGGCGCCCAGTGCCGCCAGGCCGACGTGAATACTCCCAGTCATGACGCAGTCCTTTCAGGTTGGTGTTCTTCGTGATGGCAGATGAGGAGCGTGAAGACGGCGGTCAGCAGCATGAACACCATTGCCTGCACCAGGCCGACCAGCAACTCCATGAAGTAGAAGGGAATCGGCAGCAGCCACCCGAGGCCTGGCACCATGCGCGCCATCGTCTCGAGCATGTTCTCGCCGGCGAAGACGTTGCCGTACAGGCGGAAGCTCAAGGAGACCGGGCGGAAGAGGATCGACACGACCTCCAGCAGTCCGGCCGCGACGAATACCGCCCCGAGCAGCGGTTTCATGAAGCCGCTCGTTTCTCCCTTGGCGCCGAACAGTTCCTTGACCACGCCGCCCGCGCCGACTTCCTGGAGCGCCCACACGATCCAGCAACCGAAGAAGACGAGCGACATCGCCAGCGTCAGGTTGAGGTCAGCGTTGGCGCCGCGGAACAGCGGCTGATCGATCACGAAGCCGTGCTCGGTCTGGTGGCCCCAGCCGATCGTGCCGACGCCTGGGATCAGGCCGAACCAGTTGGCGGCGAGGATGAAGATGAACACCGTGCCGAAGAACCAGAAGGTCTTCTTCACGAGATGCGCGCCGATGATGCTTTCGAGCAGCCCGTAGACGCTTTCCACGAGCCACTCGAACAGGTTCTGCGCGCCGCTGGGGACGTCGGTCATCTTGCGTGTCGCCATCTGGGCGAACACGATCAGTGCCGCCGCCACGATCCATGTCACCACCATGGAGTTGGTGATCGGCACGCCCATCACGCGCCCGATCTCCACGGCGCTCTGCGGCAGCCCGTGGCCGCCGGCCTCTTGCAGGGCGAGCGCGAGTGACATGGACCCCGGTGCGGTCACCGGCGCCGGCCGCCGCCGCCGCGTGACGCGCCGCCGCGCGAGGCACCGCCGCGATAGCTGCCGGTGTCTCGGGTGCCGCTGCTGCCCTTGTAGCTGCTGTAATCGTTGGTGCGCTGCGTGCCCTCGCGGCGCGCGGCGGAATCGCGATTCAGCTGGTCTTGCGTGCCGCGATCCAGGCTGCTCGGCGTCGTGGTCGCGGCCGGCCGGTTCGTGTTGCCGGCGCCAGCGCCGGTGCCGGCGCCTGTGCGGTCACCGGTGCCGGTGCTCGGCGTCGGCCGCCCTTCCGGCTGCCGCTCGGTATTCGACCAGCTGCCACCGTCGTACTTCTGCCAGGTGCCATCCTGGCGGCGATAGACGTTGCCATCGCGGCCGGCGTAAACGTTGCCGCCGGATCCCGCGGCGACGCCACCCTGGTCTCCCCGCCGAGATACCGCGCCGCCCTCGTCGGTCCGCACGGTCCGCGTCGTATTGCCGGTCCGGTTGTTGGTGTAGCGATTGGTCTTGGCCCAGTCGTCGCCGCGCTGCACGGCAGTCGATCCCCAGCTGCCGTAGACGTTCGACCCCTGCCGAGTGCTTGCATAGGTGCCGGTCCTCGGGTTGTAGGCCTGTGCCACGCCGCGCGCGCCATAGGGGCCGTAGGCGGCAGCGCCGCGCGCGTAGGTGCCGGTGCGCGGGTTGTAGCGCGCGCCGACGCCGGCCCCGCCGTAGGGACCATAGACGCCGGCGCTCCGGCCGTACGCGCCCGTCCAGGGGTTGTACCAGGCGGAGTAGCCGTAGGTGGGGAAGTGCCCGTAGTAGTACGGATAGCCGCCGTAGAAACCGTAGTACGGCGGGTAGTACCAACCGGAGCCCCACACTGTGCAGCCCCAGGCGATCATCATGCCGGTGTACCCGGCCGCCGCGGCGAACGTCACCCACTCGTCGCTGTCGTCGTCGTCCTCGATGGTGACGTACGTGACGTGACTCGCCGGCGAGCTGGCGGGAATCGAATAGATCTCCTGCGGGACTGACTGCGCGACCTCCCACGGGCCCGAGGCCGTCCGGCCGACGAACCAGACGCCCTGGTAGCACAGGTAATAGAGATCGCGAATCTTGAAGACGTCCTTGTCGGTGTTGTTGGCGCGCTGCACCGTTGTCGGCTCGATCGGCACGAACTGCGGATCGCCCTGGAACGCGACGTCGGGCGCCTTGAGGTCCTTCTTGTTGACGCGCGCGGTATTCGGGATCTGCGCGACGAGTACCGCCTCGGCGGCCTGATCGGTCCCGGGGACCGAGGCGAGGACGCGCGAGCGCTCATGCTCGAGCGGAATCTTCTTGAAGTCGGCGGGCAGCGACGGCGTGGCAAAGGTCCAGGGTCCCGCGAAGTCCGGCGCCGAGAACCAGCGGCCGGCGACCAGGTAGTAGACCGCGCCGGTCCTCCCCATCCTGAAGATGTCGCTGTCAGTGTTGCTGACCCACAACAGCGTCGCCGTGCCAGGGACGGAAAGATAGTTTGGTTCGCCTCTGAGGAGAATCAGCTCGCCCGGCTGAAGACTGGTGAACACTTTCGGCAATGCCCCGGTCGCCGTTCTGCCGGGCAGGTTGGCCCTGACGTCTTTCCAGTTGTCGTCGGGCGGCAGCTTCGTGAAGCTT
>Ga0193738_1000627_pt1 | contig 16744 bp, 28 predicted proteins | sample L2a1metaG_FD_144927 | JGI IMG/M metagenome (GOLD analysis project Ga0193738, IMG submission 144927) | Soil microbial communities from a riparian zone of the East river system, Colorado, United States - L2a1 | ecosystem: Environmental > Terrestrial > Soil > Riparian zone | place: USA: East River...
GCACACGCCAATGGTCTAGGGAGTAAGTGAACGCCTTTCTCCTTAAATGGCTTCGGGCGATCACAGAACTAGAGCCGGGTCAGAACCGGCCACCTGTCACTAGCAAGTTCGGGGCAGCCGAAACGAAAACGGCCCGTCGCTGATGAGAGCGGCGGGCCGCGAGAGAAAACAGGCACAGGAGACAAACCAATGCCCAAAGCCATTTTATACCAACACCCATCGGCGGAGGTAGTTCTGCGCGATCCCCGCGATCCCGAAGTCCGCGACAAGTACGCCCTGCCGCAGCTCGGCCACGACGAGCCGATCCGGGCGGCTATCGAGCGCGGAGAGGAACAGATGTGCGTGTGCGGCGTGCCTACGCGCCACCATCACTCGCTCGACCTCAAGACGTGGCTCGGCTGCGAGGCGGCACAGTCCCGCCAGCAGGGGCCGCGCAACCCGCAGCGGTGGAATGACGCCTACCCGTCCGTGACGTGTGCGGTGCGCCTCGCGCTCCTGGCGAAGTGCGGCCCGCAGATGGAGCAGTTCTTCGACGCGGAGTTCACGCACGACGAGAAGGTGTCGATTGCGGTGGAGATCGCCAACGCGGCGGTGACGGAGTATCGCCGGCTGGAGCGCGAGAAGTGAGCGCGTGCGGCGAGTGGTGTGGACACTGCGGGCGCTGCACCGAGGCGTGGGCGCGCCCTAAAGACCGCGAACTAGTGACGTGTTGCGACAACTGCGGGGCACCCCTCATTCACGGGGCGAAGTCCATCGCGGGCGTCGGGGTGGGCTGTTCGTCCAAGTGCCTCAATGCCCTGTGCCTCAAGCACGAAGCCGCGATGTGGTACCGGTGATGACTTTCCTTATGTGCTGGCTCGTGGTCGGCCACTCGCTCGATATAGCCGGAAGGCTTATTCGATTATCCGGAGACACGCTACCAGCGCGGACCCGTGGGAACGAAGCCGCCAACCTCGCGCTGAATACCGCCACGTTGGTAGCGATTCTTTTGGTGTGGTACCGGTGAGCGGCCCGCGCATCCTCGCCACCGATGGCAGCAAGTTCCGCATCGTGCGGATCGAGGACGGGGATCGCGTGACCAACGTACTGGAGAAAGGCGACGGGTTCGACGCGCTCGGCTGCGAACGCTGGCGCACCGTCAACGTCGGGGAAGCCGACAACCTCACGCGCTGGATGCGCGATTGGATTATCTCGCACGCGATTGCGTGCCCTCAGTTTCAGGAGAAGTAGATGCCGATTATTGCGACAGGTGGCGACAGCAAGACGTTTACCCCGGCCCCGGAGGGCACGCATCACGCGGTGTGCGTGGACGTGATCGACAAGGGGATGCAGCCCAACAAGTTCAAGGAAGGCGCACTCCAGCGGAAGATCGACATCGCGTGGGAGATCGATGACCTGCGCGACGACGGCAAGCGGTTCGTTGTCTACAAGCGGTACACGCTCAGCCTCAACGAGAAGGCGAACCTGCGGCACGACCTGGAGAGCTGGCGCGGGCGGGCGTTTACGTTTGACGAGTTGGGCGGCTTCGACGTGGAGACGATCAAGGGCGCGAACTGCCTCGTGAACGTGCAGCACAAGAAGTCGGCCGATGGCTCCCGCACCTACGCCAACGTGATGAGCATTGCCCCGCTGATCAAGGGGATGGCGAAACTGACCCCGCGTGACTACGAGCGGCCCGCCGTGGAAGCGAACGCGAACCAGCCACCGCACGACGACACCGTGGTCGTGTCTGACCTCACCGACGACAACATCCCGTTCTAACCATGAAGATCAAGCCGCCCTTCATCACCTACACGGTGAACGTGAACGTCACCGTCGCGCTCGATGAGGACTTCTACCAGGAAGACGCCGAGGCCCGCGGGACACAGAAGGACATCGAGACGTCACTGCGGCGGCACCTCGACGCCTGGGAGAAGGAGCGCCACTGCCCGCTCTACAAGCCCACGGTGGATGTGGAGCTGACCGACTACGAGATCACGCTGCCGGAAGAGGGACGCCAGAAGGGCGACGACGACGGCATGGAGTATGGGCATCCACGCGAAGCGATAGAGGACCGCGACTAATGGTGGCCTTTCCTAAGCCCCGCCCGAAACTGCTCGACAAGCGGAAGGCGAAGGCGTCGAAGGCTAGTGACTGGCGGAAGGTTCGAGCCGTAGTCATGGCTCGAGATGGGCACAGATGCCGCGCTTGTGGGTTGACGAACGGCCTCGACGCGCATCACGTGGTTGCCCGATCGCTCGGTGGCAAGGACAAGGCGACCAATCTGATTGCCTTGTGCCGGCCATGCCACCAGAGCGTCCACGGACATGTCTTGTTACTCCACGGCGGCACGGCTCGCACCGTGATGTTTGAGTGGGTGCGCTGATGAGCGACTGGCGCAAGACGGCGAGGATGCTCGGCATCAAGATCACCGGCTGGCGTGCGCGAGCCTTCGACTACCTGGAATCCAACGGCCAGATGTTCTGCGCCCACTTCGGCACAGACAACGCCGTCGAGAAGGCCCGCGAGCACTGGCAGGCGCGGAAGAAGCGCAGGGGGAACCGATGAACAGAGCGGAGCGCGTGATTGCCTTCTTAGAGGAACGGCCCGATGTCTGGATCGAAGCTACCCGCTTTGAATCGCTGGGCGGCCGTCAGGCGTGGCGTACGGCCATCAGCGAGGCGCGGCAGATTGTGAAGGGGGATGGGCGGGACATTGTGAACCGCACGCGCCAGATCGACCACCAGGGCCAGCCATGGGTGCTGAGCGAATACATGCTGGTGTCCGCGCCCGCGCAGGACGAGACACGCGGCCACGATCTGAACGAAGCGCAAGCGGGGAGTCTGTTTTAGATGGCCGTTTGGCAATCGTTCGCGCTGATGTTCGTGGCTGGCTGCTGCATCTCCTTGCTGGGTAGGGCTGCTGGTGTGACGTGGTGGTTTTCTGCGGCCTTGTGCTTTCTGCTGGGCCTCGCGTGGCCGTCGATGAGGCCAAAGAGTTGACCCGTCTCGCGCTGGATCTCGACAAGCAGTGCCAGCTCGCGGGCTTGCCGGTGCCGGAGCGGGAGTTCCGCTTCCACCCCACGCGCAAGTGGCGCTTTGACTTTGCCTTCCCCGCGCAATCCGTCGCGGTGGAAGTAGAGGGCGGGGCATGGATTGGGGGCCGGCATACCAGCGGGGCGGGCTTCGTGAAGGACATGGAGAAGTATTCAGAAGCTGCTATAATGGGCTGGTGCGTATTAAGACTGACTCCAAAGGATTTACAAAGAACGGGCGTCGCATTGGTCGCCCGCGCCTTAATCGCTCGGGGTTGCCTTGCACCGGGTGTGGTGGCGTTCGCACAAGCGAGCGTTCCCTCTGTCGAACCTGCTCGGCGGCGAAGCGCAAGGCCCACCGGCAGAAAGACCCGGAGCGCACGAGGCGCTATCTCCGGGAGTGGGCCAAGCGGAACCCCGACAAGGTAAAGGCCGCATCCAGGCGCAACTATGCAAAGCACAGCGAACGGTTCAAGCAGACGGCCAAGGCTTGGGGAAAGCGGAACCCTAAGAAGCGGTCAGCGATCATGGCGTTCCAGAACGCCAAGCGACGGTCGCGCAAGAAGGCAAACGGCGGGCGAGGGTTCACCCGCGCCCATTGGCTCGAGCTGGTGGAACGGTTCGGCGGGAAGTGCGCCTACTGTCGCATCCGCAAGATTTCAAGCATCGACCACTTCGAGCCGCTGGCGCGTGGTGGCCCCGACGACTACACCAACATCGCCCCGGCGTGTGCGTCGTGCAACTCCCGGAAGGGCATCCACGAGCCACGCGAATGGGTCAGGACGCACTACAGCAGCAAGCGTCTCGCCGCTGTTCTCGCCGCGATGCTCACGTAACGAGGCGTCGTTGGCGGGGTGGCGGATCGTGCGCGTCACGCCGAAGGATGTCAAGACCGGGGCCGCGTTGAAGTGGATCGAGAGGATGTTCCAGCGATGAATACCGCCGTCCTGTTCTCCAGCGCCAAGGATGACTGGCAGACACCGCCGGGGCTGCTCGCGGAACTCAACAGGGAGTTTGGGTTCACTCTGGATGGCGCAGCGAACGAACACAACCATCGGTTGGAGCGTTGGTATGGCCCCGGATCTCCGGACGGGGAGAACGCGCTCTCTAAGTCATGGGACGGCGAGATTGTGTGGGTGAATCCGCCCTACTCCAGAGGGCTGCAGGCAAAGTTTATCGCCAAGGCCGCGCAGGAAGTCGAGTGGAACATATGCACGGTGGTGATGCTGATCCCCGCTCGCACGGACACCAAAGCCTTCCACGCGCACATCTGGGACGCCTCCACGCATGGCCCACGACCAGGGATCGAGGTGCGCTTCCTTGCCGGCCGGATCAAGTTCGTCGGGGCGAAGCATGGCGCTCCGTTTCCCAGCATGATCGTCGTCTTCAGGGGAGCCGCACTGTGATCTATCCCACGTATGACGCCGTGCAGATGTCCGCGGTACGGGTGACGTGTCACGGGTGCCAGCGCACCTACGACATGACCAAGCCCAAGGCAGATGGGCTGTGCATTCTCTGTCGGCAAGCCGAGGCGAAAAGGCGAAAGTTGTCTATAGAAATCAGTACGAAAGGTGTTGTAAATGCGGTGGGAGTTTGCGAAAATAAAGCGACCCGCCGCAGTGTTAGCACACCGTGACGGGCCTAACCGCTACCGACCCTTAGGCAAGGTCCGGCATCGGCTGATTTCCGAGTATAGCAAAGCCTCTCGTATTGGCGTCGGGCGAACAGTAACGGCGGGCCAAACAGCGAGACAACGCGGCAACCGTGGGTCTGCAAAGCCGCGAGCGTGGGCGAACCTCAGAGCGCGCAGGAGCGTCGGACACACCGACGAACAGTCTGAGGATGCAGTGCGACGTGTGGTCGTTAGTACTGCCCTTGGCTCAGTGGCTCAGCCGACGGTGCTGAACTGACATGGGTACCAAGGTGAAGCGATGCGTAGGAGCGGAGCTTTGCCTTGGTCTAGTAGCTAACCTCTGGTGCTGAAGTACAGAGGTACAGGAGTACAGACATGGAAGATCCGCGACTGAGTGCAGACGGAAAGTACTTCGACGAGTGGAAAGACCGCGATGCCGTGGTGGCGGACTATCACGACAACGTGCCCTCCGAGGACGAGATTATCTACGCTGGCTACACCTACGAGGACTATAGCGGAGAAGCCATCGTCATCTTTCGACGCGACGGCAAGTTCTACGAAAACCGCGACTATCACTGCTCGTGCAACGGCCTGGAGAGTTGGTCGCCCGAGGAGACGACGCTGGAGGCTCTGAAGATGCAGACCGGATGGGTCGGTAGGGCTGAAGCGTTGGAGCGCCTCTCGTGAAGACGTTCGGCCCCATCGAAGACAACGCCCGCGAACAACTCGTGCGCTGTCAGGCAGCGGAAGACAACGCCCCCGCCGTGCTGTGCGCGGATCATCATCTCGGCTACTCGATGCCCATTGGTGGCGTGATCGGCTACGAGTGGCTGGTGTCGCCGTCGGCGGTGGGTTACGACATCGCGTGCGGGAACATGGCCGTGCGAACGGACGCACTAGCGAAGGACATCAACGTCGCCACGGTGATGGATGACGTGTGGCGCTCTGTGTCCTTCGGTGTCGGGCGCAAGAACGCGGAGCGGGTAGAGCACCCCGTCATCGACGCCATCGCCTCGTCGCCTGTCACGTTCCAGCGCGGGCTACGGGAGATGGCCGCACAGCAGCTCGGCACGGTCGGCAGCGGGAATCACTACGTTGATCTGTTTGAGGACACGAACGACGGCGCGTTGTGGATCGGCGTTCACTTCGGCTCGCGTGGCTTCGGGCACAAGACGGCAACGTGGGCACTCGACCAGTGCGGGACGAAGGACGACAGCATGGACGCCCCGCCCGTGGTGATCTCGCTCGGCACGCAACTCGGCCAGGATTACCTCGCCGGGATGGAGATCGCTGGTCAGTACGCCTACGCAGGGCGTGAGTGGGTGGTCGGCAAGGTGCTGTCGATCATCGGCGCTCACGCGACCGAGACGATCCACAACCATCACAACTTCGCGTGGCAGGAAACGCACGGTGGGCGCTCGCTGTGGGTGCATCGCAAGGGTGCAACGCCAGCGTTCCCCGGTCAGCGCGGATTTGTCGGCGGCACGATGGGCGACAACGCCGTGATTCTCGAAGGCGTCGAACATCCCGAATCCGCCGAGGCGCTGTACTCCACGGTGCATGGTGCGGGCCGCGTCATCTCACGGCGAAAGGCAACTGGAAAAGAGAAGGCCGCGTGGACGTGCGGCGACTACCGCAACTGCGACGGCTGGCTGCCCATCGTCACCGAGAAGGGCGAAGACGGCAGCAACCCCAAGTGCCCGAAGTGCGGCAAGAAGACGCAGCGCGGGAGGCGCGTCATTAGTCTCGGCCTCGTCAACTGGTCGAAGGCATCGGCGGATGTGCGGGCGAAGGGCGTCGAGTTGCGCGGGGCTGGAGCCGACGAAGCACCCGAGTGCTACAAGCGTCTGGAGGACGTGCTGGCGTATCACGGCGACACCGTGCGTGTGTTGCATGTGCTGCGTCCGATTGGTGTGGCGATGGCTGGCGCGGACGTGTTCGATCCCTTCAAGGACTAACCGTGGACGACTTTGAAGCCTTCTGGAAATCGTACCCCAGACGCGAGGCGCGATTGGACGCGCTCAAGGCGTACGCACAAGCGATGAAGATCGCCAGTGCCGCTGACATCCTGGCGGGCGTCGAACGCTACAAGCGGGTGATGCCGGAGGATAAACGCTACCGCCCGCTCCCGGCGAGTTGGCTCAGGGCGGGGCGGTGGATGGACGAGGAAGACGATACGCCCGTGTCGTGGGTGGTGAAGTATCCGGACTGCGATCACCAGCCCAAGTGCAACAGCAAAGAGTGGTGCCACGCGATACGGCAAAGGGAGAAGGCGTCATGAGCAGAGACGTGAGCGTTGGCGACGAGATCAAGGCGGGCCAACTACTGCTGTTGTCGTCGGGATCATACAGCGGCTACGGCGTCGGCGGCTTGTTCCGCGCTAAAAGGGACTTCGTGATGCCTGGTAAGAAAGAGACGTATTCCAAGCACGTCAATCCTGACGGCTACAAGGTCACAGCCGACCCCGAATTAGTCGAGGAATTGGAATACATCGAAGTCTGGACGGGCGAGTAAATGGAGCGCCTGACGAGCGTGGACATGATTGCGGAGTATCAGCGTCTGTTAGCCGCGCAAGCCTCCGCGCAAGCGACGAAGGACGAGGAGATCATCGAGATGGCGGATCACGAGATGAAAATGTTCCTACTGGCGAATGCGAATGGCCGTCTCCGTGAGTGGCTGGCGTCACGGAAAGCGAGCGCGGAATGAGCTGGCCGAAGTCTACGCAATTCGGCCACGGGCGCGATGCGACCGCCGCAGGACGCAAGGGCGGGAAGCACCCACGACACCTCGCTAAGCGGTCTGCGGAGTGGCTGAGAGGCTACGGAGCTGGCTGGCGTGCATCCGAGCGATGGTTTGAGGAATACCAGCAGACACGGCGCGGCAGGCGCAGTGAGGTCGCATGAAGCCGAAGCAGACAAGCAAAGCGTGGAACCAGACCCCCAGCATCGGGCCGAAGACGGTGTTCGGGAAGGCGACCAAGCCCACGGCGTGCGGCCACTCGTACTGGGCCGACAAGGCGTGCCAAGAGGATCCGGCGCTGTTCTACGCGGTGAACAAGGTGCGGGCCGCGGAGCTGTCAGGGCAATCGAAGGGCGGGGATCTCTCATGACCATAGACGAAGGGTTGCGGCTACTGCGGGGGAAACTGCGCCGGAGGCGTGAGTTGAATAACCACACGAAGCGCGGCGTTTCGTCAAGTATTAGCCTCACATTTAAAGATGCCGATGCGTTGGTGGATTTGCTCCGGTCGCTCCCCGCGATTGTAAAGCCGGTGGATGAACACCCGGAGATCGGCTCCGCGACGGATTCGTCGTCGCTCGCGTTACGCGGACAGGGGAGCAGCGAGTGAGTCAACCGCTGGCGATTGACTTGTTTTGCGGGCTTGGCGGCTGGACGGAAGGGTTACTCGCTGAAGGCTATCGCGTGGTCGGCTTCGACGTGGAGCGGCACGTCTACGGGGACGCCAAGTATCCCGCGCAACTGGTGTTGCAGGACGTGCTGACGATGCACGGCGCGCAGTTCAGGGGCGCGGCGCTCATTGTCGCCAGCCCACCCTGCCAGGCGTACAGCTATCGGGCGATGCCGTGGAAGCGGGCCAAAGCGCTACCGCCGCCTGACAACTCGCTCTTCGAGGCGTGCTTTCGGATTCAGCGGGAAGCGTGCGAGGCGGCAGGGCGGCATATCCCGCTCGTGGTGGAGAACGTCAGAGGCGCACAGCCGTACGTCGGGCGCGCGCGGTGGCACTTCGGGAGCTTCTACCTATGGGGCGATGTACCGGCGCTGATGCCGTTAACCATGCGGGCGGGCGCGAAGGTGCCCAGCGATTCTGGCCGCAGGACTGATGTCGGCAACGGCGTGAGGTTTACGTCGCGCGACTGCGGTATTGAGCGCGACGGCATCAAGCAGGGCGGTGACTGGTTCAATGCGGCCAGTCTCGACGGTGAGGGGATGCAGTCGATCTCTCGCCGGTCTGGCAGTAAATCGAAGGCCCGCAAAGCCGCGAGCGCGCACATCGCCAAGATCCCGACCGTGCTGGCGCGTCACGTCGCCAGGGCATGGCATCCAATGGAGCAAACCGCATGATGTCTGATCCCGTCTACCAGAGGCTCGTGACCGCCCTTGAGCCGTTCGCCAAGTTCGCGGAGAAGTGGGACGAGAAGCCACTGTCGCGTATGGCTGACGAGCTTTACGGCATCCACGTCGGCACCGAGTGGGAGGCGACCATCAGCCTGTCGGACTGCCGTCGCGCCAAAGCGGCTCTGGCCCTGCTCGCCCCCCCGCCCCCTGACGAGCCGCCCCATGACCGGACAGCGCAACTCGTGGAGGCATTACGGTTCGCACAGGGCGCGATTCAAGACGCGATCTGTCTAGAGGAGGGGCTAGACGGTCTAGCTGGTGAAGCCGTGCTGAAGATGATTCGTGCCGCCCTTGCTGCACCCCCTGACGATCCGGAGGCCCACCCCAGAGAGGACGACGACATTCTGCGCGAGTGCGGGATGGACGGCCACAAGTGGGCCAAGGCGTTCATGCGGCAGTTCGCGGAGAAGCGCATCACGAACACCGTAGTCGGCACGCCTGACTCCGGCACCGTCGATGAAGGCGACATGATCGCGTGGTTCTGCAACGCCATCATGGCGGGTTACGACGAGGCTCAGCGGCGGGCAGGAGAGGCGCGGACACCCCCAGATCCTCCTCATGTGCGCGACGATTATCGTGAGGTGTGGCTGTCTGGGTGGCGGGCAGGCCGCGCACACATGTCAGGAGAGGCGCGGACAGCCCCGGAGCCCGCGCAGGAGCCGCAGGGATGACGATCCTTATTGCGGAGCTGTCCACGAATCACGGCGGCGATGTGGATCTCGCCATTGACATGGTGAAGGCGGCAGCCGATGCCGGCGCGGATTACGCCAAGATTCAAAGTTTCAGCCTCTCGCGGCTCAACCCCACCGATCCGCAGCGCGAGTGGCTCACACAGGCGCATCTGGATGAAGCCGCCCACGAGCGGATCTTCCAGGCGTGCCGCGAGGCGGGGGTGAAGCCGCTCAGCACACCGTTCGACAGCGACAGTCTAGCGATGCTCAGGCGCTTAGGGTTGCGGGAGTTCAAGATCGCCAGCAGCGAGAGCGGGAATGACTGGTGGTACCCGCAGGCTGCAGAACACTGGTTCGTCTCATGGCCGTGGGGGGAGAAGGGAGCCGAGATACCAAATCCGGCCGAGTGGATTGCCGGGGAGTTGGTTGAGCATCCCGTAATGGTGCATCACCTGACCGCGATACCGCTGTATCCCACACCGCTGGAAGCCGTGAGGCGTGGCCGGCTACTGGACGGCTGGTCAGACCATACGGTGGGACTCGCCGCGTGCCAGTGCGCCATTGCCATCGACGCGAAGGTGATCGAAGCACACCTCATGCTGCCGGGACGTGGCCGCAATAGCGTCTGGGACAAGACCCCGGAGCAGTTCCGGCAGTTGCGGGACTTCGCGGATGACTGCGAGACGATGACCAGCGGCGTGGCGACCAAGTTCCGGAGGCGCTGGAGTGCGTAAGGTGTGCGTGGTCGTGACCGCCCGTCCGAGTTGGGCGAAGCTCGAGCCGGTGTGCCGTGCGCTCAAGGCGCGGCCCGATGTGGAGCTCCAGATTGTGGCGTGTGCGAGTGCGCTCTTAGAGCGGTACGGGAGAGTGGTGGATGTCATCAAAGCCCAAGGCTACGACGTCACGGCGGAAGTTTGGAGCACGTACGAAGGCGCGAACCTGCTTACATCCACACAGGAAACAGGCGCACTCATCCATGGGCTTGCTCGAGAGCTGCAACGATTGCGGCCGGACGTGGTTGTCGTCTGCGCAGACCGACACGAAGTCCTCGGCGCGGCCATCGCCGCTAGTTATCAACATACCCCCCTTGCGCACATTCAGGGAGGCGAGCGCACTGGTTCAATTGATGACCGAGTGCGGGATTCAATTACCGGACTCGCTGACCTCCATTTTCCGGCGACAGAGTTAGCCGCGTTTCGTGTCTACTCCATGACCGGCAGCGCCCACGTTCACTGGACGGGCTGCCCTTCGGTGGACGTCGCCAAGCAGGCGCAAGACGAGCCACCCGTGACCGTGGAGGAGTTAGGCGGGGCGGGGGCACCGATAGACCTATCGAAGCCGTTTGTGGTGCTCCTACAACACCCCGTGACCTCGGAGGCGGACCAGGCATACGAACAGATGCGCCGGTCTATTTGGGGGCTACCCGACAAGCGTTCAGCGCAATCGTTGGTGCTTTGGCCGGGACAGGACGCCGGGGCGGATGGTGCGTCTAAAGCCATCCGCGAATACCAATCCTACTTTCACACGGTGCGAAACCTCCCGCCGAACAGGTTCCTCCGCCTCCTGACCCAAGCCAGCGTGCTTGTGGGTAACTCGAGCGCCGGCATCCGCGAGGCGAGCTACCTCGGTGCGCCTGTTGTGAATGTCGGGAGTAGACAGTTTGGCCGCCAGCGTGGCCCGAACGTGGTGGATGTGCCCCATGACGCGGAACAGATTGCGCAGGCGATTCAGCGGCAGATCGCGCACGGACGGTATGCCAGTTCTGGTATCTACGGGGACGGGACAGCGGGACAACAGATTGCTGAGGTGTTGAGTGGAGAAGGTGCGCGTGGTGACCACGCTGGACGAGGCCCAGCGCGTTATTTGCGAGTTACAGGCCGAAGTTAAGGACGCGACCGAATACGCCGAGAAATCACGGCAGACCGCCATCGCAGAGCGCGAACGGGCAGAAAAACGATGGTACGAACTCCGTGACCGCTACGCGTGTGCGGCCTTGTCGGTATGTGAGCCGAAACAACCACCAGACGAACTAGCCGGTCAGGCATTCAACATCGCTAACGCCATGCTGCGCCGTCGTCGTACGGGGATTCCGCCATACGAGAGCGCGACATGAGCATCATTGCCTTAATCCCCGCACGGTCAGGCTCCAAGGGCATACCGGGTAAAAACTTCCGCAAACTTGGCGGTAGGGCGCTCTGGATGCTCGCGGTGGATTGCGCCCGGGCATCCGAGTGCGACACCACCATCGTAAGCAGCGACAAGTTTACGCAGCAATCTGGCATATCTCGCGGGTGTTCGTTCGTGTGGGACGAGGCCGAGAAGCGGTATGTGGACAACCCGGGTAAGGACTGGGACGTTATCCAACTGCCGCGGCCCGCAGAACTGGCTCAGGACGATACGCCCATGATCGAGGTGGTCAAGCACCTGCTCGAGCAGTTACCAGGCCAACCCGACGACATCATCGTTCTATTACAGCCCACGCAGCCGTTTAGAACCCCCGCACGGGTGCGTGAGGCGATCACGGTATTGCAATCAACCGGGGCGGATAGCGTGGTGAGCGTGGTCCCATTGCCGTTGACGCACCACCCAGACATGCAGTTATGGATCCACGGAGATCGCTTGTATCGCGGCGCCGGTCTGACGTTCAAGGGTGCTCCGATGGGGTGGGACTGGGATCTGCTGCCTGCCCGCCGTCAGGATGTGCGGCAAACCTACATCAGAGACGGGTCAGTGTATGCGTTTCGCCGCAAAACTCTCAACCGCGGCACCATCTACGGGCAAGACGTGCGCCCGCTCATCCTCGAGCCGCACGAAACCTGCGAGATGGACACCGAGGCCGATTGGGACGCGGTGCAAGCCCGATGGGAGCGCGAGCATGCGTGAGCGTCAAACCAAGCTCGAATGCCCCCACTGCGATCATTGGGACAGCACCGTCGAACAGGGCTGGGCACATCCTGCCGGCTACACGCGTCGTCGCCGCTGCACCGCGTGCCGCAAGACCTTTCGCACACGCGAGTTCCTGATCGTGCAGAAGCCGCCTACATCTGGTAGTAAGAGCCACACACCTACTACATCTTGACGGTCGAGCTATGAGCTTAGCCGTATCATCTTGACATTCCATACCAAAATTCGGTTTTCCCCCGAAGCTCTGTCCGAGATGTGGCTGCCTCATCCGCGTCACGCTCAAGGACGGTCTGCGCCCGCGTCATAGCTCACGCTGGCAGGTCGGAAACCTGGACGGCTCCCCCCATAGCTGTCATCTGCGGAGACGCCCTCTATGGGTAGTCCACAGACCGCCACCCAAATAGCCGCATGGGCCGAAGATCAGGCCAAGCCAGCCGAAAGCCCCAGCTACACACGGCTGACCGACGCCGACCGCATCACCATCCTGCACCTGCACGATGAAGGGCTGACCTTAACGGCCATCGCTCAACGGCTTAGCCGCAGCGTCTCCACCATCCACGATGTGGTGCAGACCTATGCGCCTACGACCGATCTGGCCAAGCGAAAACTAGCCGCCAGCGCCCTACGCATGGCAGAAAACATCATCGAGAATGGTCAACCTCGAGATCACGTCGCCACGCTCAAGGGGTTGAAGGTGTTGGCGGAAGACAGCGCGGGGATCAAGCTGGCGATCGGGCTTTCGCTCCCTGGGCTGTCCACTCTGTCCCTTAGTGGGACTGACACAAGCACCCTTTCGCCTAGCATGGTGGGCGCTAATGACTGACCAGTCAACGACTTACACTATTGGTTGGTTCTGATAACGGTGGTTATGTTGCAACCACCAAACGCGGGGCAGGACGAGCGTAGACAGGCAGGCGAGCTGGCCCAGCCTACCCCCGAACAGGCCAATCCGGGCGGCCGATCCGCGGGGGACCCAGCCCCGGTCAGCGGTGGCGGCATGGGACCGTTAGGCGCAAGCGGTTTCACGGAATGACCTTTGGGTGGTTTGAGTTGTCGGCGTTTGCGGCCTGGATGGCGTCGGGCGTGGTCTACGCGGTCTTGAGGGCGCGACAGGAGCGATGACGGCCACGGCCTCCAAGGACTTCGTGATCACCATTAAGGGCAAGCCGAAGGTGCTGTATAGCCCCACGGCGAAGCAGGTGGTGTTCCACGAGCATCCGGCGCGAAACGTGTTGTACGGGGGCGCGGCTGGCGGGGGCAAGTCGCACGCGCTGCGGTGGGATGCGTATATGCGGTGTTTGTCGGTGCCGCACTATCGGGCGCTGTTGCTGCGGCGGACCTACCCGGAGCTGGAGAACACGCACCTCGAGAACGTGCCGGTGGATCAGGCGAACGGGTTGCCGTGCGAGTACTTGAAGTCGGAGCGGAAGGTGCGGTTTGGGAACGGGGCGGTGCTGCAGTTCGGGCACTGCGAGGACGAGTCGGCGGTGGCGAAGTATCTCTCGACGGAGTACGACGCGATTTACTTTGACGAACTGGTCACGTTCAGCGAGAAGCAGTTTCTGATGATTCGCTCTCGCGCCAGAAGCACCAAACCGGGGGTGCGGCCGGCGATCAAGGCGGGGACGAACCCGGGGGGGCCGGAGAGTCATTGGGTGCGGCGGCGGTTCATTTGGCAGGATCTGACGCCGAAGGAGGATCCCCGGTATCGGCCGGAGGATTACGCGTATATCGCGGCGACACTGGACGACAACCCGCACATTGATCGGGAAGAGTACGCGGCGAACCTGGAGAGCTTGCCCGAGGAACTGGCGCGGGCGTATCGGTACGGCGATTGGGACATTTTTCCGGGGCAGTACTTCGGGGAATGGCGAAAGGCTAAGCATGTATCTGGGGAACATCACGTTTATCCCAACCACTACAAGCGTGTCCGGGCGCTGGACTGGGGTTACGTCAAGCCCGGAGCTTGTTTGTGGCTCTGTCAGTTACCGGATTCCGGTCGCTGGTACCTTGAGCACGAGTACATCTTCAGCCGCACCCTCGCCGCTGACGTGGCACAAGAAATTGTGCGACGGACGAAAGACCTCGGCGTGAAGGCGACCTACACGGTCGCGGACACGTCGATGTGGACCCCGGATGGGACGGTGGGGGAGTCGATGGCCGAGACGTTCCAGCGTCACGGCGTGCCGTTGGTGCAGGCGGATAAGCGCCGGCTGGGGACGATGGATCGGCCTCTGGGCTGGCAGCGGTTCCGGCATTGGCTGAAAGACGCGCCCGATGGGGTGCCGTGGCTCACGGTGAGTCCGGAGTGCGCGTACACGGCGAGGACGATCCCGGCCCTGGTGAGTGATAAGCACAAGCCGGAGGACGTGGATAGCGACGGGGAAGATCACGCGGCGGATGCGCTGCGGTACTTCGTGATGTCACGGCCGCCCCTCAACGCGGCGGGCGATCACCGGAAGGCTCCACCCGCGTGGTCGTTGGGGTGGTTGGCACAGCGGGCACAGGCCCCGGCAGGGATTCTCTCTCGATGAACGAACAGCCGGAACAGATCGCGTCGAGTAAAGACGGCGCGTATTGGCGGCAGCAGGTGGAGCTGGCGCTCACCAAACGCCGCCGCTATGAGGCGTGGTGGGACGCCTGCCTGAAGAAGTACGCCCCGTCCGCGTCCAGTTCGCCGGAGGCGTACGGCGGGGAAGTCCACACCAATCGCACGTTCACGCTCACGGAACGCAAGAAAGCCGATCTCTTCTACCAGCGCCCCGATGTGACGCTCCAGCCCACGCCGCTCATGGATGGCCCGATTGTCACGGATCAAATCGATCCGATGACCGGCCAGCCCGCGCCGATGTTGGGGCAGCCGAACGCGCAGGGACAGGCGCAGCCCATCCCGGCCAGTTACGCGCTCGCGGCCCACGAAGAGATCGTAAACGAGAAGCTAGGCGAGGATGGGATCGACGCCACGGACATGATGGATGCCGTGCTGTTCGACATCATCTGCACGCAGGCGGTCGGCTTCACGAAGATGGGCTACGAGTCCTTCACCGTGCCGCAGGAGACGGCCGATCCGATGACGGGGCTGCCCGTGTCGGTGGATGTGCCGGTGGCGGAACGGTGCTTCTGGGAACACTTCAGCGGCAAGCAGGCGGTCATCCCGGCCGACTTCCGCTCGAGCAAGTGGGATCGGGCGCGGTTCCTCGGCGTGCAGTTTGAACTGCCGTTGACGCCTGGCAACCGGACGAAGTTCAATCTCCCGCCAGACTTCAAGGGCACGAACACCGACAAGCGGCAGTACTACGACCACGGCGACAACACCGATGCTGGAGGCGAGCAGGTTTTTACCGGCGTGGAGCTCTGGGCGTATTCGATCTACTTCCGCGAGGACGTGGCGCACCCGGAGCACATGACGCAGATCGTGCTCGTGGACGGGATCCCGGAGCCGGTCATCCAGCGGGATTCGCCGTACCAGACGCTCACGCCCCAGGGGACGCTGACGCCGGATTCGCTGATCGGCAACCCAATCCACCCGTTCTCGACGCGGAAGTTGACGGACGCGGCCTATGTGCCGTCCGATGCGACGATGATCCTCCCGCTCGAGAACGAGCTGGACGTGTTCCGTACGCAGATGGTGCAGTTTCGGGACGCACAGACGCTGCGGTTCATCGCCAACGGCGACGTGCTGCCGATGGATGCGCTGCAGAAAATCGTGCGCTCGCCCATTGGCGGGATCACGGTGGTCCCCGGCGAGGCGTTTGTGGGCGAAGGCGCGATCAAGCCGCTCGAGGGCGGCTCGATGCCACGCGAATCGTTCCAGAGCAACGATTACATCGACAACGACATGGAGCGCACCGTGTCGTTGGATGCGGCGGGATCGGGCGTGCAATCCGCCAAAAGCTCGACGGCCACCGAACAGCAGATCGTCTCCGCGAACCAGAACGCCCGGACGGACAAGGAACGGGCGACGATCCTCAAGCGGTACGTCAAGGGCGTGACGAAGTTCTCCACGCTGATCCAGCGGTATCTGCCAGTGCAGGAGGCGGCGGCGATTGTCGGGCCGCAGCGGGCGATGGCGTGGGATGCATGGCGTAAGACGGCGAACTCCGCGCTCGCGTTTACCGCCATGCCGGATTCGGCGCTGCGTGTTGATCAGGCCGTTGATCGGAAGCAGTCGCTTGAGTTGTACTCGTTTTTCGCAAATGACCCGTGGGCGCAGAAGGGGCGCGGGAAGCTCGCGGAGAAGGTGCTGCGGAAGCATCACATTGATCCGACCGGCATCATCTCTCCGCCGGAGCCAGCCACGCCGAAGCCCGGTGACGTGAAGTTCACCTTCAGCGGGAAAGACCTCGTGGAGCCGCAGGCGCCCATCGTGATCGAGATCGCGCAACAG
>Ga0193738_1000628_pt1 | contig 16725 bp, 19 predicted proteins | sample L2a1metaG_FD_144927 | JGI IMG/M metagenome (GOLD analysis project Ga0193738, IMG submission 144927) | Soil microbial communities from a riparian zone of the East river system, Colorado, United States - L2a1 | ecosystem: Environmental > Terrestrial > Soil > Riparian zone | place: USA: East River...
TGCAGCACCGGTACTATTCGGAACAATATTTTGTGCCGCAGCTCTTGCACGACGAAGATCACCTTTCGGGTGTGGTGCATCCTGTGTATTCTGATCATTTGTATAAGCATGCACGGTGGTCATCAAACCATTTACAATGCCATACTTTTCATCCAGCACCTGTGCCATTGGCGCCAAACAATTTGTAGTGCAACTTGCACAACTAATAATTGTTTCACTGCCATCAAGAATACTATGGTTAACATTAAAGACAATTGTTTTCAGATCGCCGGTTGCCGGTGCACTGATCACTACTTTTTTTGCACCCGCTTTCAAATGTGCTTCTGCTTTTGTTTTATCAGTAAAGAAACCTGTACACTCCAGCACTACATCTACGTTATGGTCTTTCCAGGGAATTTGTGCAGGATCTTTTTGTGCATATATCTTAATATCATCGCCATTAACGACGATCGAATTTTCTGTCGATTTTACATCCTGGTCAAAACGCCCCTGCGCACTATCATACTTTAAAAGATGTGCCAATACTTTAGGGCTGGTAAGATCATTGATAGCCACTACATCGATTCCGTCCATTTTATAGATCTGGCGATAAACAAGCCGGCCGATACGTCCGAAACCATTAATTGCAACTCTAACTGTGCTCATGATTATATTATAGTTTTAATTTTTTGATCCGCCTTCGGCGGACAAGGGTGCGAAGGTAAGAAACCGTGATGATTTGCGAGGTCGTTTGATTTACGAGGGAAGCAATTTTTATGTACCCGGCTTCAGTGCTACTATTGAGCTCAATTGCGACGCTCCATTCATCTTTCTTTTTATTATTGAGCAATTGAGTCGCAGTTTATCCAGAGCGAAACGAAGGGCGCGCAGCTGTACTTCCTTTTCGCTATGCAGCATTAGCGCTTTATCCTTTAACCAAAAAACTTTTCCAAATCAAATAACCCGAATAAATACTGTTTTTTTAATCGTACAAATAGCATTGGGGAAAATTATATACATAAATATTGTTGAAAGAAATAATAAATAAACGATTAAACTTTCAAAACACCGGGACATCTTATGAAGGTGTTTAATCGAAAAATAGTGAAGATTAATTTCAAACATTTATTCTGGCAAAATGTTTGTTTATAATGGCTAAAATAAAACTGTACAATTATGAAAAAAAACATTCTTTTAATCCTCCCGTTATTACTTATTTTATTAAACGTTAATGCGCAAAAATCCTCTGTCATATTAAGAGGGGGAGTGAATCTCGCTAATGTAACAATATCAGAAAATGGAAGAATTGACGATGCAAAGGCTATCACAAGTTTCCAGGCCGGTTTGATCGGCGACATCAGCCTCGGCCAATTTGTATCATTACAGCCAGGATTACTTGTTACAGGCAAAGGATCAAAAACAAAAAGCGGTGAAACCACTGATGCGAATTATTTTAAAGCAACATCGAACCCACTCTATTTGGAAGTTCCCTTAAACCTCGTCTTTAAGTTTGGAGCAGATGATGGCCCCAGGTTCTTTGCCGGTGCAGGTCCTTATCTTGCTGTTGGCATTGCTGGTAAAAATAAAACGGAAGGAAAATTTTTCGGCATGGCCTTCAACAGTGAAAGTGATATTGAGTGGAGCAATGATGATCCTACAACGTTGAATTATGAAGAAGGCGTTGGTTTTGGTGTCATGAAACGCTTTGACTACGGCTTGAATGGAACAGCTGGTATTGATCTAAAAAAAGCAGTATTGTCTGTTAACTATGGACTGGGCCTTGCAAAATTGCAATCTGGTAGCGAGAACTCAGATGATAATAATAAACACCGGGTGCTAAGTTTTACAATTGGGTTTAAACTATAATTATAAAAGTACATGTACAAAGTCCCCCTTTTTTTATCGGGGGATTTTTTATTGCTAGTAATAAAAGTTTATTCGCCGGCTAAAGACTACTATTAAGCATTAATTGCGATGCGCAGCCTGCTGAGAGTGAAGCAAGGTGTTCATCTTTTGTAACCCGACAGCTATCGGGTCTATTCAACTTTATACATCTGTTTCACTAACTGAATTTCTTCGGGAACGTTTCCGGTGATCATGAATTCCGTATGCATCAAATTCATAGCTTTACCCTTTACAAAAATAAACCAACATGAAAGTTGTTCACCAGGTACATCCGGAAGATTTTTCAACATACAATACCAAACAAATAAGAGATAGATTTTTATTAGAAAGTCTTGTACAGCCCGATAAAATTGAATTCGCATACACACATTACGACAGGATGATCATTGGCGCCGCCTACCCAATTGATCAGTCATTACAATTACAGACCTATGAGGAATTAAGAGCCGATCATTTTCTTAGCCGCCGTGAGATCGGTATTATTAATATAGCGGGGAACGGTTATGTAACCGTCGATGAAGAAAAATTTGAAATGGAAAGACTGGATTGTTTATACATAGGAAAGGGTAAACAAAAAGTGATCTTTAGCAGCGCTAATAAAATCAATCCTGCAAAATTTATATTATTCTCCTGCCCTGCTCATCATGAATTTCCCACACGACTTATGAAACCCGGTGAAGCATTGCCTGCCGAAGTTGGAAGTCTTGACAATAATAATCATCGTGTCATTAACAAGTATATTCATAATGATGGCATTCAAAGTTGTCAATTGGTTTTAGGCGTTACCAGTTTCAAAAAAGGAAGTATTTGGAATACAATGCCGCCGCATCTGCATGACAGGAGAATGGAATCATATTTCTATTTTGACCTGGCGGAAGGTCAACGTATCATCCATTTCATGGGTCAGCCGCAAGAAACACGACATATTTTTTTAAATAACGAAGAAGCCATTCTTTCTCCAGCATGGAGCATTCATAGCGGAGTAGCAACAGGAAATTATTCCTTTATTTGGGCGATGGCTGGCGAGAATAAAGTATTTACCGATATGGACCCGGTGCCGGTTCAAGATCTGAAATAATAATTTAGCTCCCAGAAGGTGTTAAGTCTTACGTCTGAAATTATTTTAATTTCAGTGTAGGTCCCTGTGCTGAAGAAGGCATTGACAATTTGTTTCAAGAGTAGAAACGACATTGGATAAGGAACAAACTGGCCAGCGGTAAAAAAACTTCACGAATCAGCGCATAAGGAAAATGGTATTGGAGAGGCAGGGCAAAACCAGTAATACAATAATACTAGAGCTTGGGGATACCATAATTTGGGGGTTATTTTAACTCATTAATAAAGTATATTTAGTAGCTTATTCATTATACCACCATTAATTAATATTAAAAATTAAACTTATGAGCGGCGGAAAACTTATTGATCATCAAAAAATCGTTAGTTGGTCAAATAATCATAAAAACAACAAAGCACTCACTTTTGAAACCGATTCTGCAGGCATCAGCCTTTCTGAACTTGAAGATTTTATAAAAACTATAAGAACAAAATACCCGGATTTTAACGGTATTCGTTTTTCTTTTGTACGCTATCCTTTATCAGCAGGCACGGATAATATAAAGCTTTCCGAAAACAACCTGTCACAGCCATCTATAGTTTTAGTACCGGTAAAATCTTTTGATCCTGCAAAGGGTATAGGAGATGACTCCAAGGTGGGAACTTCGGAACAAGTTTTTGCATTAGCATTTGCTGATCCTGACGGGACTGACGACCCTGGAGACAGTTCTATTCTTTGTCCGCCGAGGTGCTAATATTGGATCAAGTCCATATTGACTGCAAAGCAGCCAGGTCTTTGACTTGGTGTCAAATATTGCCTAACTTAATCCCATGGACATTTTACGGTTTCTTCTTGATTTTTATCCACTTATTTTTTCATGGGCAGCTTGCATAGTTGCGCTCATAACATTTCGCCAGTGGATGCCGTTGCATTTTAAACTCCTTCTTGTTTTTGTTATTCTGTATGCGTTTATTGATACAGCAGGAGCGATCATTGCCCGGATCTATGAGTTAAATAATCACTTTTACTATAATATAGTGTGGGGCATCCAGTATATGATCATCGCTTATTTCTATTATCATATGTTACAAAGCAGGAGTATAAAAAAGATCATTCTCGTCTTCTTTGTTCTGTTCCCCATATTCTTTATTATAAATGCTTGTTGGATCCAGGGATTTTCTAAGTTGCAAACTTATAGTATTGTATTAGGGGCAGCGTTTATCTTACTATATGCAGTTGCTTATATCTGGCAGGTATACACCAGCACAGAAACGCAAAGTATCTTTCGGGATTCCGTATTTTGGTTTAGCCTGGCCTGGCTTTTTTACTATGGATTAACGGCCCCTTATCTCGGCATGCTGAATTACCTTCTGAATAGTGATCCCGATTTTGCCTCCAATTATTATGTCTGGGTAATCGATTTTTCGGATTGTCTGAGAAGTTCATTACTTATTATTGGTTTTTTATGTATGAAAGCGTCAATGAAGTAAAACTGACTTTGGTGATCAGCACCGCTTTAATAGTCCTCCTGGCTATAACAATTGTATTTGCCTTACTTATCCAGCACAAACGAAGATTTTTACACAAACAACAATTAGCTGAAATAAAGTCGAAATACGAAAAAACCATCTTACAAACAGAACTTAAAATACTCGAAGAAACTTATAAATCTATTTCGCAAAATTTACATGATAATGTCGGGTCAAATATATCTACAGCGATGCTCTTATTGTATAAAGATGAAAAAATGAATAGGGAAGAAATAGAAACAAATCGAAAAGAAGCATTGGGAATACTTAGTATTATCGTAGATGACCTGAAAAATATAGCCCGTAGTCTTAATCCTGACTATTTATATCAGCTTGGCCTCAGCGATGCCATCAGGCAGCGATCCGATCAATTGGAAAAAACAAAAAAATACGAACTTGATCTGTATATAAAAGAAGCTCCCCAAAAATTAAATCGTCAAAAACAGGTCATACTGTTCTCCATATTCCAGGAGGCTTTAAATAATATTCAGAAACATGCAAATGCAAAAAAGATCATCGTTCGTCTGAATTATGAGGAAAATATGCTGCTAATGCAAATAAAGGATGATGGGAATGGGTTTGACAAATCCCAAACCGGCAAAAAGATCTTAGACAAAGGCTCGGGGCTTTTGAATATGAAACACCATTCAGAAATGATTGGGGCAACTTTCATTATCGAAAGCGAGATAAACAATGGTACTGAGATAAATATTACCTTGCCTGAGCCTTACAATTAATATAACAAATATTGGGTATTGGCCGGGGTGTTACAAATGCTAATTTTAAATTATGGTAAAACTTGCTATTATAGAAGACAACGTTGAGTACAGGAATACTCTTTCAAAGATCCTTCAGCGAAATGAAGAGATCCAAATGATCTTTGAAAGGGGAGATTGTAAAGAAATGATACCTCGTTTTGAAGTTGATCTTCCCGATGTTGTCATTATGGATATTGATCTTCCCGGTATCAGTGGCATTGAAGGCGTGTGGCATTTAAAACAAAAATGGCCTGACTTAAAAATTCTTATGCTCACTGTTTTTGAAGATCCCGAAAAGATCTTTGGCGCCATTAAAGCTGGTGCAAATGGTTATTTGCTAAAAAAAGACTCTCCTGACAGGATCATTGAAGCAATTTTTAGCCTGAAGAGCGGAGAATCCATCATGAATGGTATAATTGCTACAAAAGTACTTGAGTACTTCAAGAAAAAAGCTGATGCTGTTCCCAACCTTGATGATTATAATATTACAGAAAAAGAAAAAGTGATCCTGAACAAATTGATACAGGGTCTCGGATACAAACAAATAGCTCATGAATGTTTCATATCAAAAGAAACACTGAACTCTCATATAAAAAATATCTATAGAAAACTTGACGTGCATTCACGGGGTGAAGTAGCCGCAAAGTTTGGCAGTCTTTTCGATAATTAAGGACCAGGTCATTTTAGGTGATCGATGATTCAAGTATACTCTACCTTGTTTGGTTTTTGAACCAACTATCCATTTTCGTAACCCAGTAATGGCACTCCAGGTGGAAGTTGCTTAATAAACAAAATCCCTGCAAAACCTTTGAGTTGCAGGGATAATTTTTGTAGCCCGTACGAGATTCGAATATCTTCCTCCACATTACCCCAGCTACTTTCATATTCCAATAAACTATTGCAAATCAATACCCATGTTTGACCTACCAGGTCTGACGACGGTGTTAAAAATAATAAAATGTCAGACTTATGTTAGACTAATTTGATTCTGTTTATTATTTTTATCGGCTAATAAAAACTCTATGAAGCTTGCAAAATTTAAATCGTACCTGAAAGAAAAGAGTATCTATAAAGACGGCACTTCTCCAATTTATATCTGTATCAAAAAATACCGTAAAGAAGCACTTATCAATGTTGGGTACTCAGTGCCAGCGCAAGCTTGGAATGAGGAAGAAGGTCTTGTTTATGAAAGCAAACCTAAGATTACATTAACGATGAAGAATTCATTACCATTTGATGAATTGGAAAAACTGGCATCAATCGTAGTAGTCGGTAATCCGAAAACCATAAATTCAGAGATTAAAAGAAAGCTTTCTGAACTTACCCTTCTTCAGGACAAATTAAGGGCCAATGGTGAAGACTTGGAAGCGCATGAAATAAAGCAACGATACCTTATCAACCCCAACCAGGATAGAAGCAAAAGCTTTATTGCTTATGCAAACGAAATAGTCAACAGTCTTCTAAAGGCTGGAAATATTGGTACATACAAACGATACAAGAGCGTAACTAAAAAGCTTGAGGAGTACCTAAAAGGAAAACCTTTTTCATTTAAGGATTTGAATGTTCAGTTTCTTCGAGAGTATGACGCTTATCTGAAATCAAAAAGTCTTCGACAAAACACAATCCACAACCAGCAAAAAACTCTTAGAGCAATTTTCTATATGGCTCTGTCGGAACAGTTAATTCCACAAGACAAAAATCCTTATCTCTCATTCAAATTAAAACCGGGTGTTGCAGCTCCAAAACCAAAACTAACTATAGATGAGATAAAAACTATACAAGCATTGGAACTTGCAAAAGGCTCAAGATTATGGCACGTAAGGAACTGTTTTTTATTGAGTTTTAATAATGCAGGTATTAGAATTGGCGATATGCTTCAATTGAAGTGGGAAAACGTTACGAAAGAAGGAAGGTTGCAGTATCAAATGGATAAAACAGAACGATATAAATCAACAATTTTAAACCAAAAATCATTAGCAATTCTAAATGAGTACTATAATGAAAATGCTAAGCCCAAAGATTATATCTTTCCCTTTTTAAGTAATGATATTGATTATTCAGACTCCCAGTTTCTTTGGAATCAGGTGTCTTCAAAAACAACTATCATTAATTACAATTTAAAAAAGATCGGAGAACTTGCAGGAATTGATAAGCATCTTTCCAGTCACATCTCAAGGCATTCGTTTGGCGGAATAGCTATTAAGAAGAAAACAAGTATATATGATTTAAGGGACTTGTTTGAGCATAGTTCAGTAAAAGTTACTGAACAGTATTTAACAGGATTAAATCATGAAACAAAAGATGAAGCAATGCTTGAAATTTTAGATTTTTAAAGTATGGAATTGAGCAAAATAACATCAATTAATATCAAGCTGGGCAAGAGATATGACAATATAAACTCTTTTAAAGAATACATTGACACAGCTTATAGCGCAGACACAAAACATATCTCGATTTATAAAGAAAGATTACAGACAGACCTGGATATAATTAATAATTACTTACTAAGTTATTTCGAAGAGAAAATCACTGACAAAACCCTCAAACATTTTCTTTCAAGGATTCAAATTATCCGCAAGAATATTGAGAATATAAGGATTAATATTTCAGACCGTCTGTTAGACTATAACACGCACAGGGAAATCCCAGAAAGATTTTATGAACGTCAAATGGATGAGGAAAGTAGGCTTGGCAAAACTTATAGCTATATCTCAAAAAAGTATAATAAATTCTTAGAAGAAGATCTTTCTAATTATGATGCGTACGATTCATTTATTTCTGCTACTGAATCAATTTTTCATGAAACATTTAATCAACTGATAAAGCAGTTCCCCAATCACGTCAGGCAAATAAAGGCTCATTCCCCAAAAAATAAACAGAAAAAAGACTCAACCTCCGACCTCAAATCTTTTAATTACATAAAATATTTAGGCAGCGAAAGGTTGAAAAAAATAATTTCATTATTCAATCATTTAAAGCAAAACGGATTAATTGATTCAAAAACGACCGATAAACGGTTTACTAATTTATTTCTATGTATGCCTATTTCAAAACGTGTTAATTGGATTGGAGATAAGGGCAAGCTTGGATTTTTTATCAATGAATTAAATAAAGCGGGACTCTTGTATGACGATGATAAAAATAGAATTTGGGAAAAAACTAAAGCATGTTTTTTTATTGAAAATGAAATCATAAATATTAAAAACCTTAAAACCAATTGCAATCCAAAGGATAAGAAAGCAATTATAGAAGCTATTAATGTTTTAAGATGAGTTCGATATATCGAACTTTTCTACCTCTCTTCTACACCTGATTCTACACTGACCGATAAAGGCAAGAATGAATATTACTTTTGTGAGTAGATGTAATTATCTACATATCAAAAAGACATTTTCATGCAAGTTGAATTATTTACAAAAGACCATTTTATTGAATTGAATAAGACCATTGAGTCATTAAAAGACCTGGTCTCGACTGCCCTTGCCAAAGGAGGTGGAAAAAAGTATTACAATAACGAGGAACTGGCAAAATCGCTGAATGTAAGTACTAAGACATTGCAGAATTGGAGAGATGAGGGAGCGATTGAATTCACTCAGAGAGGTAGCATAATCATTTATACCCAGGAAAATATAGATGATTTTCTAAAAAGCCATAGGATTAGAAAATTTAAAATAAGCGACAACAAAACCCGCTACAATACATAAATACTTTATCCTAAAATTAGATTCAATATCCACCTTGTTTAGTGGATATAAAAAGCAAACGACAAGTATTGTTAAGGAAATGATAGGTGTTATTGATAGAAAAGAGAGGTAAGTCCTTAAAAATCAAAGTTGCATGTGCTTTTTGTAACCAGTAATGGTACCCAGAGTTGTCGAACTCTGCTTTCAATAATAAAATATGTTATCAATTATGGTATTAACATCAAAATAAATAGTATGAACCGAGTGCCTTATTTAAAGAAAGTTCAAACAGATTGCGTCAATGCTTTGTCCGAGGATGGTGAGATATATAAAGCGAAGACAGAGACTCTTGTATTCATTGAAGGGCAAGAAGATTTTACATTTTGGTTTAGTCACGTTATGCCTATTATTAGAAAGATTAAACATTTATCCGACTTTAAACTTCTGTATTGGATCTCAGGGCATATTTCATACAATGATGGTATGATTTCGCTGAACAAGGTCTATAAAACTCTAATTGAAAAAGATATGCTATTATCCCGAACAGCAATAAACCGTAGCATCGCATCATTAAAAGCGCTGAAAGTGTTAATACCCTACTCACCTAAAAATCGGTCAGCAGTCTTTTATGTCAATCCTTTGTTCATTTGGAAAGGTGACAAAAAACGTCGTTTAAAAAAACAAGAGTTCATTCTTCGGCTAATAAGAGAAAATAATTTACCCCAAAAAGAACTTGAGACTTTGGAAGACATAGAACGCTATGAAGAATCCACAAGAAGAGAATATCATTTCAATTTTTCAAACGTAAAAAGTGCATAAAATGAGAAATAAAAACTACAAGACAACTCGAAATAGAGAATTGAAATTTTGGCGACAGACTGACAAGTCACGTACAGCGTCGCGAAATTTGGCTGACTTACAACGTCCTAAATATGATGAAGACGAAATCATAAAAAAATTGGAGCAACTACAACGAGTATTACCTTATTGGAAGATCTGGAAAGACCTTTCCGCTTGGGTTAGTTCGGGAAAAAAATTAACATTCAAACAGCTGGATGCAATCCAAAACTCTTTTAAGAAAAGATTTCCGAAAAGTCCGATGAGTCAAAAACAAACACATTTTGCTTTCAGACCAACTAATCAAAAACAGAAGGAGTTTCGTCGAAACACCCCAGCGATAAAAATAGTTTCTGTTCCTATGTAATTTTACTTTCTAATATAAGGGCCAATAAATCTTTATTTTCAAGTAGTATCTCAATAACCTTAAAACTTCTAAACATGGAAAATCCATTTGAACTGATTCTACACAGACTCGATTCAATTGAGAACTTAATAAAAGCCACAATGAAAAATAAAGCCGAGTCTTCAGTAGTGACAGAAATTTTTAATCTTAACCAAGCTGCGGAATACGTAAATCTATCCAAGTCGGCAGTTTATAAAAAGACCTCCGAAAGAAGTATCCCACATTTTAAAAGAGGTAAAAAGCTTTACTTTAAACGAAGTGAATTAGATGATTGGCTTACTGAACTAAGAATTGCAACAAATTCAGATATCGAAAAACAAGCCGTTGATTACATTTGGAGAAAGAAAAGACTCAAATAATAAAATTATAGTTAATGTATAAAACTGCATTCCAAAGAATTAAATGCATAATTGATGGTTATCTGTCAAGTACAGAATCACACGTTCAAAACCTGGTATTAGTAGTCACAGAAGATTTACATCTTGTTAATAATCAGAAATCAGTTCACGCAAAAAGTAATTTAGATTTTCTTTTCAATCTCTCTGGTGATCCTATTAAGGCTTATCAGGTTATCAAGAAAATGAAATCAATCTTACAGAAATTAGATAAGGGTGGTTTGCTGAGAAATGAGGATAAGGAGTTTTATTTTGAGTTATTGCGTGATGGAGCAATTCACAATTTCAGAAACGATTCTGCTGCTCTGGTTTATGTAGAGCAATTGATTCTTGAAATATCGAATCTCATAGAAGACGACAATCAATTTTCGGAGTTTAATTACTTTTAAACAAATTTTGTTTTTACGCGTCATTTTTAATGACCTTGATCAAAACCTCTATAACATTTGTGGTACTTTTTTTTGTTGATTTAGATATTCAATAAGAGTTGCTTGGTGTCCGGGTTAAGATTCTATGCCAATTCTAATAGTTCATCTTTCTCATAATTTAATTTTCAAACCGTGTTCCTTTTTAATTGTCAATAACGCTTCAGCATTTCCCCTGGCATCATCAACAGGATTGTGTGTATGCGGAGTCTTCCGCAGATGCTTAAAGTTTTGAAAAGTATCCCTAACAATCCCCTTGTATAAACTTCCTAAATTTTGAGAACTATGACCAAAAGGATTTGATCCCGTGAAATGATGGAAATACCAGCAAATGAACATCCAGTCAAAACCATTATTATCGCTTATAAAAATAAGCTTGTCCTTAGCGACGGTACTTAACCAGTTAGTAAATTTTTCCATTACTTCCTTCGGATCATCAAACAATAGCGTTTCCTCTCTGGTATGGCCCGAAATCTCCAATGCCTTCCCAATAAATTGATCTGAAATCGGCTTAAGCTTGCCATAAAAAGTTTTGTTCAATTGTTCGTCCACTACCACAGCGCCGAATGAGACCATAGAGTAGTCGCCTGGAACCGGGCCATCACTTTCTACATCAACCATGATATAAGCCATTCGTTAAAGTTTATGAATGTGTAAGTGAATTCCTTTTATCACATCATCAAAATCAGGTTGCCCTTTATAGTATAGATTTTTGGTCTTTGCATACCTCTTTTTAAACGACTCCCGATCTTCAGGGGATGACAGCAGGAATGCTTCATTTTCTGAAATAGGTATTTCATAATCAGCAGGTGGGAACCTCTGCTTCTTATGAGCCAGATAGTCGGCTGAACCAATAAACTCCAAAACTTCTTTATTATCTAATAGGCAATATACATCATAATATTGCCGCATGTAATTTTGAGTTTCTTCTTTCGATTCTTGTTCTTGCCTATATTTTGTCGCTATTGTCTGTAGCTTTTCAACGAAAGTAAATCCGGGGTGATAACAAATAATATCAGTGGCTCTGTTATCAAACAAATTCTTTACTGTGGAATTTGCCTTATTAAAAGCCCATGAACTGATCGTTAGTGTCTTATTTGGAGTAACAGTATCAAATCCAGCTTCGAGCATATACCTTCTTTTAATCCATCTACAGCTGGCGCTTTTCCATCATAAAACAACCTTATTCCACCACTTCTATAGTATTTTTTATCATCAAATGCTGTATCTCGTTGTACTGATACAATACCATCGATTTTTATGTTCTCGGCCAACCAGTCATAAAAGTTTCTTCTGGACTCCACGCTTTTTTCCTTCGTATTTTTTGGATTCTCATTAACGCCTAAATCAGCAGGTGGCGTTATGTGAATGTCTATATCTTCGGAAAATCTATGTATAATCTTATAGCCCTTCGATAAAGATGTACCCCCCTTCAATTCAAAGCCAAGTCCTTGTTTTTTTAAGCCATTTAGTACGTGCATGATCCAGTAATCTTTTTCAATCAAGCCGGGTAAAATGCCAGTTTCATTTTCTATTATCCTTAATAGATCCGGGAAATTCCTGTGATTATGAAGAAAGTTTTCTGCCATATCATGCCGTTTCTAATTGTAAAAACTTTTTGAATATTTTTTTAGTTTTTTCCTTTCCATACCTTGTTACATTTTGTTCGAGTTTTTTTCTATTCATCGCTTTGGCTTTTTCAGAAACATTTTCCAATACTTCTGTTTGATCTTCTGCAAGCACATCGAGATTATTGACAAGGTCCACTAATAAAAATTCTTCAGTTGCCTTCTTTGGAAAATGAGGTTTCATTTTGAATTGGAATTTTTGATTTCCTAATTCGAATTCCCCATGACGCTTATGATTGTATACTACTCTTTGATTGTAAAGTTGAGTTGTACCAACGCCAAGACTGTTATATGCATTAGGTGATGTAAGCAAAAATCTATCATCTTTAAGGAAGCTGCGCACTAATACATTTTCATCTGGTGGAGTTATGCCAAATACTGTTTCCTTTGGATAATAATACAAGCCTTGAGATAACTTTTGGAGTGTTCCTTCTTCCACTAACTCCTCTAAATGTCTGTCGACGGCTTTAGACCAACCAGCCAATTCGTTTCTTCGATAAACTTGACCTCTGGTCAGCATTTGTTTCAAATGATTCAGCTGTGTCATAATTATATAATTATTTACGAATGTAAAAATACATTTTATTTTGAAATAAATGACTAAATATTTATTAATAATTCATGCATATTTATATTATATTTAATTGATATATAGATAAATATTATAAAATAAAGTAAATTATCATACAAATCCGTCACCTAAATAAAGAAATATTTGATTTTAGGGGACGATATTCATAACTTTACTTTACATACAATTAAACACTATTATGGAAAACATATTTGCATTAAAGCTAAAAGAACTAAGGGATAGACATAATATGTCCCTGCAGCAACTTGCCGATCAGGTCGGACTTGCAAAACAATCCATTCACAAATTCGAAAAAGGCTTAGTTAATCCCAGCAGCGAAACAGTCCTCAAACTTTCCGAGACTTTTAATGTCCCTTACTCCTTCTTCTATGACAATCCAGAGGCATTCAGTTTTGAGAATATTCGATTTCGCGACGGCCATAAAATCTTTGACCGTGACGATTTAGAGAAAGAAATCAAATATGAAGTATTGAATTATGTTAACAAGTTTTTCGACCTTGAAACAATTCTGGACATCGTGCATGATTTTGAAAACCCATTATCGGATATTGAAATTCTCAGCGAAAAAGATATAGAAAAGGCAGCAAAAATCATTCGCAAGAAATGGAAGTTGGGAAATGATCCCATTTCTGATGTTGTTGAAACTCTCGAAGCCAAAGGTGTTTTTGTTGTTGAAGTAAATCGTTTTGACAACTTCACAGGATTGAGTGGTATGTTGGATGAAGAAATTCCAATCATTGTTTTAAATGAAAATTCAGTACCTGAAAGAAAAAGATTTACCGCTCTACATGAACTTGGTCATGTAGTTCTTGACTTTTCAGAAGAATTTACTGATGAAAAAGTGGAGATCTTTTGCAACCATTTCGCCGGCGCAGTATTGCTGGTGGATGATGTTCTTTATGACGAGCTGGGTAAAAACAGGACAATAATTTCTCTTGCTGAATTGAAAAGAATAAAGGAGCTCTATGGGATTTCAATTCAGGCGATAATTGTTCGTGCACGGACAGCAAGGTTCATTAACTACGAAACTTATCAGGAATGGTGGAACACTTATGAAGAATGGAAACAGGCTGATTCTAAAACGAACGACTTTGGACATTTTTCTTGTAATGAAAAAACAACCCGGTTTAATAATCTCTTAGTTCAGGGAGTAACTGAAAAGCGAATCTCCTGGTCAAAGGCAGCAGAATTAACCGGCAGAAAAATTGATGTTTTAAAAAAAGAATTGGGAGAACTAAATTTTAGTGTAAACCATTAATGGTTGTAATCAACGATATTGAACTGCTGATGAGATTAGGAAGACATCGGATATTGGACTACATCCTCTCTCAATGCAAAGTAGCCATCTCAGCTGTCAGGTTGAGTGACTACAGTTTTAGTATTCGTAAAGAAATAGAAAAATATACCGGTGTCAATGTGCAGTATGTAGATGATAAGTTTCACACCTGGCATATTGACAAAAGAAGATATTTATCAATGAGCGATCTTAGTTCTATTTATATCGCAATGGCTTCCGCCAGCACGCTGCTTGTTTCAGGAGAAGATATTTATCTCCCTGTAACTGCGAAAATGTGTGGAGTGGTGTGTTTGCAATTTGATGATTTTATCATAGCCACAATAAAAGACGAAAAAACAATCCAATTATATAACCTAATAAAAGTAGCATAATGAATGACGATACATCATAAAAAAGCCGGTAAGAAACTGGTCTTACCGGCGGTAATTTGAAGACGTAGCTTCATATAAACGCACCCAAATATATACATGTTTGGTTATCTGCAAGCCCCGTCCAAATATTTTCTCCCTGTAACCCCCACTTTCTACAATTTCAATTGCTGGTTAAGCAGCCCCCGTTTATGGTCTGATTATTCACATTAGTCCGTAAGTGATACAATAATCTTTTTTAATTTTTTTAAACTAAATATATGAAGCCTAATAAATTTCCAAATAACAAAATTGGTTTTTCCTATAGGGGCGCGTCAGTATTTGCTACCGGAACATTCGGCAAATTGATCGCATATGGTTTTGCTGGGTTGCTGTTATTAATCCGCATCGCTGCTATTCAAAATACATCAAACAATCGCAACTCCCAATCATTTTAAAACAGAAATATTTTATATGAGTCAGTTAACAACACATTCAGTACTGCACAGTTGGCTATCCCGGTTTATCAATTGGATAAAGCCAGATCCTGATAAAAAAGAAGATAACTCGAAACAAGCAGAGCTTGTTACAAAAAATGTAAAACAACATGCAGAAGCCGACGGGTTAGAAGTCACCGATACTCCCGAGGGCGGATCCGATGCAAAAGATACCGGTCTTCGTCGTCATTACCGTGGCCACTCCGAAGTTGATGGTTATGATATTGACCGCCCCTTTGTTATAAATGAAAAAGATAAAGACGGAAACAAAGTAACCGATCCTTTAGAAAGATTTGAAGGCTACGTCCGTACTTCTTATCCCAATTCAGAAGTAAAGCCCACTAACAGTTCAGTGAATCTGAAATTTTCAAACGAACTATATTTCGACGTTGTTCCAATGTTTGCAACCGATAAAAAGGATGAGCAAATAATTATAAAAAGAGACGGAACTAAAATTCGTACCTCAATACAAAAACATAACGAGTTCGTTAAAAAAAGAACCCGCAAGAGTAAAGAGTCACCAGGCAGAGTAAAATTTAATGAATGCATTAGGGGTACAAAATGGTGGAAAGAGTTTCAGGCCGACAATTCCTATTACTTATCATATGACGAATCAACAGGAAAGGATAACAGGCCGCCTTCGGCACTTATCGATTGGCTCTGCGCCTATGCTTTTGACAACATTGGAGTTGAAAAAACATATGCTGAGACCTTTGCAAAATGGTTTGGATTTCTTGCCAATGTTGTCCGTAATAAGAAACCTGTTTATTTCACGGATTACTACAGTGCGCCGTCATTAGGTGGGAAAACTGGTTGGGTGGTGTTAGACCCGGTCAATAGCGATAACAATATCACTGCAAAATGGGACGCCAACAAGCTGAATGAGTTTGCAACCTGGTTTGAAAAAGCAAGGGATAGCTGGAGTAGAATTATTCGTTATGATATAGATGGAGAAGAGAATCTGGCGATGGATGAACTTGTAAAATTATTTGGTAACCCTTTTAAAAATCATTGTGAGGAGGATTAATTATGATCGGAACAACAACACGTAGCGTAACTGATACCTACACTGAAACAAGAGCCCGTTATATAATAGGCAAAGTTTACGAAGACTTAATAGGGCTTATGTCTGCTGGCCTCATTACGAAAGATCGGGCAGATCAAATAAGATCTGATATTCTATATCTTCTTAGCAAAAAAGTTTTGAAATATTTTGAACTTCAGTTTACATTGTTTGGGGTAGAGATTGGTGGTCTCCACTATGAGGTTAGAGGCGATTCCACCATATTCATGGATGACGAATCAGGTAACATTGATTTTTGGGGATTGAGCAAATCTGTCTATGTGGGTTTGCTTGTGCAGTTGGATTACTCTTCTCCAAATATTAATGAAG
>Ga0193738_1000629_pt1 | contig 16687 bp, 14 predicted proteins | sample L2a1metaG_FD_144927 | JGI IMG/M metagenome (GOLD analysis project Ga0193738, IMG submission 144927) | Soil microbial communities from a riparian zone of the East river system, Colorado, United States - L2a1 | ecosystem: Environmental > Terrestrial > Soil > Riparian zone | place: USA: East River...
AAAGAGAATAAGCGTTATGTCAACGCTGGCGTCTTTAAGGCATTTACGCCTGCCGAACAGGCAGATGCTTTGCAGGCAGCCGGTTATGCAACAGATCCGTCGTATGCCAGCCTGTTAAAACAATTGATCGATAAACATCGTCTCACCGATCTCGATGCCATGGCTGCTGATAGTTAGTGTTCGATCCACTGAGCGTAAATAATTCATGAGAATGGCCGGGGGTTCATAGCTTCCATGTCACTATAGCATCATAAACCTGATGCCAGGAAATCATGACTTATTTATTTCATATCAACGCCGTCGTTTTCTTCATGCATATATCGGCAATGGTGGACGCGCAAGGCGAGCAACCCGCCCCGGTGACTTGGAGCTATAAAGTGATCCCAGGGAACAAGCCTGAAGTTGTGCTGCACATCGATGCTGACATAGCGCCAGGGTGGCATATCTATTCATTGAACTTGAAGCCGGGCGGTCCTATGCCAACCCGGTTCACCTTCGACCAACAAAAAGGGTATTCACTCGTGGGAAAAACACATGAAGAAGGTAATGCCGTTCGATACTATGACAAACTGTACGAAATGGAAATCACATGGTATGCTAATAAGGTTGGATATACGCAGCATCTCATAGTTAACCAGGAAACCACTTCAATAAAAGGCGTGGTTGAATACATGGTCTGCAACGACCACATCTGCATTCCCGTTGAAGAGGAATTCAACGTGAAGCTGGAAGGAATAAAATGAAAACAACACTCAGGGCCGGGCGACATTCAAAGGTTAAAAGTCAAATCTTCTTCAATTTAGGTTTAAACGGGTGTTCCCGGCTCCTGTTTGTTTAGCTACATTCTTAATCAATGGAAAAAATTAATACAGGCAAGATCTCCAGGATCGAACGCCGCGTAAAGAGGCTGTTAAACTTACTTAACGTGAACAACGAACTGGGCATTCACAAGTCGATCGATCATTTCTACTACATGCAAAAGGCTGAAGAGCTGAGGCTGTTGAAGGAACAATTGATTGAAGCTCAATGCGCGCTGGAGCGTGTCCAACAGAATGCTTGCCAACATTACATGGAATTATATGTTCACTGGCGACGAGACGTACGGTGGCTGAACGGCAGACAGCTGAAAGGTGAATCGATCTCTTAATAAAATACACTCTTATACTTCCTCAGTCTTTTTCTTGCGCTTGTCATGTTCCTCTCCACTGCTTTGACAGTGATCCCCAATACCGCAGCCATTTCCTCGTAAGTCATTTGCTGAAAATATTTCATCACAATGCACTGCTTTTCGCGAGGAGGAAGGCTAGCGATCAATTTCCATAAAATATCGATGTCGTCTTCACCAAGCATCATCTCATTGTAACTCTTCATCTCATTTGCAAGAGGGTACTCTTTCCGCTGCGCGGTCAATCTATTATAATCGATGCTTTTATTCCGGACTGTTGCGCATAGGTACGGGGTTATGAGGAGGTCCTTCTTTTGACCGAGGTCGGGATATTTCTCCCACAGGTCGGCGAACGCTTCCTGCACGACATCCTCAGCCGCTTCCCGGCTCCCGGTTCGTTGATGAGAGATTCTTAACAGGCTATCTCTGTGAAAAGTATAGAGGTAATGAATTGCCTTAGCAGGCCACGATAAAAGCAGGCGCTTGAACTCATCGTTATTCAAGGTGTCTGACATATCCGATTAATTGCTAACGGCGCCCGCCTCCCTCCTACAATTTAATGAAAACATTAATCGTTTCAACATTCAATAGAGGCAAAAGTTAACTAAGATGATATCACATGCTCATTCGACGGAGCGTTTTGGTTCTTGTTGTTGTTAGATGGTAATTGAATCTTTAACAAAAGGTAACTGATAGACCGCACCGTCTCAGCGTTTGACTAACGATCATCAATTGTCCACTACACAAAATTCTTTCCGCAATGTGCCTGGAATGAAAACAAAATGAGACCAACCCGCATTGTCACAATGACAATTAGAACGTGCATTAAAGTCCCCTTCAGGGGATTTAGGGGTAGAATGCAGACCTCATCCCTCAAAATCATACTTCGCTTCCACCGCATACCTGAGCAGTTCCCCGGCACCGCGCAGATTCAATATCCGTATCATGTTCTTGCGGTGAGTCTCGACGGTTGTTTTACCAAGAGATAAAATATCGGCGATCTCCTGGTTGGTTTTTCCAACAGCGATCAGGTGAAGGATCTCCAGTTGCCTTTTCGACAAGAGACCTTTGGGTTTCTCACGGCGGTGAGATGCAGGGACGACAATATTCGGATCATACCAATGCTCGCCACGCGCCACGGCGCGTATAGCCGAGAGCAGGTCTTCCAGCGTTGAATTCTTCAGCACATATCCCTTGGCGCCGGCATCAAGCATTTGCCATACCGCCTCGTCCTGTCCGAACATCGTGAAGGCGATTATTTTCGTATCAGGTTGGAGCTTAAGAATCTCACGTGTTGCCGTGATTCCATCCATCACCGGCATGCGGATGTCGGTAACGATCACGTCCGGCCGTTTTTGTTTTACCAACTCGCACAGATCCGCTCCGTTGTTTGCATAGCCAATAAACCGGATATCCTCCCTGGCTTCCAGAAGGAGTTTAATGCCATCGATGAGGCAGTTATGGTCTTCGGCAACGACAAGATCTATCATGCAATCGGCAAATCTATGATCACAGTTGTTCCACTATTTGGTATCGATTCAATTGTAACACTGCCCCCGATGTTTTCGACGCGACGCTGGATAGAGTACAATCCCATACCAGCTGAAGGTTTGATCAGGGCGATGTCAAATCCGACACCATTGTCTTCTACCATAATGTTAATGCTTTCCTGGTGTTGAGTCAAATGAATGATGGCGTTTGACGCTTTCGCGTGCTTGATAATGTTTGCAATCAGTTCTTGAATGATTCTGAACACGGTGATCTCAAGCGAATTTTCCAGATGACCATCGATACCATGTTCGTTGACTTCTACGACCAAGCTGTTCACTATAGAAACTTTGGAAGCAAAATTCTTGATAGCCGGCAGTAGTCCTTCCTGTGCACTCACACCGGCATTTCGCATGTGCGCGATTGCCCTTACTTTGTCGTACGTTTCGTTGATAAGCAGATCCGTCTTTTCCAGCAACTCTTCAGAGTGATTGTCTTTGATTGTATGCCCCTTCAGGGCATGGAGGTGTAGCTTCAGGGTGGCGATTAGGCTTCCCAGGTCATCATGCAATTCATTGGCAATCCGTTTCCTCTCCTTTTCCTGCCCTTCGAGCATTGAATTGATTCCTGACAATTCCTGCTCCCTGATGAGATTTTCAACTTTTATTTCAGCTTCCCGGGTTTGCTTGATATTTTTTGTCCGTTGGAATGTATATGCCAGATAAGCTGTGACCGCCACTAACGCGGTACCCACAAGTGCCAACAACAGCCAGACCCTGGCTTCACGCAACCGGAGATTTGCGTTTTCCTTTTCACGGGTCTCTAGTTCAACGATCAACCTGTTTATTTCAAGAGTATTTCGCCTGAAGTCAAGCTGGAATTCCTGGAGGTATGCTTTCTTCAAAAGCAGGTACGCGCTATCGTTCTTGTTTTCGGCATTCAGTAAAACGGACCCATAAAGGTTCAGGTAATAGCTTGACCTCAATGTATCGGCTTTGTTTACCTGCTCCTTTGCCTGACTCAGGTACTTCCTTGCCGTTTGAAAGTTTTTCTCTTCTGTGGCTATCACCGTCAGTTTGATCAACGCGAGAAAACGTTCGGTATTCAGGAAAGGATATTGCGCCGATTGCCTCACCGTCCGCAGGTAATAGTCGGTGGCGCTTGCCAAATCATTCTGAGCATAATATTTTAATGCCTTCTCATAATACACATAGGCCAGCAACGGACTGGCTGGATCCAAGGACTGCTCAAAATGATCCAGGCCGGCGGATACACGAAAGTATTCTTCCACCGGTCGATCCAGCGCCTTCGATACGAATATTATTTTGTAAATGGTGTGCCAGAGTTCGTCATACTCATCTTCCTTGAGTCGTTCGAGATGGTCAAGGTATGGCTTATGGAAGTCACTGTTCTGCGCGATCTCAAATCCATAGTACCTTAGCAGCGCAAAGATGCAGGCCTTGATCTGCGCAGGTTCATTGAGTTGAACTGCGAGCTGGTAGGCATGATAGAAGTTTTTGTAAGCACTTCCCTTCAGTTGATCATAGAACAAACTATAGTAACCTGCATTAAGGAGTTTCACAATTGAAAGTGTTGAATTGGTTCCTTCGGTTATTAACGCCGTAGCCGATGTTTCGAAATATCGATTTTCCTTTTGACCAGCATGTAAAAGCAGCTCAGCGTGCGCGATCAACGCGGCCCGGAGGGCTGTATCTTTTTCAGACCCGGCAACTACTCTTGCGTCGTCAAAGCTCAGTTGCTTCAGTTTGGAAAAGTATAGCTCCAGGTTAGCCTGGCTTGCTCCTGCCTGCGCCGGCGAAAGTATGAACAAAACGCCGGCGAGGAGCAGTTTCATCGAAACAGTAAATTCACGATACTTTGAGTACATCTGATAGAAGCAATTTTGCTACTATCCTTTGCATTACCAAGTGTAAAATGTTCGTACCCAACCATGCCTGGCCTGAGGGGGTTGTTAAAGTAATCCAACCCGCTTCTAGACTGAAACTCCGTATCGAAAAGTGGCGATACCGGTATCGGATCTTTAAGGACGCTGTGAACATCGCGGTCCGGGCTGGGGTCAATGGTCGATGCAAAATCAGCGAGCGGATAAAGGATGCGACAAAACGTGACCTGCAGTCGGCCTCCTTTGCTTACAATCAATTCCTTCGTAATAGGCACTATTTTGTCGTAGTCCAGGCTTGCGCCCATCACGCCAAAGTAAATCCTGATCTCTTCTCCCGATGTATCAATCAACACATCGTGGGGAGTAAAACCAATGTTAATCACACCTTGATAATTCAGGATCTTAAGGGTCATTTCCTCGAGTCGGCATGTGTTGCCCAGGTCGGCTATTTTAAATCTTGCGTACATGCCAAAGAGAGAGCCATACACTTGTGTTGCGTACACAAACTGAAGCACAGGATCAGCGTCTGTTCCGGCATTGGTCAGTTCAAAAGATGCAATAAGGTTAGGTTCGGTGTCGGTAGTTGAACTCATGGTAAGGGGGGTTATCGGTATACTGCAAATTATGAAACAGCGCAGCCTTCTGACATACCCATTCGTGGGTATCAGCATGTTTGAATTAGGAACCCAATGGCGCCGAGTGCCAATTGGAAGCTTTTGAAGTTAAGACAGACTAAAAGAAAACACTGCTATTGTATCTAGCCAATCATCGAAATTTGCTTGGAAGTTTTCAAAAAAATTCAAAAATGAAAGTCTATTGGGCACTCCAGCATGATCGCTTGATCTTCCAACGGGCAAACACACCTAAATGACAGTTCGTAGTTCAATCTCACACTTCTTTTGTGAACCATTTTCTCTGGTCGAAGTAATTGACGAAGGCTTGTCTATGATGAACGGACTAATGATAAGTTGAATTTTATTGATACCTACTGTTTCATTTCTCGTGCGATATTCACGTTGAAATGTTTTCACTCCTTTACATACACGGCTAAGTACGTAATAGTCGGAGAACCAAAGCCCAAACAACCTGGTTTTTGAACTTGAAATACAGAATGGAATTTATAACCCTGTTTTGCATAGTGGTTAATCCTTGATTCAAGTTCCCCAATTGCTTTGTTAGTGAACTCAGCTCCAATTTGCTCAACTTTGTACTGCATGATGATCTTTGGTTAGTGGACCTATATTAGTTCGTCAATTCCTCCATTTTGGGCGCGGCATCGACAAAGTCTTTTGATTGTCAGCACGGTCCCTTTTATAAATCCCTTTTCCCGGTAAGCAATTTCAGAGTAATGTGAGCAGCTGGGATCAAAAACACATCTATTACCAAGTTTCTTGGAAATATTCCTTTGATAAAATCTTATCGCGTTGACTACAATTATTAACCAACCTGGCCTAGTCGGTACCTCTAATTTTTCAATGACGTTATCCCTATCAGTCCTGCCGAAAAATAATCTCTGTACAAATATTGAATCTTTCGGATCGACATTGAATTCGAATGATTCCCGTCCAACCTTTTCATATTCCGATTGTTCCATTTGCATTAATGTCATTTAATCTTACTTGCAAATCCAATAATCAACTCCACCATGGCTAGAACAAGCACCTGAGCCGGTCGCAGTTGAGGTTGTTCCATCTTTGCAAACAGCGCCGGTACGGTCCGACTCCGGGCAGTCACCCTCTTCGTCATCACAACGGATACACAAAAGAATGACGACAAGGAAACCTAGTAGCGTTTTCATGCTAAAAGAAGTTTATTTTGGAAAGAACAAAAGCCTATCTGTGCGATTCGTTGAATAAGGGGTTTTTGGTATAATGCAAGTTATGTAACAGCGCAACATTCTGACAATACCCATTCGTGGGTATCAGGAAGTTTGAGGTTGATATTCCGAGGTAAATTATTCCCAGATTGTAGACCCGCTCATTTGCAAAGTTGCGTTAAGCGACAGACGCATCGGTTGGGTTAGTTAGTGTGAGTGTATTCAAGAGTCCTAGCGGGCTTCTAATGCCTATTCCGGAGTTACCAAACAATTGGCGGCCAAAGCAGTTTCAATTTCAGAAAGGTAGCGGAAAAGCCCCATTTAGGCTTACAGAGAACAAATCATTAAAGAGTCGCAGCCTTCTCTTTCGCTTTGTTCTGATTGAAAATGCTAATAGCTTTTTGGAAATTGTTCTTCGACGCATGCTTATTAGCCTTGGGATCCCCACTTATCATCGGTAACAAATTTTCCTTTGTCAAAGGAACAATAGGACTATCATTGCCTTCCTGGATGGCGATGATAAATGTTGTTCCAGTCTCTGCGAGAAAAGAATAACTATTGATCGCTCCCCTGTCCACCAGGAATAGCCAACAACTGTCTGCAGGTATTCCTATCAGTGTTCTGCCTTCGAGGGTCACGCGTGAAATCGACTTTGTATCAGCGGGAAAGATCTTTTGCTTTATTCCATCATCTTTAACTGTAATAAAATTATTCCCTTCCTGTAGGACATTAATCTTCGTCCTTACCCTAAAAGTACTGTCGTTCTTCAGTATGACAACAAAATCATACTTTAAACTATTGCTACCTTGATTATTTGAGTAATAATTATAACTACGCATAGAAGGCGTCTATTGGGTGAACGGGACATTACCATATGGTGTTTTTATCGTTGTAGTAGTAACGGTGCCGAATTGTGCATAGCTGAAACTGACGCTAAGAATAAAAAAACCAACAATTGAACCAACGTATTTTCCTTTCATATTAAACTTAACTGATTCTATAATTTCCTTTTCTTTTTATCAGTACGCAAATCAAAACCTACACGCAAGTTGAATTTGCTTTGATCCGGGAGTTCGCCTTTCAACTCAGCCCGGTACATGAATAAAGTATGACCTTTTAATTTTTTTGAAATATTGAATTGTTTGCCAATGCCGAAATATCCCGCCGAAACGTTTTGTCTAGCCTCAGCTGCGCTCAAGTAATCAGGACTATTAAGCAATTCGTATTCGACATGAACATATATGCCTTTACGTATCAAGAACTCAGTATATGCACGTCCCCCATAAATATCCTGTGCTTTTACAAATGTATTGTATGACTCATCGAAACCTAGCCGATAAATGCCTCCAACACCAGACCTTAATCTTCCCGTCAATCGGTAACCAAGTTGTAAACCGAAATCGATCATAAAGACATCACCCTTGATGGATTGTAGAGTGATACCCGGGATCAGCCGTTGCCCAATCGGTTTGCCGGCTAAACCATTATTCTTTTGATTAAGAATTTCTTTTGCGGATTTTACTTTGTTAAGCGCGTCCATGGCTTCTTTCACTTCGGGAACATTCTTGTTGATCTTTTCATTAACAAGGTTCCGCGCTTTTCGCGCGAATTCCTGGCGGGTGAGCGTTGTGTCGCGATACCGTTGAACCAACGCGTCATATTCAGCCCGTTTATCCGCCGCGATCTTCAATTGATCTTGGACACCCTTCATTTGCTCCAGGTTCATGATGCGCTCTTCCGCTTTCTTTGTCGCCGTCGCAACTGATGCGGAGTCAAAATTTTTCAGCCCCCTAAGCTCCTGCTCATACTTCTCAAGCTCGGCAAGCTTTGAATCAACGTCTTCCATCTCACTTTTTACATCTGGCAGATTTTTCAGTTCGGGTTTTGTTGCTTTTTGCTTCAGTTGGCCCGGATCGAGATTCACATCAGGCACTTTCACGGACTCCTTTGGGATGGTCGGCATTTGTAAATCCGTGTCTAATCCGGGTATGTTTGGGTTTTGAAGATCGACGCCTGGCACGTCAGGCTTTTTTCCTAAGTCCATATTCGGGACGTCCAGGTTTTGCGTGGGAGCTTTAACGGCTCCATCTGTTGCCTTTTCAAAACCCTGTTGTATGCCTGACTGAACTTTGTTCGCCTTCTCATCGATCGATTTGTTTACACCGTCGATTTTTTCCTCGAGCGGTTTTTCGACTGATGATATTTTTGAATTGATCTTATTTATTGGTTCCGCCAGTTTTTGTTCTGCACTGTCAATTCTTTGCTGGACGAAGTTTGCGGCTTTGTGCTGAAGGCTATCGGAACGGTTTTTTATGGCATCAATAGGTTTACTAATTCGCTTAGTTGCCGAATCCGGGACCGACGTTATCTTGTTTCCAGCTATTTTCCTTTTGAGAGAATCAACCTGGTCGCCACTTAGTTTCGTTTTCCATTTGGATAAACCTAAAGTATCCGCAGGAAGTTTTAAAGTATCTGTTGGTAATTTTTGCTTAAGCGAGTCTGTGGAAGCGTTGATATTCGATCCAGATGAATTGATCTTTTGACGAAGTGTGGAAATAATACCTTCGCTTTGGTGCAAGGTGGAGTCCTGTGCCTTGCTAATGAAAGCAACGCACATCAATAACAGTAAAAACGACGGACCCCGTATTGTTTTCAAATCTTTGAAAATTATTCCTTCATGCGCAATTCCAATGGCTGACCTGATTCTATTGCGATGCTTATAATGCCGTTAACTGTTTGTCCAGGTTCGATCGTCTTGTCCAGCAGGTTATAACGAACCAACTCTTCCCCTAGGTTTTTATTGGCGCCAGCGGCAATCGCCATATTGACGATGCCTATAGCTGCTCCCACAGGCAACGGCGTAGACGAACAATCACCGTGATCATCGCATTTGTTAATAGTAACCCAAAGAAGACTCCATAACAGGTATAAAGGAGCGATCTGTTTTAATTCCTTTTTTGCATAGGCAGGCTCCAGCGGAATGATCTTCCGGTCTCCCGAATAGATTTCTATGTCCTCTTTAAAGTTAATCGGCCTGTCCGAGTTGTTGGTGAACTCGACAGCCACTAACCGGATGTTTTTCTTAAGTTCTTTTTTTGCATACTTCTTGTTACCGGCTTCACGCAGGATGTCATACTTGTATTGCATCTCGATTCCGTGATCTTCAGTTACCGATGAATAAGACAAGTTTTTCACACGTACAGGGTGGTAGGATCCAGCACAGCCCGAAAAGATTGCGGCAATACAGGCGAGGGCTAACAGTTTAGTTCTCATTAGTTCAGATTATGCTTTGATTTAATGACGATTACTTCTTAAAAAGAGCCAAATCAGGGGTTTCACGACAGGTCAGGAAGCACCTTTTGTATAGTTCTGACTTTTGGAAAAGGTCATCAGTCGGGGGGGAGATATTTCCCAAAATAAAATTGAAATCGGCGCGGACGACGGCGCGACCACGTGAAAGGACCTATTTTTCCAGCAACCTAATGGGTATTGTTATCGCAACGTAATGATAGAATACGAAACTGAAAACTGGAAGTTAGTATTGTATTCGTGCAGAACCTTCGGACTCCCAAATGAAATATTTATGTCCCTGATGCTGGTGAATCCTCGATAGTAGGAAGCCGTTAGCTTGAGCTTATCTGTAACATAACAATGAAGGCCTCCGGTAACACCGAATTCAAACGTCTTGTTGTAAAGATCACTTAAGTCCATCCTGCCTCCGTCATATTTCCTCTTGCTGGAAATTTTCATCCCTGTTGTTGGACCAAGATCTACCCCAAAAGATTTAAAAACAGAATATGACAACATAACCGGGATTTCGAGGTAGTTGAGATTTGTCCTGTAGTCTTGGCTAACAATTTTAAATTGAAATCCCTTGCCGATATACTGCAGTTCAGGGATGATTGAAAGGCGTTCAGAAATCTTTATTCTTGAGTATCCACCAATGTGAAATCCTAGTTGCCCCTGAGTTTCATTACCCATGGGGCCATCACTATAAAAGGTATCATTGTAATTTAGTCCTCCTTTAATCCCAAAAGAAACTTGAGCGATAGCATTTGTGGCTGAAAAAAGAAACAAGAGGGACGGAATTACATTTTTTATAGACATAAATTGATTTCAAGACCCTACTTAAACGGGATTCGTTGTTCAGCGCATAAATGGTCACAACTCACCCGATGTATAGCTCCACTTTTCGACAGAGGTCATCAGTAAACTGAGAATATATTTTGGTGCGATGGATTAGTCTGCAGTGTCCCTCAAAAATGGCATAATACTGCATTTAGGAACCGCGAAATGATCTATTATGGCAATTGGCGTTGTATGAAGAATTCTCTTGCCGTTGATTCTAATTTTAGGAGGAATTAAGGCATGTAGTCAAAAGATCGTTGAGCCGTGTTTTGCTTCGGTTCCAAATCTCGGATTCTTTTATGGTTCCAAGGACCTTGTCAACATCTGCACTACCATCGAGTACCGAAAAGAAATAATAGAAACGAAATTAAATATTTGATTTGACATAAAAGGACACTATCGCGGTTTATTGAGAATGTCTGAAGAGGTGTAACTTCTTCCCAGACCACTTCTTAATGTCGAACGACGTTTTTATGGCACGTCTTTGGTCAGCAATACGTCAAAGTTACTCTCAGAAAACCTTAACTTAAGACCTTTTGGCAAGTTGAATCAGCTTATTGAAATCATCTTTCCTGTTGCAATACTTTCTAAGAGCTGCCTTTAGAGATTCAGTGCCAATTTTATTCTCACTATACCTCGTGTATAGTTGCTTGATATCTTCCTTGTAGAGTATGAATAGAATTCTCAGCTCTTCCAGCTCATTTTCCCAACTAAATACTTCAATGAGGTCGTCAATAATTCTCCTGAAGACGCTTTGGTCTAACGGCTCTGCGTCTAGTTTTATAAAAAAGTCAAGTATCAAAGTGGTAATATTATCATCTAAATCTACGCCATAGCTGATTATTCCTTCCTGCATCATTAAATTAGTTGCATTAAATGACACAAACGCTCTGTCATAGTTCTCACTTTTAATGTCTTTCAAAAATTTACTAAGGCCTGCCCTGTTCCAGTTCATATATTATCTTGGTACATGTGGACCAGCGTCTTTCCCTACTTTTAAGAAGCCATCCCACCATTTATGAAATTTTATTGCACCTTCAGACCAACCTCGGTGCAAAAATTTACCAGTCTTATCATAAGTATCATGAAACCATCTCATTGTTCTGCCAGAATTAGTGACAAGTTTAGTGTAGACTGTGTATGAACCATTTTTCCCAGGAACCTTTGCAGTCAACTTCCAAGCGTCTCCAATCTTCCTTACTGCAGTCTCCGCGTTTTTAAACGAGCTTAACCATTTTAAACCCTTTACCGGAGCCCCCCCTGGAGTTAGGATGTCGGGAACTGTTCCATAAATTGTCTTATTATTTGGTGGCAATATTTCGCCCGGCCATCCTCGAAAATCAATATCCGGATTTGTCCACCCAAAATAATCAAAAAATGACCTATTAGCTTCAAAATGGGCGGCAACATCACGTGTGCTTGGTCCTACATATTCATACCCTTCTGGAGTGTCTTCGGCTTTTGTAACATTAGGATCAAAAACATACTTGCGAGTTTCGATGTTCTGGATCCAATCAAATGGGGAACCTCCATCAGGATCAATATTCGCCATGGGATTATTAGCCATTCCGACGTAGGGCGAAAAACCAACTCCTTTTGGGTCTGTTTCTGTCCACCTTCCAATCACCGGATCATACTCTCTGAGTTCAAAATGATTCCACCCCGTCTCTTCATCCTTCTCCGCATACTCACCTTGATACCCGAACCTGTAAGGATCCAGCCATGTACTTTTTTGCTCCCTCAACACGTCACCCCAAACACCATAGTCCGTTGCTTGCGCCACAAAATTCGATGAATGGGTAACCGTAAAGTCATCAAACCAAACTTTGGTATCTTGGCTCTCATTGTTTACCCACAAATATATGTATTTCCCTCCCGAGCCTACCACGATATCTTCCGGGAATGTCACCTCCTCATGCTGGTCATTCAAAGCCGCTTCTGGTGGATCAAAACCGGCATCCACGCTAACGCGCGCGCGCTTCGAATCGATTCGCACCATTTGTGCATCAAATACTATGTAATTGACATAAGCAAATGGCACACCGTCATCATTGTCATCAAGGAATGCCCCAGCAGCCAAGGCGTTGTTGACAAGCTGACTCACTTCACCTAAAGGCTTGCCCTCAAATCCTGCCATAGTACTGAAACTATTTCCTAACAAAGAGGCAAGCACACTAAGGGTCACGCCATTGCGAGAATAACCACCTGTCTTGTTTTCATAACGTGCAAATGCTTTAGCAGTCAGCACATCACCTTGCTTAACTTCCAATGCTATGGCTGGCCCGACGGCCTTATCAGCGGCTTCAATACCTGGTATCCCATTTTGCCAGAACAAATACGCAGAACGTGATGGATTAGATACAACGGTCGCGTTATCTGGCGTGGAATTCATGTTCGGGTCATCCTTCTCGGTTTCTTCAATGTTCTGGAACCAGATTTTTTCCTGGTGTCTGGGGTTTGAGGGATCTTCATCATTGCCGCTATCTTCCATTGTCGAAGTAAATACCATGATGTCATCGCGAACGAGCGCACGGACGTTTCCGAGATGGTCTGTGATTTCATAGCTCAAGCTGCCGTCCTGGGCCGGGTAATACGTACCAACCTTGCCCGATCCGTACACGGGCACTTCAGTCTGTGTTAGCGGTGAAGACGTCTCAGTCGCATTGCCTTCACTGAGGCTGGCGGGGGTTTGGCCATCTACACCGGGTTGTTCATATATTCCGACCACATTTCCGGACGCATCCCGAATGTACCATGTCGTGCGGTTGTCTTCAAAGTTCAGTTTCCCTATCCGGAAGCCACGGTCGTCATAGAGGTACTCCGCTTTTAATTCAATAAACTGTCCGGATGCATTCTTGTTCGCAAACACCTTCCTCACTTTCCCGGACACATCGTATGTCACAAACTGGTTTTCACCGTTTTCCTTCTCTTCACCAATCAGCTGTCCAAGGTTGTTATAAGAATATAAATTTACATATCCTGCGACCGAATTCAGTTTGTTATTGTAATGAGGTGTAGCTGCGTTGTAGTCGTAGTTATAAGCAAAGTTGTGTATCCTGTTTTCATTTTCATCGTAGCGTTTTAGCGCACGGATATTTCCGTTCGGATCATATTCCATCCCCGTAAGCCTGAACTTGTTGTTCAAGCTGACAACGCCATCCACTGATTTTCCCCAGCTGGCATCCTTGATCTGGTATTTATCATCGTAGTCGAATACATACATTCCTTCGAAATCGGTTGCGCCTGCTACGCTATACGCTTTGTCGGTCCTCCAGCGCATGGCAGTGATGGTGCCGTTGTAAAGAGCCTTCGCAGAAGAAGCATAAGCGTCACCAATAGCCACCTGGATTTCACCACTCTGGAATGTCAGTCCAGGCACCCAGGAGTTGGTGACCGTATAGCGGTAAGTTCCCTCGTCACTCTCTACACCGCTAGACCTTATGAAGTGGTTGGGAGTGCCACTCTGGTTGAGCATGTTCACATTCGTCCATGCTCCGTCGACTTTCTTTTCCCAGAGGTACACACCGTGCACCCCACCCAACGGAGCTTCGATCTTGATCTCTTCACCGGCCATAACGGTAATGTAAGGCGGCACTGGAACTGGATTGCGCTGCGGCGCATACACAAATGTCTTGTAAGGATGTGCTCCGACTCCTGTAAAATTTGGTTCGATGTCAGCAAAGTCAAGGTCATTGTCTTGTATATACAATTCAAGATTTGCCTTGTTGGGATGGTTTGAGAAATTCGGGACGGATGTCAGGAGGTTATCGCTTATGTTGAGATAAATCAACTTGGAGTACGATGATCCCCAATTTGGAATTGAAGTCAATTCCAACGATGCAAAATCAAGCCATTGGACCGTATTGGAATTCGGAGGATTGGGGACCGAGCCACGCGCCGGAGTGTTACCGAAACCAAGGCCACCAACAGTGTTGCTGTTGATGACAGGCAGGGTACCGCCAATGTTTGTATGATGGATGTAAAGGACTTCGAGATTGCTTCGTCCCGCACCAAGTGATGATACATCTCCTCCAAGCGAAGGGTTGTTATAGATGTTGATACTTTTAAGAGTCGGAATATTACTAATATCTGGTAAAGTGCCTGTAAACTCCGAATTATCCAGCCATAACCATTCGAGTTTTGTACAATTGGCAATGGTCGACGGAATAGTACCATGCATTTTCATTTGAACATAGTTTCCTAGTGACACAAAGCCACCTGCTATGAACGCGTTCATTTTTGTAAGATTTCCTATGGAGGCCGGTATTACGCAATCCAGGTTGGGATTGTTATTAACTTTGAACTGAAGGATGTTAACCAGAGATCCCATCCAATCTATGTTTCCGGTCAAGTTGTTTCCATCAAGCGAAAGGTATTGAAGCCTTACCAAATTGCCGATTGAGGAAGGTATGTCTCCGGTGAAATTATTGTTCGTTAAAATAAGACGGTCCAAAAATGTCATAACTCCGATGTTAGACGGAATATCGCCGCCCACATTGTTACCTTCAAGGTAAAGCCACCGGAGTTCCTTTAACTTGACTATGCTTTCAGGCAATTCGCCAGTCAGATTATTCCATGAAAGGACCAAACGCCTTACATCCGAATTAGTAACTTCTACACCAAACCACGCATTCATTTGGGCCGCGGTTATATTAGTTGCCCAATTGTTGGGAGAGCCCCACGATGATTTGTTCGTCCAGGTGGGACCGTTCGTAGAATTATATAAATCTTTGAGTGCAGCAAACTCCCACGCATCTGGAACTAGCCCTCTTGAAGCAGGAATCCAGAACGACGCAGTTGTTGTGTGCGTTTTACCTTGATTGATCAATGCTTTGATCTTAAACGCTCTGTTTGCATCGGTAGCGACACTCCTTAACTCGATGCCATTTCTGTAGTATTTGATTAGACTGCCCTCGCGCGCGATTCGGAACACGTCGCCGATAGCCCAGGTCGACAAGTCTGTCCCGGAATCAGCGCTTTCGTGAACAAGGATGCGGTTACCTGATGGACTTACTTCGAGACCGTATTCGACGCTGCTCCGCAGATACGAATTATCAACCGTCGAAAGTCCGATCAAATAATTGGAGGTTGTATTCGAGTTGTCAATTTTAAATTCCAACCATCCATTCTGTGCGATGGGCAACTGATTCTCAGAAATTCCTCCCGCATTTGACCAGCCGGCTGTAGCTGTTTTTGTCAAGTTATAGCTGGCGTCGTCTGTAACACCGAGCTGGCCATTCCACGCAGGGCTATAACCGCTGGCAAGTTGTGGTTCAGGCACGGTTACGACTGATGGATACGTTAAACCTGCGCTTAATGAAGTGGCAGTAATTGTTGCAGATCCCGCTGAGATAGCAGTAACAAGTCCTAATCCATTAACAGTAGCCACAGCGTCATTTGAAGATACCCAATTGACATCCTGGTTCGTTGCATTAGCAGGCGCAATGGTTTTTGTCAACTGGTGCGTAGTTCCGGCTGGCAATGTAAGCGATGCGGGTGCAACGCTAAATGTTGTCACCGGCACGAGGCTGGTAATGTCCTCTACACTTACCTTGTCGAGGTAAACATCCCTTATTTGACCTTTCGCGAGATAAAACTTTAATGTAAATGATGGTTCGGTGTTTACTCCTGTATTGTTGCAGGTGTAGGTGTAGGTGAAGGTTTGCGCCGAAGTCGTAAGATTTACACCCTGGTACCAATATCCGACCTGAGTACCTTCCCCATTCAGGACAGCATCCATCGTACGTGCCAACTGCCCTTAGCCATGAAATTTTATTCTGTACGTTTTTCCATATTCAACTCTAAACGTCAACGCTTGCGTCAATTGCAAATGCCATGTGTTGTTATTGGTATTGACAATGTCTACACGAAGTGCATTTGTGCCTGACATGCTTGCGTTTTGCACCACCGACATTGTCGTTCCTCCATTCGAATAGCTGGGTCCCGTCATATCGTTTAAGTTCCAGCCCGCAAGTCCAAGGTCGAATTCTGGATTTTGAATAGAGGTGACGCCCGTGGCCGCTACCGTAACCGTTGAGGTTTTAGTGTATCCCCCATCGACTGTAGTGGCTGTAATTGTCGCAGAACCAAATGAAATTCCTGTCACTAAGCCTGCGTTGCTAACTGATGCGACCGAAGGACTACTGCTGGCCCACCTTATGTTTTGATTAATTGCATTTGAGGGTGA
>Ga0193738_1000630_pt1 | contig 16677 bp, 16 predicted proteins | sample L2a1metaG_FD_144927 | JGI IMG/M metagenome (GOLD analysis project Ga0193738, IMG submission 144927) | Soil microbial communities from a riparian zone of the East river system, Colorado, United States - L2a1 | ecosystem: Environmental > Terrestrial > Soil > Riparian zone | place: USA: East River...
TCAGTAGTTATAATAACGTAAAAATATTATAAAAATTTTCCTCACCTAATTTCTTTTGGGAGGCATGAAATGGATAGTTACATTTGTTAAAGGCGTGATGTCATGACAGAACTGGCGGGCTAAATGTTGAACACGAAGCGTGTAGAATACGCCCGCCCGCCCGCCAATCCTATGATTAACTTATTCTGATCTAAATTATATGAATTTTGGAAGAATTTGCTAGAATGGAGGAAGTGAATACTTTTACGCTCATTTCAATTGCTTTCCATGAAATTGTACTTTACGATCCATTCATCACTAGATTCTTTAGAAAACTATTCTATTCGTAAATTCTGATTTACAGGAGTAGACATGAGTCTATTTCTTTTTTACCACCTGTTCTTACCCAACCCACTTATACATTATTTAGTATCAGTTCACGACAACGAATGGTTACTACAAAAAACATGTTGATGTTCGTAGTACTGTCTGCAGGACTAATAACAGCACTAACAGGAACAGCAGTTTCACAAACACAACCAGTATTTGCAGATGAGGATAAAGAGTGTGAAGATAATCGCGACAACAATTGTAACGAAGAAACCCAGAAGGTACACCAAGAAATTAACTGTAAGGTAGACGGTGAGATTGAAAATGGTGACAAAAGCGACAGAAATACTATGTCACTTAGTAGCACTGGCACATTAAATTGCTTGAACTTCGCTCAAAATCCAGAAGGAGAAGCACTTGTAGATTTTGATGAATTTCCGCCAGATCCATTTGCCTTAATACCATAAGTTAGTGTCTGCAATAACAGTAACTCCCTATACTTTTTTCTTTAATTTAAAACAAATTGATTTACTATATACTATAGGGCCTGCAATTTATCCAAAACTTGATACATCTTGATAAAATTAGACAGGAAAATATCTTTTGTTCCGCATATTGAAGTAAAAAGTTTTCAAACACGTTATAAAAGATTCTATCCATAGATAAAAAGGTGAAAGGAAGGCAATTAGCCCTTAATACATCGTCCTAGACTTGCATTGGAACCGGTTGAGCTTGGAAGACATCCTTTAACTGCTACTTTTGCTTGTACGTCTTGCAGGACGGAAATTGTATCTACTGCTACTACACCTACGAGCCCTAACACCGAAACTATGGCAACTAGAGCAAGCGTTACGGTTGAAAATTCCATGTTTTCTAAAACGACCCGATCTTATAAATATTAAAACTGATGAGAGGTTGTTTTACCGAGTTATGCAGCAGATAAACCAATTCTCCCATCAGATTGATAAGGAACGTAATATTTTGAACAACAGATAATAATAATTTTCTCTAGGATGATAGGAGTCAATGAAATGATAAAACTCCTAGATGGATAAGATAATAAATTATTTTGTGTCAAGATGCTTGTGGAATCAAAGACTGACTTGTGCGTTTGCGGTCATGATAGGCAGGACCATCCACACTTGTTAGGAACGGAAGTAAAATATCCATGTCTAAAATGTACATGTCCAGGTTTCAGCGCAAGATAATTATTTGATCCATCGGCGCTAATGAAACTTCATATCGTGAAGAGAAAATATGAATATACAATTATACAATTAGTACGAATAGACGCTTAATTAGATCAATCTATCCATCTGGCCGAAATTCTTTACATTCAGAATAAAGACAAGTTAAAACCTGAAAGGAGGGAACAATTGTAAACGATTTCGTTTACAACTATTCGACGAACTGGACAGAAGAAGCCCTCCTATCAGTATGAATCCGGAAATATATTATCGTGAAAATGATATAAAAAAATTACTTTACTATTTGGTTGTGAGGTCTGATCATACTCGGCATACAAATCGCAAACCTTCCACTTGGCTAAGGTAGAAAGAGAAATGTCCAGAGGGCAACAAACAATTTGTAGTCATAATTCTATTACCGAAAATCTAATTAAGAATAGATTGTGTAGCAACTGATGGGCTAAATCCGAATTAGTGATGAACAAATACGAACCTTTGCCCACCAGTTGCTAATAAGCAACTAAGGGCAATAAACTATTTAAGATTATTCTAATAATCTTATCTAGTTTTTATAAATATCAAAATATACGAATAATGATCTAAGAATCTCTAATGTCATCTAACGCTAGCAGATGATATCCTTACCCAATTTGATTTGTTCGTCATTACACACTTGGTAAAATATCCAATCCATTTCTAATCTATAGCCTTGTAACATTTGCTTTCTGTAATTAGGTCATTTTTTCTTTCTTTTTCACACTTCTTTTGGGTTTCATAACAAAGGGAATCCTCCAGGTCTTGATCGAAACAGTAATCGTCAGATATACTTGCAGAAACAGTTGCAGTTAAAGATGACCGCAGAGGCAAGCAAAATGAGATTCAGAACTCTCATTATTTGAATTAGTACAACTTAGGTTAATATATGTATTAGAATTTCTAACTTAATATACGTGGGTTAAACCTTTTTTATTTATCGATATTTACTTTAGCATAGGCTCTTTCATTCGGATAGAATTAACCAACTCTCTGACTCGCTGTAAACTTTGTTGAAAGTAATGGATTAGATTTTTATTGATAGATTCATCTGAAGGTCGTATCGTCTCGCTTTGATAATCTTTAGTTGACGAGCCAATATCGTCAAATAAGAGATATTGAGCATCTTTGGATGGTCTCTGCATGGTCAGATTTCTAAATTCCTTTAACACCCAAAGCCAGGCATTGTATGCCGAGGCCTGATGCATGTCTGTAAGCAGGCCGATATTTTTTGTTCTGGCGTTCAATGCACTTTGTACTGTGGCCAGATCAACTCTCTCTGATGCAATTCCCAACTCTAGTTTTGTGTTAATCAACAACAATAAACAATCTAGAGTTCCTAATATTTGGGCAAGAAAGCAATCTATCTCAATTTCCATCCGGATTGCTGGATCAACCTTTTGTGCATCCAGATGGTACGACTGAATTTCTTGTAGATTATTCAAATGCTCTTCTGCAGCAAAAATCTTAAACTCAACTCTATCTAATAAAATGTCAGAATCAATGTAGGAAGCCATAGTAATTAGAATAAATTCAATTTTCTTTAACTTTACTGGACTAATATATACAAGCAATTGCAGTCTAAACTATTAAAATTAAGGATTTATCTAATTACTATCCATGAATGAAAATGAAGATCTAGAGGAAAGGAAATTGCTAGGTTCGGGCGGATATGCTTTTGCAAAAATTACAGAAGAAGAAGAAACCAAAGCGAATTTGGGAATTCCGCAATTATTTCTGGCAAACGCAGGAAGAATCAGTGAAGAGCGATTTTTGAAATATTACTGTAACAAATGCGGAAAGGAATATGACGGTTCTCCAGACATTAAGTTTGAAAACCCTAATGAGGATTTAGGTCAGGGAATGATACTAGTCGAAAAAGGAGAATACAAATGCAAGAACTGCAATAGCATTATAGCGTTTTATAGAACGTTCAACAAGTAGTTGCCAAATTACCTTCGTTTAAGAGCGATAAAATGTTTATAGTTTTTGTTCAATACATATAATTGAATAAAATTGGGAAGATGGGATGACGAATGGCACTATGAACGTAAGGACAAGAAAAAAAGAGACTGGATAAGGATAGCTCGATACGCCATTTACGGGGGCTTTGCTATTGTCGCAATCGTCGTATTACTGGTATTTATTCCAAGGGCGGGATTGACTGTAGAGATAAATGAAACAGGAGAAGCCTTGAGTACCATAAGCATAAAAATAAACAACAATAACCCTCAAGAAATTCATGATGTAACAATTACATTTGATAACAATACGGGCAAAAAACAAGTTTACAATTCTATGGGACCATTCAGTTCAATTTTCGTTACTCCTGAAAAGGATGATCTAGATTTTCAAAAGATAATTGTCACGGCCGACAATGGAAAGTTACAGACCATAAAATATAGGTGAGATAACATGATATTTTTTAATTTAGACAAACGCCAAAAGGAGAGTTACCGTTTAGTACTTACTTCCCTTATTGCTTGACCATACTCGAGATAGGCTTTCTTTCTCATGTATGGTATTAATCTATAATGAATTGAATAGATACTTTTTTGTCTTGTGAGAATTCCTTTAACTAACAGCGATACAAAACCACCAGCAACTTTTGATGATTGTATCTCTCTATTATCACAAAATTTATCCCTTTTAGAATGATATTCCTTTAATGTAAAATAGGAACGGTTTACATCCAAGACCAGTGGCCATATAATATATTCCCACACCATTCTCCTGTTTTGTGTTGATGAAGCGTGCTTGCCTTTATCACTTGGTTCTCTTTTTGGGCTACTAGCATCTTGAATCTTAAGCATGTTGCACGGTTCAAGTGACAATTGTTTGGTAGGCACATTTAAACTTGGGTCCTGCGATAATCATTCATAGTATTGGAAGAATTACACGTAAAACAAGCTTTGGATAATTTGTCCAACAAATGGCAAGTTGAACAATCAATATATGATCTTCATCTAGGAAAGCGTGATGATGTCTCCGATTCACAATTAATAGTAAATGGTGTAGTTTTTCACATTCCATACCTCACGAGAGATAAGACTTTTGTTCTCTGGCGATGCCTTTGGCCCGATTGTCATAATTGCTGTGAGAAACAGGGAAGATTACCCCTGACCAAAGATGACATTTCATCGATTTCAGAAAAAATGGGATATGATTCAAAATCTGAATTTATCGAAAAGGAGACTAAGGTTTCAAGTTGGAATGAAACATCAACAATGAATAATGTCATTACAACCATCAGTATGATTTCGCTAAAAAGAAAAAAAAATGAAAGCGAAGATCAAGATGGAAAACCTTTACCTTGTAGATTCTTAGATGATTGTGGAAGTTGCGAAATACACCCAGACAAACCAGGAGTCTGTTGGCTCTACCCATTTTCTTCATGGATGGAATCCAGTAATGGTAAGCCTGTAGTACATGCATCTTTTCAATTGACGGGCGATTGTCCCGGATTCTATACAGATAAAACATCAGAACCTATGATGGAAATCCTTGAGGAATATTCGAAACGAATATTCTCGTACAACATGTCGATTCAGAGAACAATAAGAGAGAAATACGGTTTCATAAACATCGTCCAATAGACTTGTAATATGTTGCGTTGAACTAAACTAATTTTATCCGTTCCAGACAACATTTGTATTACAATGCCTACACGGTGGAAAAGGATCACCTTTTGATAAAGGAACCCTACGTTCGTATGACTTTGGTGAACAACTAGCTTTTCTGAGACGTTTCAGAAATCTAAAGTCGTGCCTAAGCAATTTGAAGGATCCACTATATGGTGCTAATTCTCCTGTGTGATATTCGGTCAAATATTGGTATAATATTGTTCCCTAAAGGTTATATCAGTATCAGATTACTAGAGATAAATTCCTATTTTCCTTGAATTAATAAACGAGTTATCGTTCAGGCACACCTCAAGGCCAATTGTGAATAAAGAGGTCGCAGGTGGGAAATGTATCTAGAAACATTTTTATTTAAAAAATAGGGTCTTGACAATAGTTCTATGGTTATTAATAAGGAACTCCTGCAACTCAGAAAAAAAATAGCAGACAAAAGACCAGAGTTTGTTAGGCAAGAGAGCTGGAGATATGATAGACTTCCACCCAATTGGAGAAGACCTAAAGGAAAAGATAACAAGATGAGAAAGCAGGTATCTGGTGTTCCGCCTTTGGCTAAAGTAGGATACAAGGGACCTAGGAAATCAAGAGGCTTGCATCCGTCCGGTTATAACGATATTTTGGTTTTTAATATAAAGGATTTAACAAAAATTGATCCTAAAGTTGACGCAGTTAGAATAGCACATACTGTCGGGAACAAAAAACGAATAGAAATTGTCACGGAAGCAACAAAACTGAAAATGAAGATGTTGAATCCAGGAAAGATTGAAGCTATGAAAAAACTACCTAAAAAGGTCGAAAAACCAAAGAAAGAATCAACAACAGCAACAACAGCAACACCAACTGAAACAAAGGTCGAAAAACCAAAGAACGAATCAAAAGCAACAGGCGCAAAGGGCAAGAACATAGGAAAAAAAGGGACTAAATCATAATGGTAGTAAATTTAAGTAAAAAGAGAGAATTAATAGCAAGAGTATTAGGTGTCGGCTCAAACAGGGTGAGATTTGAACCCGATAAGCTTGATGATATAGCTGACGCAATTACAAGAGAGGATATGCGTTCCTTAATCAAGAACGGTACTATCTGGACAGTTAAAGTAAAAGGTATTTCTAGATCTAGAGCAGAAAAGAAACTAAAGACACGTAGGAAGCACGGAACTTCTGCCGGTTCAAAGAAAGGTACGAAAACCGCCAGGATGGGAAAGAAGGAAGTTTATGTCAAAAGAACTAAAGCCATGAGACGCCATTTAAAAATACTAAAGGCCAGAAATGAAATTAATAGAGAAACTTTTTGGGCATTGTATAAAAAAATAAAGGGCGGCAATGTCAGATCTCTTTCGCACTTGAGAGAACTCGCCAAGCAAACAAAAATACACAAGTAGAAATCGAATCTAGATCTTATATTTCTCAAAATCTTTTATTCTATCATCATCGATAGGAATCCCTTCTTTCAGTAACAATGATATTTTTTGGTTCTTTCCATACATGTATCCTCCAACATGTCCGTCGGAGCAGACAACTCTGTGGCAAGGTACTATAATTGGCCGCGGATTCTGATTTAGGACTTTTCCTATTCCACGAGCCGCACGAGAATTGCCAAGCAGTGTGGCCAATTGGCCATAAGTTATCACCTTGCCCGGAGGAACATCAGAAATAAGATCATAGACAGCTTGTCTATTAATATGACCTGTACGTGATTTTTTATGAATATTCCGATTAGATGACATAGACCACATATGATAGGTTACGCAATCTTAAAAAACTATTGTATGTTTATCGATACTAAATTTTTACTACTTCAATTCCGACTTGATCCACTGCGGTTAGAATTCTAGATTTCTCCTTCCCTAGTCCCTTTGCATCCACTATAGCACAAGTTACTTTTTCAACATTCCTATTTATCATTTGAACTATCATGGAGTTATCCAAATATGGTAAATCATGTTTTGCGGCTATCGAACCCAAACCATATTCTGATTCCAACAATATCTTGTTGAATTTTGTTGGATAATGATTTCCTCCCAGTCCCACCGCCACCTTTTCACATAATCCATGTTTTCTTGTAAGCACAGTAAACAAAGAATTGCATACTGTATTTGCTGCATTATTGTCTGTCCATTGTTCTTTTGTTGATCCTATTTCAACAAACAGTATTGGTTTTCTTAATGATGTGGGACCATGATGTGTGGATTCAATAATGATATCATATTTGGGTACGTTATCCTTTTTCTTATTCAAATCCATTAGATATTGTTTCTGGATCCAAGGATAACATATTCCTAATTCCCTTTCCTTCCCACCAAACTTATTATTGCCAAAATTCCCTGTCGAATGACAAGTCAGCGCAGGAATATTAGCTTGAGATCTATGTTGAGATAGAAAGATATAACATGATGTACTGGGATATTTTTCGTCAAGATTATCAAGATGTAGCAAATTATTTTCGGAAATATGCAAGACAATACCAGGATAATCCGATGAGGTAAATGTTGTATTTTTCTCCGGAATCTCAGAAAAGCCATATTTTTCAGTCAAACAGTTTGATATTGTACTACTGGCGAGATCCTGCTTAGAACACACAAGTGTATAATCACTTGACATCTCATATCAACTGGAATTGCTTATTCAATATATATCGCTGGTTTGTATGGTCTTGCAAATTTTGACTTTTGTTTTGGATCATATTTGTTGTTGTCGTCCTCTGAGTAGATATACAATTCAAGTTGATCATTTCCCACTTCACTAACTAACAATGATTTTCCGTCCTCTAGCGGTATTTTCTCATCAAAGGAATCTATTTTCATTCTTCTTTCTCTAACATTCACTGATTCAGATAAAATATCATCTATAATTTTCTTTACCAGATCAGGATTTCGTTTAACAAGATCCTTGACTTCGTTATCGTTAACAAATTCCTTCATGATTTGTCCAAAATTGGGAGTTGCTTGTCTTTGTATTCTATCTAATATTTTTCTATATAACGTGCATTTGATACTCGAAGCGGTATATATCGAAATTTTCTTCGGAACCATTTTTGTAACCTTTGTTATTTTCTGTATGTCAAAAATGATACTTTGGATGAGTCTTTCATTATCCTCGGACTTCAATGTAATTTTAGATTGACTACTCTCTGGCCATTGAACTAAGCTGACATACGAATCATTCCCCATAATTTCCCAAACTTCTTCACAGAAATATGGAGCAAATGGTGACAATAACTTTATCCGTGTTTCAATGAATTCTTTCAAATAACTGTTGAAAATTGATTTATTTTTTGCCAGCTTTCTTTTTTCATACCATTCCAAATCATTGTCCATCAAGTACAAGATATTATGCAAAGCTTCTCTGATTCTAAATTTTTCAATAGCAGAAGTAGTGTCCATAATAACATTTTGCAATCTGCTTGATATCCAAACATCTTCCAGATCTACATCCAAACTACTCTGAACTCTGAAAACGTCTAAATGTGCATTTATGTTTCTGTAGATTTCAAACAATTTGGCTCTAATTCCTTTTACTAAATCAAAAGAAAAGTCAGAATCCTGTAATATCTCTGCCGACGCCAGCATAGTAAGACGAATTGAATCTGCACCATATTCCTCTATCGCATGACGCAATGGTATGATATTTCCAAGGGATTTGGACATCTTTTTACCTTCCATTAGTACCGAGCCATTTACAACAATTTGTTTGGGCCATTTATCCTTGGGGAATATTGCAGCATGATTGAATATGAAGAATGCAAGGTGATTAGGGACCAAGTCTCTTCCCGAATGCCTGGAATCTACTGGATAAAAATACACAAATTCATTCTTAATTTTTTCAAGTAACTGAATGGATATTTTTGATTCCTTAGCTACGATATCTGGATCATTCTTGCCTAATAAAACATAATCAAAGAAATTATCATTCAAATTATCTGCCAATACTTTATCCTCATTATTTTGCAAGTCCTGATTATTGCTAATATGTCTTGACAATAAATAATAGGCCATATAGATAACAGAATCTGCCAAACTTTCTATTATCCACTCATTGTCCCATGGAAGTTTTGTTCCCATCCCACTTTTTCTTGCACATGCCCTCTCCTTCAGCCAATCAATAACATTGGTGAATTCTTGTCTTATTTCCTCAGGTAGAATTTCCATTTTATCAATTAGTTCATACGCCAATTTTTTCCAATTTTCATCTCCATAATTGATAAACCACTGGTTTGTTAGTAGCTTAACAACACAGGTAGTTCCGCATCTACATTTTACTGCATTTTTCAGTTCATACATGGTAGTTCCAATCCCTTGACTGATTATTTTTGCCTTGATAGTCTCTCGAGCCTCTATTACACTCAAATTTCCTATTTCATCTATGTCGGGTAAAACTTTACCATTATGAAATTCGTCCGAATAAAGCTTGTTGGTAGCCTCCTCTAATTTAGGATCATTTTGATCTCTAATGGAATAACTAGTAACAATAGTTTCTGCAGCCGATGATTCATTTGAGGGATACGCATCAGTTTGGATTATTTTGATAGGAATTACATTACCTGTGATGTTATATTTTCTTAAAGTATTGTCATCCTTCCTTAAATCAACCAGAGCCTGATAATCATAGGGTGCGTGGGCTGGAACAGACATGACAATTCCAGTTCCATTATTGGGATCAACAAATGACGCTGGGAATATGGGAACTTGTTGTTTCCTTTGTTCATCAAATACAGACTTGCCTATTAAATCAGAACCGTTAATCTCTGAAATCAATGTAACACTAGCATTTAGAAATTCCATCTTTCTTGCAGCTTCTTTTGTAATTATCCATTTCTCATTGTTCACCTGAGCAATAACATATTTTATATCAGGATTTATCCATAAATTTGTCACACCAAAAATAGTTTCTGGTCTTAATGTTGCAGTTGGAACAACGTACTGGTCTTCAAATTTAAATTTTACAAGAACATATTCGATAAGATCGGGCTCAATATCACCGACAGTATCATGTTGACTCACCGGATTTTGATCTTGAGGGCACCATCCTACAGGATGAGAGCCTTGCACTATCAAGCCATTCTTCTTAAGGTTTCTAAATTGCCATGATATAAATTTCGAGTAGCCCTTGTCTATAGTCGTAAACTCTCGCCTCCAATCTATGGAATAGCCCATTTCGTTCATTCCTTGTTTAATTTCTTGATGAAAATAACTGGCTATTTTTTTAGGTTCTTTGAAATTCGATATGATATCATCGGGAATCTTGTATATCTGTTGGAACGTCTGTATCAGCTCTAAATCATTAGATTTGATTCTCTGTGACATCGACACAATGGGTGTTCCTGTATAGTGGAAACCCATTGGAAACAGTACATTATAATTGTTCATACGCTTATACCTTGCGTGGACATCGGCAAGAGTATATGTTCGTCCATGTCCTACGTGCTGTGGAGAATTTGGGTAAGGATATGCTACAGTTAGGAAATACTTTCTTTTATGCGATTGTGGATCGGTTTCAAAAAGTTTATCATCGGTCCATCTCTTCCTCCATTTTTCCTCAATTCTATCCCAATCAAGTTCAGCATTGGGTGCTTTTTCAACTGAATCAACCATTTTTTTCACTAGAGTCTATATTTGTAATCAGATTCTCAAGATTCTTCAAACATTCATTAATCTTGCTCTTGTCCTTACCTCCACCCTGGGCAAATTTATCTGTACCTCCACCTCCAGTACCCCCAAGTTTCATTGAAATTTCCTTTGCAATTCTAGATGCTTTAATGATTTTTCTTGATTCATCTCCAACGAATACAATGACTTTTATGCGTTCATGGTCCTGAACAAGGGCAACATATACTAAGAAAGGATCGATATTGATACTTTTTTCTCCCAATGCAATATAATAATCGTCCCCCATTACATCATCGAAAGTGCCATAAACCTTTAACCCTGATTTGGATTTAGTCGCCTGGTGGGTAACGGTTGTGGCCATATTGTCTGAAAATCTGTTAATAAGTACTCTAAATTTTCTTTTCATCTGGTCATTTTCTAGTGTTACTTTATCAAATGATTCAATCAGCTTCTCTCTACTTGATCCCAGAGATTGAGCAATATGTAGCAATTGAGAGTCCTGAGACTGCACATATTGCAAAGCCTTGTTCCCAGAAACAAACTCTAGTCTAACTACACCATCTTGAATTCTCTCAGTTTTTAGAATTTTTATAAGACCAATTTCACCTGTCTTATTAACGTGAGTTCCACCACATGCTTCGACATCCCAGCCATCTATGTTCACTATCCTTACATGGTTTGAGGGGACTGCTCCTCCTTGATAAATCCTGAATGTATATTTCTCTTCAGCGTTTGACCTTTCAAATACATTGATGTTAATTGGTAAATTTCTTTGAACAACTTCATTGGCTGTATTTTCTATTTGCTTGATTTCTTGTTTGGTAAGAGCTGAATGATGAGTAATGTCCAACCTTGCATAATTTTCATCCTTGAAGGCAGAATTCTGCCATATCCAAGAACCAAGATTGTTTCTTGCAGCTGAATTCAATATGTGTGTTGCACTATGATTTTTGGTTATAGCTAGTCTTCTTACATTGTCAACAATTCCGTGAACTATTTTATTGTCTTGAAGATCCTTGGACGGAGCTTGTATCTTATGCAAAACTAGATTGTTTTGTTTTAGGACATCTGTTACTTTGATCCCTTCAATAGTACCGAAATCAGGTTCCTGTCCACCTCCTCTGGGGTAAAATGCAGTATTATCCAAAATCAAGTACTTGCCTTTAAGTATCTTGAGAATTTTAGCGTCAAATTCTCTGATAGACTCATCTTCGTAATACAATAACTTCGTAGGTTTTATGTCACTGCCAATTTCGATAACGGGTACCGGGATGGATTCATGTGTAGTATGAAGCTCTGCTAACTTTACGTAAAAATCCGGAGGTATTTTTTCTATAACGCCAGTTTCAAGTAGGAGATCAGGTGTAATGCCATCTGACTCATACATCCTTATCAGGTCTTCAACACTTGGTTTTTTCTTGGATTCACGCATGGAACTGGCAATAGAATACATTCTTTCCTTTGATGAAGAATACCTTTCAGACTCGATCTGCATTATTTTCCTAACATCATTTTTGTGCTCCTTTAGTTCAGGATACATTGGTTTTAGATACTCAATATGTAGGTCCATTATATCTTGCAAGTCGAGTTTCCAACCTAAACGGGCAAGGAGTGCAAGAGTTCTTCTTAATATTATCCTAAGATTGTAGCCTCCTCCTACATTAGATGGCAATGAGCCATCAGAAATTGCAAACAGCAATGTCCGGGTGTGATCAGCAATAATTGATAGTGTTTCAACCGGTAGGACAATTTTTTCCAAATCTTCATACGATAGACCAAGTTCTTTAGCAATATTGATTTTTAGTAGTCTTGGATCATTTTCATAATTTGAGTATATCTCAGAAAGTTTCTTAAAATATCGAGATAGAAATTCTGATTTTGAATCAATATCGATACCAATTATGTCTATTAGTTTCTTGAATATGGGTCCGAAAGTAGCATCGTAACTTGTGGGACTCCCTAACGTAATCCATGATAAGCGCTCAAGTCCCGCTCCCATGTCTATTATCTTGTTATCAAGTATGCGATAGTTATTTTCATCCCCCTCAAATTCAGTAAAAACTGCATTCCCAAGTTCTAGTCCTCGAACATAGTACTCTAATGAATAACCAAAAGCCCCTGCTCCCATCCAAACATCCTCAACAAATGTAATTTCTTCAGATTTTATACCAAGAACATCTGTAAGCAGAGAGTGATCCAGCTCAATACACCTGTCCTTCCAATATCCACCGGGAGCGTCCGCGTTACATGTTTGACCTACCATGCAAAAGCTAGTATAATGTCTGCCGGTGATTCCAACGTTTTCAATATCATTAAATCTGAGACACATTTGAGGAACTACAAGAGGATTTCTAGGAATTTCAAACACGATTTTTCCATTCATTACTCTCTGAAAGTCCACAATGGATGCAATTGTATAATACAGGTCCTCCCTCCAACGACACACCACAGGATACCTTTGAATTATTTCATGATCATTTTTTCTAAAGAAACTACTCAGTTCCTTCCATGTATTCACAAAATCTAGTCTTTTTGATGTTGGTGGATCTCCGATAAAGCTATAGCTATCATGTTCAGGGCAAGATTCCCTATCTTTAATGGCCCAAAAGAATTTTCCGCATAACTTGCAACTTTGCCTCTTGAATCCTTTTTCATCAAACAATGAGACTTTGTAATACTTATCCGGATTAGAAGAAAAAAGTGATAATAATGAATGTTTTTCCATTTCACACAAATTATTTGACAATGTTATTAATGCTTTTGTAGGTTTCGATTAACAACAATATCAAGAAGCAATTAACTCAATTTTAATTTCTTCTAGCATTATGTATTTATGTTATCTCATTTTAGACGAAACTTGATTTGATTTTCCATACATAATTTTAGTGTATTAGATACTGTAACTATTCGCTTGTTTGTCTTGGCATTAACGGTTAACCCCAAGTTTTTACTGTGAGTATGAGTGATTTTCTGTGAGGAGGGAGCTTCTTAGAATAGTTAGAATATTTGCGTTAAAAGGTTAAATTAACCTGTTCATTAAAGTTCAAATTATCAAGGTTCATCAATTTGAATAGCTCAGACCTTCAAACTTGGAAAAGGACACACTACTCCAAAGATATCGATAATTCAATGGATGGTAAGGAGGTAATTATTATAGGATGGATCTCTTCGATACGAGAACATAGTAACATAAAGTTTCTTACGATAAACGATAGATTTGGAAATATTCAGGTTATTTTAAAGAATAATGAATATCCTGATTCCCTTTCATCAGAAGTACAAAAGATTAGAGAACATGCTTCGATTGCAATAAAGGGTAAAGTTAGAAATGAACCGAAAGCTCCAAACGGAATTGAAATAATTCCAATTGATTTTAAGATCTTATCCTTGGCAAATAAAAATTCTCCTATCGTTATTCAAAGTAGAAAAGGAGTTGGAATTGATACCAGATTGGATCTTCGAGCAATCGATCTTCGTAGACCTTTTCTTCAATCAATTTTTAGCATAAGATATACTGTATTAAATTCCTGCAGGAAATTTCTTGGAGATGAGGGTTTCATTGAAGTTAATACCCCTAAAATAATTGCCACTGCGACTGAAGGTGGCGCAACACTCTTTCCTATCTTTTACTATGACAGGGAAGCATTTCTAACTCAAAGTCCTCAGCTTTATAAAGAACAGCTTACAATGGCATTTGAAAATGTATTTGAGATTGGTCCAATCTTTAGAGCTGAACCTTCCAGAACAAACAGACATTTGTCAGAAGCTACTTCGATTGATATTGAAAAAGCATATGCTGATTATAATGATATAATGGAAATTTTAGAAAAGATGATACATTTTCTTTGGGACGAAGTAAGAAACAAAAACAAATCACATCTTGAATACTTGAAAATAGAATTACCTGATTTATCACTCCCATTTCGAAAGTACAGATATTCAGATCTTATAGAAAAGTTGCAAAAGTCAGGTGAGGCTATTGAATGGGGGGATGACATCTCGCAGCAAAAATTACGAAACCTCAACGATGATGACATGAAATATTTTTATTTTATCATTGACTGGCCCACGTCAGTAAAACCATTCTATGTTAAACCAAAATCAAAGGGTACAGAGTGCGAATCTTTTGATTTGATGTATGGTAATCTGGAATTATCTTCAGGAAGTACAAGAATCCATGATAAGAGCGAGCTAACTGAAAGAATGAAAAAACAAGGGCTAAACACTGGTGCATTCGATTTCCATTTGAAAGTTTTTGAATATGGTATGCCCCCTCATGCAGGATTCGGTATGGGGTTAGAACGATTAATTATGAGCATGTGTCGTGTTGATAATATTAGGGATGTTGTATTATTTCCTCGAGATATAGATAGGTTGTCGCCTTAACAAATAATATATCTATGAAAAAGATGACATTAACATGATTTCAAAAGAAGATCTAGAACATCTCGCTCTAATATCACGAATAAATTTAACTGAAAATGAACTTGAAAAATTTCCTAAACAACTAGACAAGACAATAGAGTACATAGATATTCTTGAAGAACTTGCATCTGATGATTCGATTAATTTAGACTTGCAGGAATTAAGATTTGAAGAGCTTAGAATAGATGAGATAAGCTTGTCTGATGATAAGCAACTCAACAAGAACATTACAGATGATGGATTCTTACGAGGCCCTAAGATGAAATAGAATGACAAAACTAGACGACCTGCTTGCATATGAAGTGGTTGAAGGCCTAACTGAAGGTCAGTTTACTGCTGAAGAATATGTTATCTCTATACTAAAGAGAATAGAAGAAGTCGAGCCAAAGGTACATTCATTTATTACATTGGATACTGAGGGAGCTTTATCTTCTGCGAAGATTATAGACAAGAAAATAAGAGAAAAAGAAGATATAGGTCAACTTGCAGGAGTAACAGTAGGCATAAAGATAACATTTCCACACAAGGTATCAGAACCACTTGTGCTTCAAAAATTCTGGAAAACTATGTTCCTACATACGATGCTACCGTAATAAGGAATCTGAAGGAAAATGGCGCCATTCTATTGGGAAAATTGAATTTGGATGAGTTTGGAATGGGTTCAACGACTGAGTACAGCAGGTATCGTCCAACTCACAATCCGTGGAATTTGGATTATGTTCCCGGTGGTTCCTCAGGTGGAAGTGGAGCGGCGGTCGCTGCTGGAGAATGTACTGTAGCTCTTGGATCAGATACTGGAGGTTCAATAAGATGTCCTTCTAGCTTCTGTTCTGTAGTTGGACTTAAACCAACTTACGGTAGGGTAAGCAGATCCGGACTAATCTCATATGCGAATAGTCTGGAGCAAATTGGTCCTATATGTAGATCGGTTAAAGACTTGGTAATGATGCTAAACATCATTTCTGGAAAGGACGCGATGGATAACACAAGTATGCCGTCGTCTCCAATTACCGTTCCCAATAAATCAAATAAACTAAATGTAGCAGTAATAAGAGAGTTAATTACTGGCAGCGATCAAGAGGTTGCAAAATCGGTTTTTTCTGCATCAGAAAAATTTCAGGAGATCGGATTTTCATGCGAAGAAGTTTCAATTAAGAATTTACATTATGCATTACCATCATATTATACTCTTGCTAGTGCTGAAGCAAGTAGTAATCTAGCAAGATATGATAATATCAGATATGGATTCGACTATCCAATCGGGGAGTATAAATGGGATACCTATTTTAGCAACGTCAGAGAAAACTTCGGAGAAGAAGTAAAAAGGAGAATATTAATTGGATCATATGTTCTTTCTTCTGGATATTATGGCAAGTATTATCTCAAAGCAAGGAGACTACGGTCGTTATTAAGATTAGAATTACTCACACTATTCAAAAAATATGATCTTTTAATTGGACCAACAATGCCCATACTTCCTTTC
>Ga0193738_1000631_pt1 | contig 16662 bp, 18 predicted proteins | sample L2a1metaG_FD_144927 | JGI IMG/M metagenome (GOLD analysis project Ga0193738, IMG submission 144927) | Soil microbial communities from a riparian zone of the East river system, Colorado, United States - L2a1 | ecosystem: Environmental > Terrestrial > Soil > Riparian zone | place: USA: East River...
GTAGATAACAAAGTAGAATTTGTAGGTATAATCGAAGGTAGTGGAAAATTGCTTGTTGGAAAACATAGGATAAACATAATGGATACGAGTGAAGAGAATTCTTGTTGTATCAAGTCAAGTCTATTCTATTCTGGCTTGGTGATTCCTGCACTAAACACTTGTAAAAAGTCGGGAAAAGATTCTATTGAATTCGTACGATCAGATAATATAAAATTGGCTATTATACCATTGCCGACTGAAATTGATAGGTACCTCTGCGTATACCTGCATCCATCGGCCTCTTATAAAGAAATAATTAGTAAAGTAATTGAAACAGTATAACTTGTCATCTAGGTCAATAAACCTTGCCAGTAAAAAGAAACTAGGATAGAAGCTCGCCCTTATTTACCTGGTCCGTAGGATTAGCATTTATCTATAGAATGGCGTTTAATATCATCATCACAATGCACTCGCCGTAAAGGCTGTCTGCTTTTCCCAGAATGGTTTAACCCACCTATTGTTGATGCAATGATTAATACTACAAGTAATTGTACCAGCACCGTAAGCTTTGGCATTGCTTTCATATAACTCAAGATATGGTTAAGGCGAGCTGCGAGTCTTGAACTATTCTGTTTTTGTGTTATCATCATTTACACTATATTATACGTTAGGAGGAGGTGACTGTTTTACTTCGCTAAGAACTGAGACTGATATCTTAACTATGCTGCTTACCAATTTGGTAGATCTTTAAAAAAATGCGTGAGAACACGGTCCGAAGATTATATGAAGGATAGATTATCATCATCCACTCATGTTCCTTCTTTTGTTGCTTTTATTACTGCTCTTTTCCTGCTTGATTGCATTAATCCAACAATAAGATAACCGTATTCTAAATTATGTTTAGTGTGATTAATACCATAGGAGCCATGGGGTACGAATTTTCTATCAAGCACATTTTCAATGTACAGTCTAACTTTTTTTATTGAATTTGCTGCGTGCTGGAGCTGAAATTCTGAAAGTTCCCTTCCGATATCTTTCTCAAGAGCAATTTTGAATTTCTGTTGTTGCTCTACCAAACTATTTCCCTTTGTCATAATCAGCTTGGTGTATTTCTGTAATTTGTCGTAGTTCTTGCAAAGGTCTCTAATTCTAATAATATCTGTCTTTTGTAACTTGGAAATAGAGACTTCAAGATCCCTTTTATTTCTGTCAGTTATCTTATTGAGACTGTCAATGATATCAGATTTTCCTTCTCGACCACGAAGAACCTTTTGCGGTTTGTAGTCGTACATCGACACCTTTGATCCAGATAAGGGAGTACTTTTGGGTTCCTCTCTCTTACTTCCATCCTCTAAGGTGGCAATACTTGCTGCCGTAGCAGATGTCGATATAGTCTTTCTGGCAGGGGTGGCACGGTTGCGAGATGATGTAGCAAGGTCACTGGCATCTAACTTTCTCATTTGATAATAACCTTCAATATTATGCACAAGTATTTTCTTACCTCCTGCATCCACTCCACTCGCTAGAATAGCTATCGCATCAACCACAATTTTCGGATATTCAATCTTTAACCTAGAATCTGAGCTTTGATAATTTGTCATAATATCTGTATAAATTTTAAATATCACATCATCAATTGCCTTGGTCCTCCGCTTTTCTTCTATATTAGTAGCAACTGCTACAGTTAGAAAATCGTATATTTCTGATTGAGAGAGTATCCGTTGATTCAGAACGCAGGAACCTGCTATTGCATTTAGAGCTATGATCCATTCCCCGTATTGAGTTTTTTTTGCTTGGTCAGAAACCGATTTTTCAATTAAATTAAAAGCTGTTTTACTTATTTGATTGTCGTGATTTATTTTTAGAAGTTGCAGACATCTAGTCAGTCTTTCCTTCATACAGTTTAACTTCTCCTTGTACAGCGTAGTTGTATTTTTACCACCATCTACAGAGTGTTCGTCAATCATGGATATTTCATGAACACTCCTAATGTCTTGTTCATTGGATGTTTACATTTACAACTATGGCTGCTTGGACCATGAAGTGAAAATTTGTGTCGGCAGCGATAATAGGTACATATTGGTTCGGATATTCTACCATGTACATCCACTATTATTTGATGAGATTGTTCTATTTCTTGCTCCTCTTTTCTATCTATTGATTGATATTGATCCACCCTCAGTGATGATGAAAAATCATTAGCATGTTCATTTTTCATCTCTTTTCTTTCCACTTCCTCCTCTTTGCGATGGCAACTATAACAATATCCGCATTTTATGCATGTGAGGCTGGTTCTGTTTTGACATAATTTACACTCTTGATATCTAAAGGTTAAGGTATCTCTTATGTATTCATGCGGTGCTTTTAATCCGGATTTTTCTGTCGCTAGCATTTCTATCATCTACCACCATGACGTCTCTTTTGTTTAGACGGTTTAGCTTGGCCTACTTCACAAAGTTGAATAGAGGAACTATAATCATCTTTTTGCACTCTCGCAGGAACTTTGGTTAGAATATCTACTAGCCCGGAGGTCATAATCCTTTTCAATACCGTTCTAGCAGCCATTGCCGCCATCCCAATCTGTTTGCTATGTATTACTAATTATTTCCACAAACGATCATTTATCCCTTTGGGGGAGAAGGTAAACAATTAGATGAAAACCATTAAAAAAATCAGAATTGTAATGCCATAATACCCGTACATGCGCTGCAGACGGCAAAAGATGAAGGGTAGGCTGTCAGTATTATAATAAAAGGAGTTGCTGATGATTGGGTTTATACTGTTCTTTATGGTAACAAATTAAAAACCAAGTCTTCACTACATTGCTCAATTAGATATGTTAGGAGACTTAATTTATAAAGCAAATGGCAAGGTGGCGGGATATAGGGTATTGAATGCTGAAGGTCCCAAGATAGAAGTTACCATTACGGAAAAAGGAACTTTGAAGGGAGGAATAGAAACTACCGATACAGTGACATACTGGAGTATTCCCCGACTCGGAGGGGCATATTATGCTGAAGGCAAAGGAGTTTTAATGATAAAAGAAGATGTTAATGAACTAGACACATGGACAGGACAAGGAATAGGGTATTATTCAGGAAGTAAGAGAAGAGATGTCGGTTCAGTATTTTGTCGCGCAGGTTCTACGACTGGACTTCTCGCTTTTCTATATAAGATGGTTGGAGTATTTGAATATGAAGTAGATGAAAATGGCAATTCTGGAGGAAAAATATGGGAGTGGAAATAATACCAAAATTGTTTCTCATCGCTATTTATTTACTTTTACAAATTTTAACTAAACTTTCAAGTTTTGTTCTTTGATATCTATTTTTCGATATAGCTACTTGAAATAAGAGTTGGAAACTTGCAGTTACCATCGTTAGAATTGATTCCTATTTTTTGTTTGAAACAATATATTATTAAATAGTGAAACAGAAACGGCTGAAAATGGAATGTGCCAAATTGAAGAAAGGATGAAATCTATTTTTTTTGTCAACATATCAAGAAATATCAGGAAAAAGTAAATGATTAATAATAGTGTGTACATAATATCAATGGGAAATGGCGGCTAAAAAGAAAAGCGCAAAGAAGAAAAAGTAAAAGGTAACAAGTGAAACGCAGAAAATCATAATAGAAAGAAGAAGGAATTATCACAACAAACTGCGATGCGAGTCTGATTGAATAAAAACTTCTTTCTTTTCCATCTTTTTTGTTTTGATCGTTAGGTGAAAGCAGCTGATATTGTAGCAGGTGAAAGAAGTGTATAGATGGTAGCTTAACCTCTTTTAGATTAAAGGCAATCTGATGTGGCTCCAGACTGTTGTATATGGTCCTGTTATCATACCATCACATAATAATGATACCATCCATGGAATTATAATGGGTACAGGGATGAAGATTATGACAAGCATTGCAATTTGGATAGCAGGTATAGTGGATAGACTAAACAAAAGAGCCGGTAGAAGAATCCAGTTTGTTTATCTGTCACCTTTTTGGTCAGGTTTCCAATAATAGAACGATAATTAGATGATAGTCAGTTGCTCATAACAAAATCAGCTAGTATAGTTTAGGGTACTCTATTCAAAGGAAGAACTTATCGTTAGATGATGCTCTTATATCATATTTTGCACAATTAAATATCAAAATGCCGAGGTCAAAATCAATAAAAGGAGCAGGAAAAAGAGTAGATGGGAAACTTTCTACTAGAACAGAAAAGCAAATAGATTCTTTACCAGTACATGCACAGCATATTTACAAAGAGGCACATGCAAACGCTATAGAACTGTATAAAAATCCAGAAAAAAGACGTGGTGGAAAAAAACAAAGCATAGAAGAGGTGGCGCACAAGGTGGCTTGGGCAGCGGTAAAGAAAAAGTACGTGAAAAAAGGGAATAAATGGATTAGAAAAAATGAGTAATTGAAAGCTAAACTATAGCCCTTACTTGAAGCTAAGGTCTTGTTTGATGATCTTCATTTCTTATTATATTTGCGGTTAGATCACACATGAGATCCCAAGCTCAGGCTATAGACATGAATTAGAAGGGTGACCTTCTGTCATCAAAGGGGAAATAAAGAAATGTGTCAATTGGTTGTTCCTTCTTTAATTCAATACCAATAATAGTATTGCTGTTCGCTACTAATACAGTATTAATGTCCTCTGTAGAAGAACGATGTCATAATTGTTAGTTACCCCCATTAACAAAATTGTAGGGAAGACAATCCTACTAACACCTATTTAGGAATCATACAATTGTTCATTGATGATCTGAGGTGATGGCGACATCGAATCTACTTAAAATCAAATGTCACCACAATTAGACAACTTAAACGAGCTTTGCATACTGGAGACTAAGAAATGAGATCTGCAATCATCTAAAATAAATTGAAATTGAAATTAGGGACTCAATTGTAAGGTTTTTCAGCAATACTACTAATTCAGCGGTTACAGAGGTCATAAGACTATTTTCTACTAATGTATGTACAAATATTTTCATTTAAAGACGTAGATCCAGTCGAATCTAGACATAGTCTAAAAGCGAGGGGAACTCTAAGCTTTCCAACTAAAATAACTTTCTAGAGTCAAGAATGAAGTGAAATCTATCTCACATGATGCATCGATCATTTACCCAAGGCATATGATGCTAGCCTTGGTCATCCCAAAGCATATTGTGAGATTTAATAATGTTAAGCTGTTCTTTTTGTCTTCTTCCCACCTGCATCCACTTTCATTGATGAGATCAATCTTCCAACTGCGGTTATATATCATAATTGTGTCTATAGAGTATATGTCCCAGGAAAATACATATCGTAAGCTATCCAATCATGAAATCGAAGAGGAAGTAACAAAGTTACTTGGATGGAAACTGGTAAATGGCAAATTGAATAAATCATTTGAATTCAAGGATTTCATTGAAGCATTTGGATTTATGACAAAAGTCGCGATGCAGGCAGAGAAATTGAATCACCATCCTGAGTGGTTTAATGTCTACAATATAGTGAAAATTGATTTGGTAACTCATGATCTAAATGGAATTAGCACTTATGACATAAAACTAGCGAATATGATTAATAAGATCCAAAGTGGATTGTAGGTAAATGAAATAAAATGGATGCTTGGTCTTCATGTTCAATATAGACAAAGATAGCATCAAAGTTTACAAACAAAGTTTATTTCCTGCAATTTCCTTTGCAGTAACCGATATCCAACTAGAAGATACTATCCCTTTAAGAATAGAAGGAATTGTCCTTAGCATGGACTGGAAATATATTGCTAATATACTCGAACTTCCTGACATTCAAGTTAGAGACAATCCATTGGTAGATGGAAGGATGATAACTTATGGAAGCGCAGCTAGGCCAGTTAATTATGCATCTGTCTCCAAAACTGAGAAATCATTCAAGACCTATAAATCTGAACTTGTATTCACATTAAATAACAAGGTCTTGGAACACATTGAACATCTACGAGAACAACAGAAACATAAAGATACGGTACTGTATTTGATTTTTAAATCAGCTTACATAAAACATTCAATAAAATTGAAAGGTTATCCAAGGAAGTATGCAGGAAATGATAATAGGGGTGGGTTTTTGGATAATAGCAATTCTTCAGATGTAGATACTAATAGTAGTTCTGTCCAGAAAATACTGGTAAAAGAAGACAAGAATAATGATGCTGACGGCTTGATATTCCATATTGTTGATCAATTCAGAAGACAAATTACAATACCGTCAAGTGAATGGACTGACAATTTTCGATCACAATTAGGAGGAAAATAATTGAGTATTGCATATCGTGATAATCATAACGCACGAGGTATGACGCCATATTATAATAGAACCTGTTATGGAATTTAGAATGGACATGAAGGAGGATATAATGTAGTTGGGAAGGTGGGATAAGGACGATCAATCAAGCGGAGGTGGTTGGGGAAGAAAAATAGGCGGAGGGAGAATAAATAGAATCAGAACCACAAAAAGACTGATAATGATAGGATTGGTTATTGTCGCAGCGATAGTATTGACTATATTTCTTTCAAGAGGAGGATTATACATCGATATTATACAGAGGGAAGAGGGGATGGGAATACTACAAACAATAACTGTCAGATTATCAAATAACAATTTTAATTCATTAGACGATGTTACAGTACAATTTGGAGAGGATGGAAAAGTTCAAACAATAGGAAATATGGGGGCATTCTCATCTGTCACTATTACTCCTCCACCTGAAGATATGGATTTTGAAAATATAATTGTAAGGGCAAACAATGGACAAGTACAGGTTGTCAAGTCAAGATAGTAGAGAATAAGCCACATTATGTCCAAAATCAGATCCGTCTCAGTATAGATTCAATAAGGATAAAATACAGAAATTGATGGATCAGATCTATGACATCAGGCAAATACTTCAATAAAGGCGTAAAAGCACTAGACGCTCCAGATATCGGTCATGTAGTACGAGAGACTCCTGACAAGATCGTAGTTTTCGGAGGAGGGGATGAAAGATATGATATACCAATTTCTGATGTACAACAAGTTGGTGCTAATGTTTTGATAGGGCTGAAGATGAATGACATAGTAACAAAATACAAGGTTGATCGTAAAGAACCACTTCCAACTAGTCGTAAAGACCCGTGGAGTTCACCTAATAGTAATATAGATCTTGGGACATATGAAAAAGAGTATCCCAAATCCCTATTCAATAAAGGAGTACGGGCAAAGAACGAAGATGATGTAGGTCATGTAATGAAAGAAACAGATGACAAAATAGTCGTTTTTGGTCAATCTAATTACAGATTTGATATTCCAAAATCTCACATAATTGCAGCGGGAAGAAATGTAATTTTGGATATGGACTTTCCCGAGATATTCAAATATCAAGTTGATAGGAGCGCGCCATTACCTACAGGAGAATCTATCGAAAAAATAAACGAAGAGGCATATCCTGAAGATTATCATGGTCCTAAAGAAAGCGAGGACGATAAATCAGTTTATCCGAAGAAAGATAAATAGCAAAAATAGCATAGTGCATACTCTCAGCAGCGGTAGTAATCTTCATATTTTTCCATCATCTCTTCTAAGAGTATTTTTGAATTGGTAAATAGATGAGCAGGAGTCGAGCTCACACAAGATCATGAATTAGTAATAGAAATATTTGGTTACTAACAAAATAAAAAGAACAAAGAAAATAAAATGCCTTATTACTAGATGACAATACAGAAAAGTGTGACAGAGCTATCAAGCCGGTTTATTTGGTAGTCCAAAAGCGACAATTGATCCTTGGATAGTACCATCCTTGGGCAAACCCTGCATTCTACCAGTCGGTACAAAAAGCATCCCATCTCCAACTGAAGGTCCAACTGGGGCTATTGGAGCATTGACATTAGATTCCCAAAGTCTATCTCCTGTTTCCTTGTCCAATGCCAAGATTACGCCTGTTTTTAGATTATCAGCAAATGGAATATAACCAGCAAATAAAATATCATTAGTGACCAATGGCGAAATTCTTGGTGGATATTTTGTTTGGAGTTGCCATTTAATCTCTCCTGTGTTTATATCTAATGCCATTATCGTTCCATTTACCAATCCTTGCTCAATACTGTTAGGAGCCGATATCTTATGTCCACTTATTCCATCTGTGAAATAATTCAGTCCCCTATTTGTTGCTGAGATATAAAGAGTACCATTGTCAATAGCATGATAATTGTATACACCATAAGACCACACCATTCCACTTCCATTCGGGGACGGGGCTACGTCTGTTCTATATTGTTCTCCCAAGGTTTTCCACCAGATTTCCTGTCCTGTTCTCGCATCCATTGCAATGACATTTCCCATCTTATCATGACCTATTACAATTTTCCTCTCAATACCATTGGGCAATGTAACTTTACTAATACTACTTCCCCATGAGGTATCCCAATCATGAGAATCTGGTACTATTACATCCAATACAGTACCATGTGCAACGAATGGAGTGGCCCAGATCAATTTGCCGTTTGTAATATTTACCGCAACCATGTGATTTGAAAATAGATTTGGCGTTTGTCTTGAGCTTGCATTAAAGTTTGGTGAAGCACTTCCTAGTGGTATATACAAAATGCCCGTGTCTGGATCCAGAGAACCACCTGACCATGCCGTTGCCCCACCATTAGGTGGAGTTTTTCCTGGTTTGATCCATTCTCCAGCAGTTGTTTCAAGATTCCATATTGTCTCACCGCTAGTACGATTGAGCGCAGTTATGTTCCCTCTTACTAATCCTGGACCTGGAGGAAGGCCACTACCTCCAGAACCTGCTATCACATAATCTCTCCATACAATAGGGGGAGCGTCAATGCTATAACCTACTTTGGGATCGCCCAAGAGGTCCGATTCCCATAATAACTTACCATCTGACGAGTTAATCGCTATAATAGTGGCATTTGTTGCTGTACTTGCAAAGATTATCCCAGAATCATAAGCCAGACCCATAGTTGGCCCGCCACCCGCACTAATATTCCAGATAGTATGTCCTGTTCTAGTATCAAAAGCTATTACATTGCCTGCATAGTCCTGGACATAGCCGTTGCCTTCATTGATTATAGGGGGATCCTGGATTTCATATTCATTAAGCCATCTCCACTTAACTTGGAGTTCGTCTACATTATCCTTCCCAATTGTTGTTTGATTGCTACTTCGGGTACCATATAAGTCATGATTAATTAGGACCCAATTTTCCTTATTCTTGTCTACAAGAGTCATATTGTCTGATGAAGAAGTTGATTCTTCAACTACCAACTCTGACTCCAAATTGAGATCTAGAGAGGCTGTTTGGGCACTCGTAAGCCCAATATATCCTATTGAAGTCAATAGTGATATTGTGAGAATGAAAGAGAGATGTGTCTTAGACCACATTGAATTTATACTGAAACATAACGTATTTCTTAAATAACACTTTCTGAATTTTGTTCCCAAAATAACGATACGCATCTCCTGAGGTTCTGCAGTTTAGTAGACCAAATCATTCTAGCATGTTTTGGTCGAAACCTTGGAGTGTTTATGAAAATATGTTAAATCGGTTGGGAGATATACAAAAGTGTCAATTTATTAAATTAAATGTCTTGATCGATCCTTATTGGCTAGTATTTTCTGCTGCATACTGACTGACAGCTGGAATGTTCTTGTTACATTTATTACAATTTAATACTATGATCCCTTGCAATTCTATACTCATTCAATTTCCTATGTCTGTCTTTTGTTTCTTTCTATTGTCTCCTACTGATTATATCATCTAATATTGTCAAATCGAAAATATTTGAAAGGTCCAGCTCGCCTCTTACATTCTCTAAATATCCCAATTTGTATGCGTTGTCTGCCATCTTGAATAAAGATTCCTTAATTGGATCGTACGTAAACTCCAGTCTCGTCATTGCATCTCTTATCTCGTCCTCAGGAATAGTTTTACCTGTAATTTTCCTGAGTGCTTCATTAAATGCAATAATTGATTGATCTTTATTTTCATTTATCCATATCGTTTCGTCAACATGTGCCTGTAAAAGTCGTTCTATTATATCTGGATTCTCATTAAGATAGTCAGTTCTTGCTATTATATTTGCAGTTACAAACTTTCCGTCTGGTGGCCAGAGTTCTCTTTCGTCTACAAGTATTTTTCCGTTAGCTTCCTTTACAAGCCTTGTGGCCCATGGTTCTGGAACCCATGCTCCGTCAATATCTTTTTTTAACATTAAAGTTAGGATATCTGCTGGTGCAACAGGTACTACAGTTACATTTCCCCCTTGTTGTATTGTCTTAAACCCATTATCTGATAAAAATTTTCTTAAAGCTACATCCTGCGTGTTGCCAAGCTGAGGAGAAGCATACTTTTTCCCCCCTAAGTCTTTCACAGAATTTATTCCAGAATCATTTCTTACCACAAATGATGCTCCACCGCTGGTTGCCCCTGAAATGATTCTAAGTCCCTGGCCATCCGAGGCTAAATAGCCATTAATCGCTGGATTTGGTCCAACGTACGCTACATCTATTTGACCCCCAAATAATGCCTCTATTGCTGAGGGTCCTGCACTAAAGACAAATGGTTCTATACTAACACCCTTGTTAGTATCATTGGCATTAGCGCTTAAAATTTTTTGGAAATCGCCTCCTTGTTGTAGACCGATTACTGCCTGGGCATGATTGAGATTGGGGAAATATCCTATCCTCAATGTTCTAGACTGCGGACTAACTTCACTGTTGCTGTTGTTATTTGTTCCTTCACTATTATTGCCATTACTATTATCTCCGGTTAAATTGAATAAAGTGACTCCACTATTCCCGTACTGTGTGCTAATAATTACGGCGATAATTATACCCGCAGATATTACGAACTTAGATTTTGTCTTCATAATTTTTTCCTTATTGATATTTTAAAATATTCTTAAACATGATTGTGGAGCTAAATATTATCTTATACTATTGTGCATGAATATCGGATGTATGTGAAACCTACGCATAAACCTTTCACAAACAATTTGTAATGAATCTCTCTACTTGGTTATGAATAATGCTAATAATTTTTAAATAATGTGCTAAGAATGTATATTTCTCCTAGTTGTGTAACTTTTTAACACTTCTGGAAATTTAATCGCTAATTTTCGGGCTGGGAAGTGATAACTTGTATGGTACCCCTATTCACCATACATTCATTCATATTAGGAATAGGTTTCATCGGGTATGAAATAGTTTATGAGTTACGGTACGCAAAGAAGAGGGGCTGGCGATAATAGGAATTTTGGGTCCAAGCCAGTTGAGGTTGGAAAAGAGTATGATGTCCAAGTTACAGAGACAAGTTATAAAGGCGACGGTGTTGCCCGTGTTCAAGGCTTTGTAATCTTTGTTAAAAATGGAAGAACAGGAGAGAACGTAAAAGTAAAGGTGAATTCAGTAGGAAGCAGGTTTGCGATAGCTGAAATAGTTAACTAATAATAGTGGGATGTGCAGTTAGGACTCGATTACGGTCCGAGTTCTGCAGTGAGTTTGTGGTCTTCTATTTGATAGAGACTAAGCTATAAAATTTAGCCATTTTGATATCATTCAAAGGACATACAATACAATTACTATAGTTTTTATGTGCATCGGTTGAGAAATCAATGAATTAACATGATAATGATAGCAACATCTAGAGCCGGTTAATAGTGATTATGTCATAGTATGAAAATTGTTTTAACTAACAGATATAACTTCTGGGTCTGTATCACATGATATGTCATCTTACTTGGCCAAATATTCTTTTGTAGCGACGTATCTAATTTTTGGACTGATTGTGATGTCGAGTGTGTTTCCACTCACAGAGCAATATCATTCCTTTCCTTCAGACAAAAACTTTTCGATGATAGGACAAGTAAAAACCACCTTGGAAATAATCAGCAATCTTTTTGCAACTCGTGAAGTCAATAAGAACAACCAGGTTTTTGCATCTTCTGAGACTGCGTCTTCATTACCTACCAATAATTCCAATTTCAATGTATCATCATTGAGGGATTCAACTCCGAAAATTCCATCAAGATCTAATTCTATAGAGTACAATGCGAGGATCTTATGTGGTACAATTGTCGGAGAAGAAGGTCCTCTTAGACCAGGGCATTACAATTCTGACATCAATATTTTCAATAGACAGAACTTTCCGGTTTCCTTCTTCTGGAAAACTGTCTTAACTTCAGATCTCCAAGACGAAAAACACAAACAAGAAGAACAAAATAGCAATTTTATACTCCTGGCTTTAGGTCCAGGAAACTCAATCAGCATTAGTTGTAACGACATAAGACAGTACCTTCCTGTGGATTCTAATAGAAACTCTAGCGATACAGATTTTCTTGAAGGGGTATTGACAATTAGTGTTGAGCTTGATCCATCTATTCAAGGAGCACTATCATCCTCATTAGCAGACAATAGCACTGGAGAGCGATCACAGCTCCTAATACCGTCATCATCGAATCAGGAATTAGAACCTAATGCGAATATATTAAGTGTAGATGCTATCTATACTGTAAATGCTTTAAAAGTCCCTAGTAGAGAGATAGTGCTACAATTAATCGAGTATAGCATTACCAAGCAGGATGAAGGCGGAAAGATCCCAAGTGATATGATATCCAAGATACTTAGTGTTACGGTTCCCATAAGAACTAATGAGACTTTAAATCCTGAAATACAGGTTAAGAACATTTTGATGAGAGAATATTCTTTGAGCGCTGCGGAAAGCCAAAGTCTCAATATAGTTATAAGAAATCTCAGTTTAGGAGTTGGCGCGTTAGATGACAATCATGCTATATCACTCCAGCGAATTAACGCTTATCAACCCCCGCCGTAGTGGTGAGTATATAATAATTAGCAGGTTAATATTAAGAGATAGGCATCTAGTGCTGGTGTGGACCTGCAGCAGAATCATGTAGCTTCAAGAAAAAGAAAAAGGTAACGAATCTGGATGGTTAGTTTTGAAGATTTACCCTTAATCTTAGCCTCAATCGCCTCGATTCAAATTCCGACTAGCACTATTTTAAGAGTAATTGGATAAAACAATGAGTCAGATCAATATTCTAGCGGATCGTTATTGGAAATAAGTTAACAAGTTTTTGATTGATATAAGAAAGTATACTTCAAATTATCGTACGGCTAAGAAATCACGTCCAAATATGAAGACGTGTGGATATGTTGATTATCTCAGGATTACTGGAATATTGGTTTCAGTGACAATTATTTTTGCCTCATTAAGTGCTTATAACCTAAATGACAACACTGACCGCAGTTATTCATGGACTAAGACGGCTGACGGACAGGAACAAGGATTCGAGGAGCAAGAGAGCAGGATCGATGAAAATAGTGTGACTACTAATAATATTAACAGTTCAGGGTTGTCCCTGCCAGAATTGTTTTCTAAGGTAGAAAAATCTGTAGTACAGGTTGCTAAGGAGACAGATACTGATGTTTCATCGGGTAGCAGATTGGGATCAGGTTTTGTTTATGATAGAGATAGACATATAGTTACTAATTATCATGTTATTGCAGGTGGTGCTACAGAAGGGAACGTCCAAGTAACGTTTCTAGATGGTAGTACATATAATGCCAAGTCAATAGGGGGTGATCCTTTCTCTGATCTAGCAGTTTTGCAATTGGAAAGAGAAGATATACCATCAGATAAATTGGTACCATTACCAATTGGAGATTCGACGGCTTTGAGTGTAGGTGAAGGAGTGGTAGCAATCGGTAACCCCTTTGGCTTATCGGGTTCTATGACAGAAGGCATTATTAGCGGTCTCGGTAGAATTTTGCCATCAGCAGAACAGGAAGAAAACCCGGAAACATTACCATCGGATCTTCCCCCATCCACCGGTTTTCTTATCCCGGACATAATTCAAACTGACGCCCCTATCAACCCGGGAAATTCAGGCGGTCCTCTTCTAAATGTACAAGGAGAAGTTATAGGAATAAATACTGCAATATTTTCAACTACTGGAGCATCCGCAGGGATCGGATTTGCTATCCCTTCAAATACAATAAAGAAGGTAATACCATCGTTAATCACAGGGGGTGACTATCAACATCCGTACTTAGGTATTGTTGGTGTAGACATTACACCGGAGATTGCAGAAGCTTTAGGATTGGAAGAAGCTAGAGGATTTTTAGTAACTGATGTTAGTAGAGAAAGTCCAGCTCAAAAAGCAAGAATACAAGGAGGAAGTTCGCTGACCCATATTGATGGAATGGATATAGCATTGGGGGGAGACGTAATTCTCAAAATAGATGAAAATACGGTAAGGAAACTTGATGATGTACTCACTTACCTTGAAAGAGAAAAGAAAGTAGGAGAAGTTGTGCAGTTAACAATACTTAGGAATGGTGTAACAGAAAATATCAGTCTAACTCTCGGTCCAAGGCCCACCGCAATAGAATCCCAAGGAAGTTTGTCTCCACAAGAAGATGTACCGCCCGGACCAGACCAGGAACAGGACCAAGCTCCACTAACGGATCAACTCTATAATCGGTGCATAGAAATTGCAGGTAAGGACATATGTGATTTCATGTTTCAACGATGACTGAAATCCTCTTCTACTCTTGCACAAGTTATCTAAAGATTCACTAATTTACACTACAAAGTAAAAGTGACATTTCGCCTAATAACACCTTATTATGACCAAAATTAAAATTGGAAGCAATCAATCAGTCTTAATCTAGATACTTTATTCCGATTATACTTTGAGTTCACAACATCATGACACTCAACATTCTAATAAGATTCTAAAACATAAAAGAGATGCGCTCCCATAATCGACAGTTAATAATTAGTAAATATATTATCAGAATTGCATGAGGGCAATTGTATTTGACTCAGACGGTGTGCTAGTAGATTCTATGCCTAGTCATTTTATGGCTTGGAAGGTTGCGTTCAAAGAAGTATGTGATATAGAGGTAGACAAGAGAACAGTCTATTTACTCGAGGGTATGCGTGGTATCGATTTAATAAAAAGGATATTTGAACTGAAAAAATATCATTGTGATAATAATGAAGATATGAAAAAGAATACAGAACAAGTAATCCAGCGGAAAGATGAAGTTTTCAGAGAGATATTGCTCTCTTCTCCTCCTAAAGCCTATCATGATATAAAACACTTAATTATGAACCTAGTAAACTGCAAAAAGGCCGTAGTAAGCGGATCTGCCAAAAGAGATGTTGAAATGCTGCTTAAGAAGTCTTTAGGAGATGGAAACCTCTTTGATGTTCTAATTACTGCTGATGATGGCGAGAAAGGTAAGCCCGACCCTTCAGCTTTCATGAACGCATTAGATAAAATCAAAATACTACCTTCAAAAGCTTTGGTAGCTGAGAATGCACCATTAGGAGTTGAAGCAGCAAATAATGCGGGAATACCGTGTATAGTGGTATTAAATAATACACCTCTCAATATCCAAGATTTTAGATCGATAATTAATGAGGATAGAATCTTCAGGGATACCGGCTCTGCAGCAGGATTCATAGAAGGATGGTGTAATGGTGACGCAAACTAGTTAAAAAAATGTGAAAATTTCTCTATGAAAAATGGATTCATGAAAGAGGTATTTAATTCACTTTTGTAAAGGGGTAGATACTACTATGCGAGTCCATTCTTTAAAATAATTCGCAACTATTGATTTCTTTTAATCCTAATCCTAACTTTGCATACAAGTTTAACTTGTTCCAACTATGATACCTTGTTTGTACTTTATTGTTTACTTCTATAAACCTTGTATAGGCTTCCTGTTTTTTCGTTGGTATAAGTCCACGTATTATCTCGTATGATAACCTCTTCAAATCTGGATCTTTGACTCTCTTCCAATGAGTCATATATAAATTGACCAATGACAAAACCGTCTGGTTTTGCAAGCCTCGTCATTTTTACTGCCACATTCACGGTATGCCCTAAAATATCCAAGAGTGGTTCTTTTATTTGTGTATCATTTAACCAACGTATATTCGAGCCGTATTGTATTACTGCACTCTTGCCTACATCTATGCCCACGCGAATAGCCATCTCAGGATAATCATATTGATTGAGAATAGGGTTAATTCCTTCTCGAATTACCTTGATCATAGACATTACGCAGTTGATCGCATTTACACAAGGTAAATATTGTTGTTGTTGTAGGTGCATCTGCTCATCATCATTACTATTCACCACAGAATCTACTGTAAAGAATGCAAGAACAGCATCGCCAATATATTTTAAGACAAACCCTCCATAAAGAAAAATCATGACAGACATTTCCTGGGTGAATGTTTGAACTATAGTCGTAAGTCTATCCAATGGCAAAGTCATTGATAATTGCGTCGACCCGACCAAGTCAACATGCAGTATTACTAGAGTAACTTTAGATCTTGCGAATTTTTGCAATACTTTATTTGTTTCCTCCATTGAGATATCAAATGATGGTTCTGATTTCAGTGCCCTCCACATTCTAGTTTGTGCATTTCTGATGGCCAATCTAATGTCTACAATGGCGTCTAAATAAAATGAACTTGCCAAGGAAGGGGCAGGATTTTTTGATGCGTTATCAGATCTGGACAACTCGTTTCTCTTTTTGACTTCGTCAGCCTCCTGCTCTATAATCCTGTGAACAGATTCTTCACTAATATCAAGCTGGGATGCAATCGTATCTTCCCCAATATCTGAATTG
>Ga0193738_1000632_pt1 | contig 16657 bp, 22 predicted proteins | sample L2a1metaG_FD_144927 | JGI IMG/M metagenome (GOLD analysis project Ga0193738, IMG submission 144927) | Soil microbial communities from a riparian zone of the East river system, Colorado, United States - L2a1 | ecosystem: Environmental > Terrestrial > Soil > Riparian zone | place: USA: East River...
CCTGCGCTACCGTCGAATGTTTCCAGACGCGGGGCTATACCCGAGCGGGGCAATTGGCAGGCAAGCGCAGTCCCGTTGTGGCGGACTTCGCCGCGCTTGAGGCCCATGCGGGCGGGGGCACGCCTTTGTCGGCTCAAATAGCCCGAGCGGCAATCCAACAAAAAGCCCGCGCCCCGCACAAGCGCAGAGTGTTATTCGTTGTGTCGGATGGCCAGTGCGACTACGGCACAAAGACCGTCAAACGAACGGCGGAATACTTGGAAAAGCATTGTGGAACTGTGTTCGCCCATGCCTCAATCGGTAACCCGTTAGCGGGGGCTTTCAAGGCGGAAGTGTTTATTCCGCATGGCACCGCCATCGCTCAAGTCGGCCTGGAACACTTTGTAAAAACACTCCAGGCCCTATAAGGCCCGGGCGTTCCGCGAAGCCCCTGAGGCCCGGGCCCCCGAGGCCCTGGCCCCCGAGCCCCCGAGCCCCCGCCCCGAAACGGGCGGGGGCTTTTTGCGTTTGGCCCCCGAGCGCCCCGAGCCCGAGCCCGAGCCCGAGCCCGAGCCCGAGCCCGAGCGCGCGGCCCCCGTCAGGGGCCCAAAAGCCGAAAAGCCGAAAAGCCATAGGAGCCCCGCCCATGCGTTTTGAGGCCTCGGGGGCCACTGGGGTAGCGGGGCCCATATTCAAACCCCTCAGCGGGGCTCCTAGGGGCTCCTAGGGGCATCCGGCAGCGGGCCGAGCCCTTGCGCGCGGGGGCCCGGGCCCGCGCACGCGCACGCGCACGCGCACGCGCGCGGGCGCGGGCGCGGGCGCGGGCGCGGGCGCGGGCGCGCGGGCGCGGGCGCGGGCGCGGGCGCGCGGGCGCGCGGGCACGGGCGCACGCGCACGGGTGGGGTTCTATAAGGATCGACCTATAAGGATCGACCGGCTGTAAGGATCGACCTAAAGGATCGACCTAAAGGATCGACCCCCCGGACATACCGGCACGCCAATGGGCCGACACGGCAGGCAATACGAAAAGTACAGTAAAAACGCGCCTTCCTGACGAGGATGACGAGGGAATGTATTACCGTATATATAAGAACTTTCAGAACAAAACACGAACGAATATATGTATAGAGCCGGTAATCATTTCCCTCGTCATCCTCGTCAGGATTGTCAAAACACCGTTGATTTTACTATAGTAATTTGATCGACATATGCGCCCTTCTCATCGCGGTCCACGTTGAACCCCGCCTCCCGCAGCTTTGTGGACAGGGCCTGCTTGTTCGCAGGCGAAGCCTTCCAACTCCCCTCCGCGCTCCTAAACGCTTCCCATTGGCTCCACAGGTCTGTCATGCGATGCCGCGTCATGTCGCCGGGGGCTTTGGTCAGTGTCGCTTTCCATTTGCCGAACACGTCCATCCCGTCGAGATAGTCTGCCGTCTCGCGCTCAATCGACCGGCAAGGCGGGAAGCCGCCGAACATGTTGTAGGCTTCCCAGCCGTCCAGCATCCACCGCAGCACCGCAGGCAATTCCGTCCGCAGCACGTCCACCAGATTGATGTTCACCTGCTTTGGGGCGTGCAGCGCAGGCACCAGCCAGAACCTACGTCGGATCGCCTTGTCCACCGACCCGCCGAAGTCGGGCTTTTCGTTGCCGGGTAGAACGAGTTTGAACTGCGGCACGAACTCGAACCAGTTCTCCCGCATGAACTGAGCCTTGAAGGCCCCGCCGCCTGTCAGCGACTTGATGAGCCCCAGGTCCCATGAGGCTTGCGAGGGCACGTCTGGAGTGGTCACCAGCCGAGCGCCCACCAGGTCAGCCACCGAAGCCATGTGCTTCGAGCCCTGCTGCGTCATGAACAACGTGTGGGGCGCTCGCCGATGGTAGCCGCCCATCACCGCCGCCACGGTGTCGAGGAACACCGACTTCCCGTTGCCGCCGGGGCCATAGACGAACACCACCGCATGGTGATCCGTGCGCCCGGTCAGGCAGTAGCCGCAGAACGCCTGCCACCAAGCCCGCAATTCCAGATCGCCCATCGTGAAGTCGTCGAGGAACCGCTCCCACGCCACCCCGCGAGCCCCCCGCGGCGCGGGCCGAACCGCCATCGCCTTAGAGATCATCTGCGAGGCCCGCCCGCTCTCTTCGACCAAGCCCCCCGCCCCCAACCTAATCGCGCCGCCCGGCACGCCGAACGTGTCCAGGTCAGCGTCGAACCTGTCGAACGGCAGCATCAGACGCCGGTCGCGCATCAGCAAACCCTGCACCGACCCGCGCCACTTGCCCTCGGCCATGCGCCGGGCGTCCTTTGGATCGACCGCCGCCGCCATTCGGGCCCTATGCACCTCGTCGCGCACCGCCGCTCGCATAAGCGCGTCGTGTTCTTCGATCACCCAGCGGCCCATCACCGGATCAAAGCCCGCCCAGCGCGAAGAGCCGTTGGACATCCAGCCCAGTTCGCCCCTCTCGCGCCGAATGATGTCCTCGGCCATATCGACGTGCGTGACACTTCCGCTGCCGCCGCCCCCCGAAGGCGGCGAAGGCGGTGAAGGAGGGTCGTCGTCGAACGCCGCCCCAGCCTCGGCGTTCATCACCTGCGCGAACCCCGCCCCCGCTGCCGCCTCGGCCTCGGCGAGCAACTCGCGGCCCGACGACAAAGATTTTCCCAAACTGTCCCAGAGCGTCCTCGTAGCCTGCGCGTCGTAGCTGGCGTGCAGCTTCGACCACTCGTCGAACGCCGCGAAGCCCTCGGCGTCGTCGAGCGCCAGCGCCTTCACCCGATGTGCCCTATCCACCCAGCCTTGGCGATCAAGCCCAGGCGGGTTGGGTATCAACTTCATAAGATTTCTTATGCCCCGGATTTTGGGCCCTGGGGCCTCTGAGGGCCCGGGCCCTGAAGATGTCCCGCCGCCAGGCGACACGGGGGAAGTCGCCGGCGACATCGCCGAAGTTGCCAATGTCGCTCCGGGATTGAAGCGCCCGAGCTTAACGCGAAAGCCGTCGCGACCCGGCTTGGTGTTCACGCCATAGGGCACTCTGAAAATATGCACCGCGTCCTTGCCGTCGAGCGGCCCGGCCCCGATGAAACGCTCAACCCCGGCGAAGAACTCGCGCCACTCGCCGACCGGCACCGGCGGATCGAGCCGGTACCACCACTGGGAGTTACCTGCCGAAGTGATAACTTCTGCCGTAGGGCCCCCAAGCATCAGCGCCACACGCTCCGCCGTGACCTTGGTGCCCACGTCGTCGATCACCAGGGCCCGAACCTCCAAGGCCGTGCCCAGATTGCGCGCCGCTCCGCCGCCAGCGGGGAACGCCGCCACCGACATGAAACAGTCCCGGCTGCCGTCGAGGCCCGCAGCCCCTTGCGGCACATGCATGGGCGGCAGGCCATCGGCGAACCAGCCATGAGCTTTGTGTTCAAAAAATACCGCTTGGAGGAAACGGTCGAGGTCAGTACGGTTGTATTGCACGGTGATGCCCTTCTTCGTGTTGGGTGTTGGTGGATCGGCTGTTTCTTACTGTGGTGGTTGGACGTAGCCCGAAGCCCTCTAGCGCCTCTTTCTGTTGGCGGCCCTCGCGACCCTCGCGGGGGCCGTTTGTTGTGTCGGGTATCCGCCATTGTCGCCCTTCATGGGGCCCGGTCAACTACGCCGTAGCGGGCCATGATCTTGTGTTCACCGGCCAGTGGCAGACCGCCCGCCCACGGCGGCGCTTCAAGCACCATGTCGGCCATCGCCGGAAAGTCGTGTTGGGGGCGAAGCGGATAAACCAGTTCGTCATGCACCGTCATGCACGGCACCATCCCGAACCTCCGCCGCATCCGCAGCATCGCCTCGGACATCACATCGCGCGCTGCCGCTTGGGTGGCGTTCTCGGCCAGCTTGCCGCCCCAGGTCCGCTGTTCGACCCAGCGCCCGCCGACCTCTGTGCCCCAGTACCTGATCGAGCCCGTGGCCTGATCGAGCCCCGGCTTGTGGTAATACAGCACCCGGCCAGAGGGTAACCTCATTTGGAGAGTGCGCGCCGTGCATTGGAACGCCACGCCCGAGCCGCCGACCGCATAGACCCGGCCCCGGTTCAGGATCGCCTCTTTCGCCGCGAAGTCCATCGAGTGCCAGAACTGGACGATGTGCCGGTTGTTGAGCCGCCACTCGGTCTTGAACTTTTCCGCCTGCGCCATCGTCAGCTTGACGCCGTAGGATTTCAGCGCCGTCTCGCGCAGCTTGGTCGCGCCCATGCCGAAGCCGAGCGCCAGCACCAGCACCTTCCCGAGTTGACGATCCGAAGAGCCGAACTGCGCTGCCGCCCAGACGTAAACGTCGTCCCCGGACGCGAACACCGCGAGAACGTCGCGCTGCCCCGCCAGCCAAGCCAGCACCCGCGCTTCGATTTGAGAAAAGTCAAAAGACCAAAGCACCTTGGTGTCGTCCGTGGCCTTCAAGCACGACCGCAGCGACCACGACACGCAGTCCAGCACGGGATAGGGCGTAATGGCGTCGAGCCTTCCGGCGTCGTCCGCCGCGGCGCACGCCGTGGCTGCCGCCACGAACCCGTTCACGTTGAAGCCCTTGGGCACGCGCGGAAGGTTCTGCACCTGCACGCCCCGCCCCGACCACCGACCGGTACGCCCCGCGCCGACAAACTGAAACTGCCCATGCAGGGCTCCCGTGTAGAGATCGCTCATGTCGAGCATCCGGGTCAGCTTGCGGGTCGAGGCCCGAGCCATCCGCAGCCTGATCTGAAGCACCTCGATCACGTCGGCCACCTCGGGGCGCGGCGCGATGCTCAACAGGGCCTCCTCGACCGTCGCCCGCGCCACGTCCGCAAGGCCGTAGCCCTTGCTGCCGAGCCACGCCAACAACTTTGCGGTCTGCGTGCCGGGCGAAGTCACCGCGCCGCCGGTCAGCACCGCGCAGCGGGCCGCGTCGTGCTTGGTGGCGTATTCCGCTGCCGTTTGCAGCGCCAGCACGCGGGCCTGATCCACGCCCAGTTCGCCGCCAGTGTTCATGGCGGCGTCGAGCGCCGACAGTTCCTGCTCGTCGGGCGGCAACTCGGGGATGCACGCCGCCACCGCCGCCTCGGCGTCCACGTCCTTCTCGCAGTATTTTGCGAGCATGGTGTACTGCGCCAGTTCCCACGGCGGATCGCCCGGTTTGAGGGGCCGCGACATCCGCAGCATCAGACGATGCCCCGCCATGTCCTTCTGCGCCGCCACGCCGAGCGCGGCTGCCGTCTCCGACAGCTTACCGGGCAAGCCATAGGCCAGGGCTCGTTGCATGGTGCATGACAGCGGGTGTGCCGTGGCGATGCCGAGCCGGTCCAGCACCGCCGTCTCGAACGCGGCGTTCCAGGCGTGAACTCGCACGTCAGAGCTTACCAGCGCCACCTCCAGCGCCGTCGGGATATGGTAGGCCGAAGTCGCTACCTGCGACTGCGACGTTGTGCCCTTGAAGTCCGTCCGCCACGCCGCCGCCATGACGCGGAACGACTGGTGCGAGACATACTCGCGGACGCCGACCGCTTTCAGGTCCAGGTCGCAGTACGTCTCGAAGTCCAGGTGCAGATCGTAGATGGGCTTGGTCATTTGGCGGACAGTTCCGGGACGATCTCGTGAAGCTGTTCAGTGATCTCGCTGTAGGCTTTGTAGCCGTCGCCCGATTGGGCGTATTCCGGCCAGTTGCTGCCGTCACAGATTTCCAGCAGCGACTGGCGGACATGGGCTATCTGCTCCCGCAACCGCCCGACCTCGTTGGCGAGCCGCTCGTTTTCGGTGGGGTCAACCATTTGCCGTCTCCCCGCCGCACGCCCGAATGGCGCGGCGAACTTGCGCGACTACGTTCTTGTGGCCCCGGCCCTTGTCCCAACGTAGCTGTCGGCCCTTGGGCAGGATCGCCGCCAGCCGACCGCCAACGACTATGTGCAGATGCTTGGTGCCCTCATCGACGCGCCACGGCACGCCGCTGGCGTTCAATAGGTCTTCTATGTCCTTGGATGCCGTCATTCGCATGTTTGCTCTCTCCTGATTTGAATTGAAAAGGTACTCCTTAAAAAAGGGTTTGACAATGACGTTGTGAAGTATATGTTCAATCCAACCCCGAAAGGAACCCCGCGATGACAACCCCGGAAAAGCTAACAAACATCCACCCCGCCGACGAACTCGCCGCCGTGCGCGAGGAAATGAAAATCCTCGAAAAGCAGCACGACCGGCTGCGCGACCTACTGCTGGCCGAAGGCGCGAGCCTGAAGGGCGACCAGCACACCGCCGTCCTCGTCCCCCAGGTGCGCGAGACGCTGGACCGCAAGGCGATCACCGAAGCGTTCGGCGAGGCTGCCGTTGCCCCGTTCCTCAAGACCACCTCGTACAAGATCGTGAAACTAGTGGAGACAGACTGATGCCGAAGCGCGACAGGACCATTTTCGAGCCCACCCCTCCGGTTTGGAAGGTGCGGGCCATGATCGAGAGACTGGGCGGCGTCGGCCCGACCACGGAGAAGCTCATGGCGAAGGGTTTCTTCCCGCCGGGAGCCGACACCGTTCAGGGCTGGTCGTCCCGCAACTCGCTGCCGGGGGCCTGGAGCCCTGCGCTGTTCGCGCTGGCGATGGACGCGGGCCTGATCGAGGGCCCGATGGACGCCCTGGTGCGGGATTTCCAACTGACCGGGGGCCACATGCTGCGGCAGCCGCACAGCTTGGCGGCGCAGGTCAGCCGCCAGAGCCGAGCCCGGAACCAGGCCAAGCGTAAGGGGCGGCGGTAAGCCCATAAGGACCGACCATGATTTTCGCCGCCATCGACCCTGGGGCCGTCCACGCGGCCATCGCCGTCTTCCATGACGACAAGCCCGTTTTCGTGGACGATCTGCGCGTGGTGGACGGCATGTTGGACGCCACGGCCCTAGCCGGGGCGCTGGCCGACATGCGTGTCGGGGCCGTAGTGGTCGAAAACGTCCACGCTATGCCCCTCCAGGGCCTCGCCAGTACGTTTAAATTCGGAATGGGTGTCGGGATCATCCACGGCGTGACAGGGGCCCTACGGCTGCCCCTGGCCCGCGTGACGCCCAACCAATGGAAGAAGTTCCACAACCTCCCCGCCGACAAGGAAACCGCACGGCAGCGGGCCATCCACCGCTGGCCGGAACTCAACGCCCGCCTGGGCCGCAAGAAAGACTGCGACCGCGCCGAGGCCCTGCTGATTGGTGACTGGTACTACGTCAAGCATGTCGTCCCCCGCGTCCCGGAGATATTCGCGTGACCCGCCATAAGGACCGACCGAGATATTGGCAGCCGCTGGTCGAGGCTTCCCACGTCGAGTTCCGGCCAATTCGCCCCGAGGTCGTGGCCGAAACCGTGCGGCATTACGGCATCACGGAGGCTGACGCGCGGGCTTGGCTGGATGAGGATCACGCCCGCTCCTGCTATTTCGTCAACGACCTGTACCAAGTGCAGGTCAGCCCCTGCGGCAGGGACGGCAAGATGCTGCACCTCAACATCCGGCGGCGCGACGGCGGTTTGTTCAAGGATTGGCGGCATTTGCAGGAAATCAAGAACCAGATCGCGGGCCCCGAGCGCGAGGCGGTCGAGATATACCCCGCCGAAAGCCGCAAGGTGGACACCTCGAACAAGTGGCACCTGTGGGTCTTCCCCGAGGGTGTGAAAGTCGAACTCGGCTGGCCCGAGCGCGATGTCCAATACAACGAGAACCGGGACGTGCCCGGGCTTAGACAGAGGCCCCTGTGATGGCGACGACCTATTCCCTGCCGGAGGACCTGTTTCCGCACCAGCGTGCCGGGGCCCTGCGCCTTGCCGAGGGCAAGCCGACCTATCTCGGCTACGACATGGGCATCGGCAAAACGAGAACCTTTATCGAAGCCGCGAAGCTGCGCTCCGCCAGCCGCGTGCTGGTCGTCTGCCCGGCTACCGCCGTGCTGGTGTGGGCGCGGGAAATACAAAAGTGGGACCCGCTCGCGACCTACATCGTCGTCAAGGCCGCCTCCGACCTGCGGGTGCCTGCGGACTACCATATCGTCAGCCACGGGCGCATGTCGCAGAAGGACGCCACCATCCCCGACGCCATCGCCAACGTCGCGCCGTTTGAACTGACCGCCATCGACGAGGCTCATGCGTTCAACGCCTCCGACACCAACCGGGTCAAGGCGCTGCGCCGCACCGCCCCCAACATGGGCCTGATCGTGCCCCTTAGCGGCACCCCCATGCGCAACCACGCCGGGGAGCTTTACACGCTGCTCGACATCTGCTGGCCGCAGGGCTTGCAGGGCTCGCGCAAGGCCCGGATGTCGCGGTTCGACTTCGAGGATTTGTTCTGCCGCATCGCGCACCGGACGTTCGGCGGCACGCGGATGATCCGCGTCGTCGAGGGCTCCAAGAACCTCGACCAACTCAAGACCCTGGTCGGCCCGTTCATGTCGCGGGTCCGCAAGGCCGAAGTCTTCAAGGACCTCCCGGCGATCAACTGGGATTACGTTCCGGTGCCGCTGGACTACACCATGATGCCGTCCGCCGACGCCGCGAAGTTCGAGGGCATCGTGAAGATGATCCTAGGCGGCGAGGGCGCGAACGCCACTCTCGATGTTCTTACCGAAGCGTTGCAAGTGCTTGGCCGCAACACCGGCCTGATGGCGCTGCGCCGGGTGCTGGGGCTCGCCAAGCTGCGCGGCGCGACCGAGTACATCGTCGATATGCTCGACACGCTGGATGCTGATCGCAAAGTCCTGGTGTTCGCACATCACGCCGATGTCATCCGGGGCCTCGTCAACCACCTGGGCGCGTACAGCCCCGCGGTTCTCACCGGCGGCTCGTCGGCGCAGGAACGCCTCGCGGCCATCGACCAGTTCCTGACCGACCCGCGCTGCCGGGTGTTCGTCGGCAACATCCAGGCCGCAGGCACCGCGATCACGCTGGTGGGTCAGCATTGCCGCTGCTCCGATGTTGTTTTCGTAGAAAGTTCATGGACGCCGATGGACAACGCGCAGGCCGCGTGCCGGGTGCATCGCATCGGCCAGAAGGACGGCGTGGTGGCCCGGTTGCTCTCGGCCAGCGGCACCGTGGACGACCTCATTCAGTCGCTGCTGGCCCGCAAGGCCCGCGAGTTTACACAGCTTTTCGACAACCCAGACCCCGCAACAACCCACGAAGGAGCTACGACGTGAAACTTACCTTTGAAGGCGACACCCTCGACGACATCCTCAACCAGATGGACGCCACGCTCGAAGAAAGTTTTCTGCGGCGCTTGCGCGGGCAAGCGCCTGCCGCGAGCGCACCTGAAAAACCCGCCAAGCAGAAAGCCCAGGGCCCGAGCCCTGAGCCGAGCCCTGAAGTTATCCCCGAGGTTATCCCAGTGCGCGAAATCTTGGACGCTGGAGCGCCCAAGAAACCCCGCACCGCCAAGCAACTCGCCAACGACGCGCGGCTGGGGGCAGCGGCGCAGGCGCGGCTCGCCGAGGCCAAGGCGCAGCCGAAGAAAGCTGCCAAGCCCGCCAAGGCTGCCCCGGTCGAGGCCGCCCCGGAGCCGAAGCAGCAGCCGCTTCCGCTGCCGCCGACGCTGAAGGAGCCCGGCCAGCCGCTCGATCCCGCCGAGATCGTCGCCATTCGCCAGAAGACCATCGACGACCTCCAGGCGGCGTACGCCAACGGCTTCCAGAAGGAGGTGTTCGAGTTGCTGTCGCGGTTCGGCAACGGCGCGAAGAGCTTCCGGGAGCTTCCCCCCGATGCCTTCGTTCCTATTCGCGAAGCAATCGACCACGGGGCTCTGTCGTGATGACGCTGGTGGGGGGCGGCTTCAATACGGAGCAATGGTTTCTCCTGCCTTTGAAATTGCGTCAGCGTTGGTGGCGAGAGACGGACTACGGGAAAAACCCTCCGCCCGCTGAGTTGCGGGCGGCGATCAAGGCGGCTCTTGAACAGCCATCAACGAGGGAACGATGAGTGACCTGCAAACCGCCCTGCGGGAGTACCTTGCCCAAGCGGACACCCGGCTGCTGCTGGGTGTCCGCGAGGGCTCCATCCCGCTCGAAGACGCCAAGCGCATCGCGGCGCTGCTGACCGAGTTGGCGAAGCGCGCCAACCCGGACGGGGCCAAGCCGCAATGAGCCAGCACGCCGCCTGCTCGCCGTCGTCCGCGTCGATGTGGATGGCGTGCGCTGCCAGCGTCACCAAGACCAAGGGCATGACGCGCCCGTCGTCGAAGTTCGCTCGCGAGGGCACGGCGGCGCACGCGGTTGCCGACCTGATCCTGAACGGAGATATTTTCCTGCCCGACAAGGTTACCGTCGAGGGCGACGAGTACGTCGTGAGCCCCGGCATGTGCCGGGCCCTGAACCCCTACGTCTCGCACATCCAGAGCCTGATGGGGCCCTTCTCGGATGTGGTCCTCGAAAAGCGCATCCAGGTCCCGGACACCTTCGGCCTGGTCTGGGGCACGCTCGATTGCGGGGTGCGCGATGCCAAGGGCAACCTGCACATCGTCGATCTCAAGTATGGCAAGGGCGTTGCCGTCGAGCCCTCCGGGCCGCAGTTGCGGTTTTACGCGCTGGGGTTCGCCGGGCTGCTCGGGGTCACGGCGCTCGACACCCGCGTCGATCTGACGATTTGCCAGCCCCGCATCGGCGACACGCCGCTCCGCACCCACACGACGACGTTGAGAACCCTGTTCGACTGGCGATCCACGGAGGTGCAGCCGGTGCTGGAGCGCATCGCCGCCGGGGACGAAACCGAAACCGCAGGCGCTCATTGCCGCTGGTGCGTGCGGAAGACCGAGTGCGCGGCTTTCGCAGGCAAGCACCAGTCGCACGCCGCGGCGGTGTTCGATGATGGAGCAAGCTGATGCCCAAGCCCCCCGATGATTATGCCCCGCCCAACACCCACGCCCGCAGCACCGACCCCGATACTTCGCATTTGGCGGTGCCGCTCAACCTCACGGATCAAGCCCTTTTCGTGCTGCACGCCTACAAGACGGGGCTGCATCTTCTGGATGAAGAAGCGTACGCCCGCGTCGGCTGGACAGGCCATCAGCGTTGCAGCGATCTTCGCCGCCTCAAATTCATCGAGCGTTGCGGGCGCAAGAACACCCCGTTCGGCAAGGCGGCGTACCTCTGCCGGATCACGCCCGCCGGGGTCGCTTACCTCGCCATAAACACCCCCAGCATTGCCGGTTGACAGGGGTTTTATTTCGACGTAGAGTAATCCCGCTCACTAGATCAGAAACCAGGAGTTAGATCATGGCTAACCTCAATACCCCCTACGCTACCCTCTCGTTCGCCAACATCTTCACGCCACGCCCGCGCGCCGAAGGCGGTCCCGCCGTCTATTCGTGTTCGCTGATTTTCGACCCGGTGCAGCAGAAGACGGCTGCCTACAAGGCGATGCAGGACGCCTGCATCGAAGCCGTCCACAAAGAGTGGGGCGCGGCTACTCCGCTCAAGAACGTGGCGATGCCGTTCCGCGATGCCGGTGAGAAGTCCTACGACGGCTACCACAAGGGCCACACCTTCATCAGCCCGTGGTCGAAGAACAAGCCCGGTGTGGTGGACGTGAACCGGCAGGACATTCTGCTCCCGGAGGAAGTTTGGTCCGGTCAGCTTGTCCGCGCCAACATCGTGCCGTTCGCGTGGTCCCACACGGGCCGCAAGGGCGTCTCGTTCGGCCTGAACCACATTCAGATCGTCCAGAGCGAAGGCCGTCAGCGGCTCGACGGTCGGCCCGCCGCCTCGTCGGCGTTCGACGACGGCGTGGTGTCCGAGGGTACGGGTTCGGGCGCACCGTTCTGATGTCAAACACCCCGCACAGACCCTACCCGGGCGACCTGCTTCGGCACGCCTTCGAGCTTATCAATGCCCGAGGGCTCGACTACGACAGGGCGAACGACCTGGAGCAGAACTTCCGTGAGGCTGCCGCCGTGGCGTCGGTCATCATCGGCAAGGCTCTGACCCCGCGCGATGTCGCCATGATCCTGCACGCGGTGAAGCTGATCCGGGCGAAGAGTTCGCCCGAGAAGCTGGATAACTATGTGGACAGCATGAACTACATGGCGTTCGCGGCGTGTTTCCAGGGATTGGTGCCGCTGCCGCCACTCGGGACCAAGCCCGAGCCCGAACCCAGACCGCCGGAGATCGCGTCGGGGCCGCTCGCCCCAGATTTTCCGGCTTCGCAGTAAGTCTCGCGTAGTTCGGGCCCGTCCAAAATTGGACGGGGCCCGTTCTTTATAGGCCAAGGGAGTTTTCCGATGTCACACGGCATCCCATGCGCGGTCTGCGGCTGGAACGAGACGGCGCACATGTTCCCGGCGGAGTACCCGCAATGCGCCCACCCGTATGTGTCGCAGTGCGACGTGCCGCTATCTTCCGAGCCTCAAAGCGGGGCCCTCGCCGATAAGGCCGAGCATCAGAAAGATAACGATTAGCACGCTGACCACCACGATGATGATATGCGCCACCCGGTTGAACGGCGCGGGCACCGGGATGTAGTCGATCAGGTACATCAGCAGCCACACGATGACGCCGACGACGAGCAGATAGATGACCAAGTGAACCAGGGTGGCAATCATAGCTACCTCCGTATCCCGCAGCGTTGTGCTTCCAGCATACTTCGCGCCAAGGCCCGGCACTGTGTCTCGGCGTTGATGGCGTCCACGTCGCCCCGCGAATAGACGTTCGGGGGCCTCACGATAATCACGTCGTCGCCGTCGCCGTTGCCGCCAATGGAGTTGCGGTAGGTGCCGCAGCCTCCTAGCGCAAGAACCAGCAGCGTAGCGGCGAGCGTCTTCATTGCTCCGGCACGGGCCCTGACGGTGGTGCGGCGTGGGCTTGCAGCATCGCCACATAGCTGTCGCTGAGGATTTTCATCTGCGCCAGCAGCCCGACGAAATTGGTGGCGTTGAATGTCGAGGGCATGGCGTGCAGCGCATCGCGCGCCGCCACGGCGACCGTGAGCGTTGCGGCAACGACACCGGCGTCGAGCCTCGCATTGGCGTCCACGAAGGGCTCCGGCTCGGGCGGAACGTATGGGTCGGGCACGCCGCCGTCGGCGAGCCATGCTTCGTACTCGGCGCGGTCGCGATTGGCGGGATCGTTCGGGATGCTCGCACCATCTTCGGTGCGGATCACAACGTCGGTGTCGGTGAGTTGATATTCGCCCATCACAGCCTCGCGTCCGCTGCCCAAGTGCCTGCGCCTGTCCAACCGCACCAGTTTGTCGCGCCGATACAATTGAAAGTGAACTTATCAAAATAAGGCCCGATACCAGTTGGTGCCCACGGCGTATTCGTTGCGCCAGAGTAGTACTCCCAAGTAGCGGTGATGCTGATAGTTGGCGCGGCACGTTTTGTTGCAACAAACCGCACCTCGTCGTAAGCCGCAGTCACCCCGAGAGGGCTGTTCCTATACAGGAGCGGCTCCACGCCCTTTTCATAGTACCGCTGGCACGTCACCAACTCCTGATTATACGGGCGCATGATGAGCGGCGATTGCTCGGCGGTCGGCGCGTAGATGCCGGGGAGGACGACGACACCTGTAATGAAGATGGTGTTGCCTTGGGCGGTGAAAAAGTTAGTAGTGGCTGCTGTCGTAAAGACGTTGGTGGCGTGCCAAGTGTTGGCGGCTGCGCGATAGTTTGAGCCAGCCATCGAGCTAAAGTAGAGAGATATGCCAGTTTCGCTGCCTTTCTCCCACGCTCCGCTCGTCTCGCCGGGAATAGTGACTGTCTTATATTGCCATCCTGCAACAACAGGCACGTCCACAATGTAGCTGCGACTGTTCGTTTTGTTTTGGACAGCAACCGCGAGCGTTCCAGATACGGGTGGACTAACCCAGAAAGCTATCGTGAGCGGCCTCGCTGCTGCCGTTCCCCAGCCTAAACGAGACGTGCGATAGCCTTCGATAGGCTGAACAAGATAGGCGAAGTCGGCTGCACCCACAGAGGGCATTGCAGCAGTAGCCCCAAAACCAAGGACGCGAGGAAAATAAACGCCGCTAGCGAGCGTCGCCGTTCCTGTATCAAGCAGGTTCACAGTAAAGGTTGCTGATGCGTGACCAGCCGCTGCACGCCACCCATCCATTACGGGGGTGGAGGCGTAGTTGGTCACCGCAATAGTGTTACCGCCATGTTGCTGACTAATCTCCACGCCGCCGTTGATCTGCATCCCGCTGTACGCCAGCGCATCGAGCGGCGCGGCGTATTGCTTCGGCACCGCATCGAGCGCGCCGACCGGGTTGCCGCTCAACGTCAGCAGCCCCGACATGATGTCGCCGGTTCGCTTGACGTAGCCGGTGTCGCCCGCAGCCGCGACGGTGACCCAGGTCGCGCCGTCCCACTTGTATTGCGGGATGCCTGCTTGCGCCGGGTTGGGGTGAAGCTCGCCGACCGCGGGCGTTGCTGGAAAATTGATGCCCATCACAGCCTCGCGTCCGCAATTGTAGTGCTGGGGTCGATATAGCCGTACCCCGTAGTTGTTATGCTGGCTTGCCAGCGAATTAGATTTGGTGTGCAGAGGCCAGCGGTCAGCCCGGTCATATTATAGGCTGCCGGTGTCCCAGATGAACTGAGCGTTGGGGCGCTTCGCATTACCGGGGACAGCGGAAATGAGTTGTAAACTGGAGCGCCAGAGGAGTTGTTCCCCTGTAGAAGCAGATTATTGTAAGTCTGAAAATACCTGCGACACGTCGCCAGCTCTTGATCGTAGGGCCGCATGATGAGTGGCGATTGTTCGGCGGTTGGCGCGTAGATGCCGGGGAGAACGGTGACGCCCGTGATGCGGAAGACATCGGCGGTCGAACCAACAGCGTTCACCTGACCCGGTGCTGCAAGATAATTCCCGGCTGACCAAGCATTTGCTACTGGTGCGACATGGTTGGCACCCGCAGCGGCAGCAAACGTAATCGACAGCCCAACACCGTTTATAGCGTCCCACACACCATCGACGCATTTTGGCACCGTGATGACATTGTACTGTGGAACGTTTGTAACAGCTTGCGTGTAGGTGAAGGCGTAAGTTCGGTTGCCAGCATTATTGCGAACAGTGCCTGAATAAACCCCCGGCCTGACGTGTGCGCTCCAAAATGCAACAGTCAGTGGTTGAGCATTTACCGTACCCCAAGCCAATCGTGCAATGCGATACCCCTCGATGCGCTGAGCGAGAACAGCGTGATCGTTGGCACCTAATGATGCTTGCGCTGTTCCCACCGACAGATAAAGCAACCCACCAAAGCCTGGAATAAAAATAAGAGGCCCACCAGCGGCACCGATTGCCATTGTGCCACCAAAGAACAACCACCAACCATCGCAAGGACTAGCGTTGTTAGTGTTTACAGAACTTAGGCCTTGCTGGTTGATGTCCATCCCGCCATTGATCTGCATCCCGTTGTAGGCCAGCGCATCGAGCGGAGCCGCCGCCAGCGGCACAGGCGTTGCTACCGCCTGCACCCACTGTGAACTGTCGCCGTCGTTGTAGCGGACGTAGAGAACGCCGGTGTCGCTCTTCCACCACATCTGCCCGTCGATTGGCGATACAGGCGGCGTGTCGCTGATGGTCGGCCCCGCTGGCTTGCTGTCAACGTACGCCTTGGTGGCGGCGTGGTTTGCAGCAGTTGGAGCGCCCGCCAGCGTCATCCGCCGGTCGGAGCGCGAGATCGACATGGCCTCGCCGAGAAAGCCGCCCGTGTCGCTGTAGGCCTCGATTAGAAAGTTGGAGCCGACGTTGCCGCCGCTTTCAGGGGCGCTGTCGCCTAGAGAAAACAGCCAGCGGTTCTTAGTCGCCATCTTGCCAATCACAAAGCAGGCGGTGCCCGCCATTGGCTTATTCATGGTGAACGAGATGTTGCCGACCGGACGATCGATCGTCAGGTTGCCGCTCAGCGTGCCGCCGGTCAGTGCGAGCTTCTCGGCATCCACCTCCGCAAGCGCAGCCTGCACGTCAGTCGCGGCGATGTTGCCAGCAGGCGTGAACGTGATGCCCGACGCAGCGGCGCTGCCGCCGCTCAACTCCGGCACCCAGCCCGCGTTCTTGCGCGCGTAGGCGACGTTATCGACCGGGGCCTCAGGGACGCCGCCGCTGGTGCCCGGCTCGCCCTGCGGCCCCTGCGGGCCTTCCGGCCCTTCTGGTCCTGCTGGCCCCGTCGCGCCTGGGCCGCCGGGGACGCCCTGCGGCCCGGTAGGCCCCGGCACCCCCTGCACGCCAGCCGGGCCCTTGATGTTGGTTTCCGGGTTCCAAGCCACCTGTCACACCCTCCGGTAGCCCAGCCACGCCGCGGTCGCGGCATCCCAGCGCCACACGTCGCCGGTCGCCTCGTCCAGCCACATGTCGCCGTCCACCCTTTCGTCCGGGACCACCGCCGGAGCCCCTGCGCCGGTGTACCAGCGCGATCCGCGCTCGCCGGGCTCTCCGTGGTCCCCCGGCACGCCAGGCGTACCAGCGGGGCCCGCAGGGCCCTGGGGGCCCTGTGGATAGGAGGCGGGCCCGAGAGGACCCGAAGACCGATAGGCGTGGCCGGTCAGGTCGATCCGCCCGGTGGCGATCATGCGCTGCGGCTGGCCGATGGAGTTGCGGGTGTAAACCTCGACCGAACATCGATCATTGATGACGCCGCCGGGGATCATGGCGATGCCGGAGGCCCCGGTCGGGTCGTTGATCTCGATGTCGTAGGCGAACAGGCTGTGGCTGGTGAAGGGCAGCAG
>Ga0193738_1000633_pt1 | contig 16650 bp, 22 predicted proteins | sample L2a1metaG_FD_144927 | JGI IMG/M metagenome (GOLD analysis project Ga0193738, IMG submission 144927) | Soil microbial communities from a riparian zone of the East river system, Colorado, United States - L2a1 | ecosystem: Environmental > Terrestrial > Soil > Riparian zone | place: USA: East River...
CTAATTGAAACTGCGCCTGACAATTCCTCACACGGGCGCGAAGTACGGGCGGGCGCACGCACATAGGCTGAGAGGCTGTAGGATCGACGCTAAGCCATGTAAGCGCCTCGGGTGGCTCTAGGTGCCACTCCGAGATTTGGGCGCCTTAGCGTTGGTTTCAGGCGATGTAAATTAGGAGATTGTGCCACTATGAAACTGAGTGAATGCAGAGAGTGCGGAATGCCTACAGTGTTTGGCGTTCATGTGTGGGTGATCCAATCAGCACTGGCCGGATTGCTTGTAGCAGGTATCATAATTCAATTCGTTAGGATGCTGTAAGTGAATTACAATCGCTCGGTTCTCTGGCCATCCGGGGAGCCGTCCCGCAACCCTGAAAGGCGCACGCAGTCTAGGTGTTTACAGCGAGCGCAGCGAGCGTGCCTAGACAAGTGCATAGCATGAAGGGTGCGGACGGTGAACCTGTGGCCACAGTTGCACCCGCGCTAGAGTCTCCGCGATCCGCGCTAGCGGTTGGGTCATTCGGTCCGCGTGTCGTTTCGTGGGCACGTAGGCGATTGAAAATCACGCTGGATAATTGGCAGCAGTACGCCTTGTATCGTGCGCTAGAGCATGATGCAGATATGCAATTGCTAGCGCGTTTGGTGCTGCTATCAGTGGCGCGCCAGAATGGTAAGTCAGTTATTGTGCGTGCTTTTGTCGGGTGGCTTATCGACGAAGGGCACAAGTGGGATACGTTTCGCAAGTGGGATTTTATCTTGCTTGCTGCGCATGATGCTAAGCAGGCGCGCATTCCGTATGACTACATCAGGCGCGATGTTATGACGTATGCCGATATCAATACTTGGGGACATAGCGCTAGGCGTCAGGGTGCAGCGCGTGCCAGAGCGACGCAGTATACAGGTATCGAATTGAACGGCGTTAGGGTTGACGTAGCAACGTCGCAACCCGGCAGCGCTCGCGGTATTTCACCGGGTTTGATTTGCTTTGATGAGGTACTGACACAGACTACTTTCAGCACGTATGAAGTGCTGTCACCCGCACAGGTTGCTATTCCGAATTCGCAGATGCTTATGACAAGCACTGCGGGATATGCAGACTCCGTAGTGCTGCGCGCTATGCATGACAGGTTGTATCGGCAGCACACCGGAGCAGAGCAACATGACCCGTCGTTTATGGGTCTATGGTGGCGCGCTGATGATGATGACGTTGGGTTAGATTGGGACCAATTGCAGAAGGCTAATCCGTCACTAATCATCGACGGAACGCAGGGTAGATTGTCCCGCAAATTGATTGAGTCAGAATACCTGATCCTACCGCGCGGGTCATGGGTACGCGAGCGTCTGAACAGGTGGCATGACGAAAGGGTAGATGCACCTTTCTCGATTGCCGCATGGGGCGCTACAAGGCACCCTAACGCCTTGGAACGCTCACAGGTGGCAGGCGGGTATGTTATTGCGGTTGACGTAGTTTCTACGTGGAGTGAAGGCAGCATCATTGTAAGTGCCTTACGTTCTGACGGTAGGGTAGGCGTAGAGGTACACAGGCACCTTCTCGGGCGTCCAGATCGACCGCTGACAGCACCCGATTTTACCCGCGAGGTAGCCTCACTGGCAGGCAAAATCAAAGTGGATGCAATCGTATACGCTGCATCATCCCCGCTAGCAGCGGCATTTGAAAGGCATGCAGTAGAAACTAGCCTGCCATATCAGGCAATGAACACACCTAAAATCATCATGGCATGTGCCGATTTTGCAGAAGCAGTTATAGCAAAACGCATTGCGCATGATGACCCATTCCTAGACGCACAGGTAAGCAGTGCGCAACGTAGGTTTGTGGGTAGTGATGGCGCTTGGCGATGGACGATTAGCGGTGTGCCAATCACTGGCGTTGTCGCAATGACTATGGGTGTTGCAATTGCGGCTAAATCCGTAAAGGGTGTGCAGGTGTTTTTGTAAGTTGCTTACACTTTTCTAAAATGCTATACTTACAAGGTGAGTAAGAAGAAGCGCAATTCCTCACTTGCAACCACTAACCGAAATATAGTGCCTGTGCCTATGCCTCGCGTGCCTGAGCAGCGAGTCATAGGCACTGTGTTTTCAACAATGGCGGTCCCTTCGGCAGCATACCCGTTGACGGTTGTAGAGGCTGCCGGAGTCTCAGCAGTACGGCGGTGCGTTACGCTGATCGCTAACGCCATTGCCGGGCAGCGCTGGTCAGAATGGGAGGGTGAGCCAGCGCAGCGCCTACCAGTAGTTAGCCGAATTGTCAAGCGTCCCGCAGCAAGCATGACCCGCCGTGAATGGGTGTGGCGTGTCATCGCGTCAATGTGCCTGACTGACATTTCATATGTCTACATGGTAGGTGGCGTCGATGACGAAGGCGTACCCGGATCGCTTCTGCCATTGCCGAAAGAGGCGATTGCACCTACCGGACAGGTTGACCCTTGGGGAGTGTTCCCACCGTCAACCTATCAGATTAGCGGGATAGCAGGCACTGTCTCAGGCGAGGCGGTTATACCTGTGCGGTCTGCATTCTGGCCGGGTGTGCCAGTGCATCTGCAAGGCATCTTGCAGATGGCGCGTAATTCGCTTATGTCTGCGTGGGCATCTGACGCTTACGCGTCCAGATACTGGCAGGCAGGCGGTACGCCTGTTACACAGATTAGCACCGATCAGGAACTAGATAACGCACAGGCTGACGTTATCGCTACGCGCTGGCGCGATAGGCGCAGCAAGGGTCCAGACTATCCCGCAGTGCTTGGCAAGGGTGCACACGCTGACCCTTGGGGCGCTGACGTTTCGCAGCAATTGGCGATCGAGGCGCGAAGGGATATCGCCGCAGAAGTTGCAAACCTATTTGGCGTTGCTTCACATTATGTGAATGTCAATCCGCCGGGTTCATCCATGACATACAGCAATGTTCAGGATGAAGCACTTTCACTTGATCGGTTTACCCTTAGCGGGTATTACGATCCTATCCAAGATTTGATTAGTGATCTTCTGCCAGAGGATCGCTATATGCTGATTGATATGACCCGCCTAACGCGAGCCAGTCAGGAAAGCAGGTTCCGAGCGTGGGCAATTGCCACGGGTGCCAAGCCTTGGATGACGCCTGATGAAGTGCGGACGGAGGAAGGTCTAGCGCCAAATGAGACAATTGACAAACTGGTAGAGGCGCAGGGTACAGGCGCTGAGTCTGCCGCTGCTATCGGTGCGCCTGCTGAGGATGAGGCAGACGCAGAGAAGGAAAATGTAAGTGTCTGACATTCGCAGCACTACCATTGGGCGCATCCAGATTAGGGATGTTCAGGGTGCGCCTAATCGGTTTGAGGGTATGGCGCTACCCTATGGCGTCACCATCCCTGTAGCCTATGGGCGCGAACGCTTCATTATGGGTGCGTTTGCTGAGGCTGTCGCAGGTATCAATGCAGGGGAGCGCATCGCCTATTTGAATAAGCATGGTGCAGATGGTGGCGTACCTGTTGGCGTTATCACTGGCGCGCAGGAACGGTCCGACGGTCTTTGGTTCTCAGGTGACTATCTAGACGTGCCAGAGACACCGCACGCGCGGTCGCAAGTGCTTGCAGGTATCAACGGCGTTAGCGTTGAATTTGTGCCCGGTAAGCATCGCCGCAAGGCTGATGTTATCGAGCATTACGCGGGCGTTAGGCTCGCTGCAATTGCAGGCAGTTATGCGCCTGCATACAGGCAGGCGCACGTAGCGCTTAGAAGCGTGGCTAGAGCCACAGAAGGAGGCAAGGTGCCTAACCTTACCGTTGCCGCGCTTACAGAGCGCAGGGACGTTATTACCTCGCAGGTTGCCGCAGTGCGTCAGATTGCGGAGTCTGAGAACAGAGCGCTTGACGATGACGAAACGCGCGATGTTGAAACGCTCACTGCGCGAATTGGGAACGTTGACGCGCTGATTGTGGAGGCGCGTGCAGACGAGGCGCGTAGGGACGCAGAACGGCGTTCCCTGCCCGCGCGTGCTGCGAGTGGCGCTAGCGGTGCTTCTATCGTTGAAACGCGCTCAGAGGCGGTTTACGGACCGCACACGCAGCATTCGTTTTTCGCTGATCTTATGACAGCGAACAGGGACGCTGCCGCTTCTCAGCGCATGCACCGTCATAAGGCGCTGATCCTTGATCTTGCGCAGCAGATGGACCGCGCGGTAGACAGCAGCGATATTGCCGGTGCGTACCCGGTGCAGAATTTCCCTGATCTGTACGTCCCCGACATTGCCTATAGCGGTCCCCTGTCTGCGTTTTTCGCAACCACTACGATTACCGCGCCTAACCCGATTGCGGTTCCTAAGTTTGGAACGGTGACGGGCGATACTGACGTGCAGACGGCGGAGAATGCACCGCTTCCTAACGTTGATATTACGACCGGACCGCTGGCGCTGACGCCTAAGACTATCGGAGGCGAAACCATCGTTTCGCGTCAGGCTGTCGATGGTGCTTCACCGGGTACTGACGTTATCATCGCTAACGAATTGCGCGAACTTTTGATGCGCGATACCGAGCGAGAAATCGCGCTTGTGCTTGAAGCGCTTACGTCTAGCGGTGCCATCCCCGATACAGCGGGTGTGCCCGGTAGCGGTAACGATCTGCACAAGGGTATTGCCGGTGTTCTCGGTCAGTATTACGCGGGTGCTGCCGCTGGTGGCGCTGGTGCGCGTATGCTGCCCGCAGAAGCGGTCTTTGTGAATAGCACCGATTGGGGAAACCTTGTCGGCGCAGTGGACGCCAGCGGGCGCCCGCTTCTGTCATACGTCAACCCGCAGAACGCGCTTGGCACGATGGGTAGCGCACCCGGTTTCCAGAGCGCAGTTATTGGCGGTGTGCCGGTTACGCCTGCGTGGGCGCTTCTGTCCGCAACCAATGAGATTGTTGCACGCAAGAATGATGCGCGGCAGTGGAAGTCCGCAATTCTCGATCTTCGCCTGATTGAGCGTGAAGGTCCAGAGTCTATCGTTTTTGCCATCTGGCAGTATTTCGCCTTTGCGGTTCTCCAGCCTAAGGGTGTTCGCCGGTACACCTACACTAACGTCTAATTGTAAATCGCTTACATTTCAAGGAAGGTGAAAAATGACTAAGCCTGACGATCCCGGACGTTCACAAGAGGCGCACGATAAGCCTAAGGGTGAGGGTCTTGGAAAGCCTGCGGAGGGTGAAACCAAGCCTATTGATCCTGACGCGCCCGAGATTACGCCTTTTGAGGGTGAGCAGGGAACGTTTGAGGATGACGCGCCTACGTCTAGCGACGTTGGTAAGCAGACGCTTACGAAGGCTGATCTTGGTTTCGATGTGACCAAGGAAGGCACACCGCCCGATGATGTGGCGATCAAGACGCCACAGCACCCGGACGATCCTTCTGCACACGAGGAAAGCGAATACAACAAGTAAAATGCTTACACTGACGGGCGCTCAAATTCTAGCCTTTGTGGGTGTTAGCACGCCAACACCCGAGCAGACTAGTTGGGCGAATGCAGTTGCTAGCGCGATAGTTTCCGGTATTACTGTGAAACTGAATGGCGTTGTAATTGAGTCACCGTCAGACGCTGAGGCAGAACTAAACGTGGCTTGTTTGCTTGCTGGTGCTGAGGCATATAAGCGGCAGGAAGCCACGTTTGGTTCAGCGGGTTTCGCTGATCTTGAAGGCACGGCAACATCGCTTGCAAGGGATTACCTTACAGGCGTTGCGCCGCTTATTGATAGGTACTCAGCGGGACCGGGCATAGGATGACGCTACAGGCGAGTAGGCAGCAACTGCTAGAAACGCTTGTAGCAGCGGGCGTAAATACCTTCTATGGCATGGGTGTATTTACTGCACCCTGCGCCCGCATTTATCCTGCTGACCCTTGGGTTGATATCTCAGGATTGGCAAACGGCAGACGCACTCAGCGTTGGGAAATTTGGGTAGTTGCCGGTAAGGCTGACAGCATCGCCAATTATGACGAATTGGAAGCACTAGTAAAACAGTGCAACGATGCTGTAAGTGGCTTACAAGGATGGTCACACCCTACATGGAGGCGACCCGCAATTACCTCTATGGGTGGCACCAATTACTTTGCTTGTCGCGGTGTAGTTGAAACGACACAAGAGGTTTGATGTGGCAACTATCCTGTTTATGAAAACTGCTAAGTTTACGTTGAAGGTTGGTGCTGGCACTGCCGAACCTTACAACGGCGATGCGGCAGACGTTCATGTAGAAGTGAGCGCGGGTGATGTTGTCGAGTATCCAACGCTTGACGGCAACGTTGCTTCAAACAGTGAGCCTGAGTCTTACTCACTGGTGCTGCGCGCTGGTCAGGATTATTCATCTACCGGCCTTGCTCGTTACCTGTGGGACAATGCAGGCGAAACGGCAGATGTTGAATTGAACGCCTACGGACAGACTGCTACGGCGGGTGCTGAAACGCCGTCTGTTACTGGTCAGGTGAAGTTGGTTCCTGTTGCGTATGGTGGCGAGGTTGGCACCTTCGCTGAATTTGAAGTTACGCTGCCGTTTATTGCAAAGCCTGTGCTTGATACTACAGCGGTTGTCGAGGATGAGGCACGCGCAGTAAAGGCTAAGTAATGCCCGCTAAAATGAAAGTGGAGGGTGTGCCAGAGGTAAAGCGCGCTTTCGGAAAAGTGGGCGATAAAATTCAAGACCTATCGAAAGCGCATCAGGCAGAAGCAGAAATGCTTTTGCCTGACGTGCAATCTGCAACCCGCCAAGGTTCAGGTGCGCTAGTTGCCGGATGGCGCACAGAGGGTATGGCGACGCAAGCGCAATTTTCAAATGATGTTGTGTATGCGGGTGTGCAGGAATTCGGTTGGGCAGATCATGGCATCGAACCAACGAATGCAATAGTGCAAGCGTTTGAGCGAAACGCAGAGCGTACAGAGGCTGTGTATTCAGATGCAATCAGAGAAATCGGAGAGTCAGCAGGGTTCGACACAAAATGAAATCGACCTAGCGGCGATTGCTGAGAAGCACCCTGTAAATCAAAAGACCGCTATTCTCGATCTGAACATCTTTGATGCAAGCAATTTGACGTTGCTTGAAGTGCTCGATATGGCGGAGACTACCGGCATTGAACCTGAGAATATGGGTGCTTTGCTGAAATCGAAAAATAGTAAGCGTATGCGTTTGATGTACGCTATGGCATGGGTAATCGCTAGGCGTGCAAATCCAAGGCTTGAATTTGAAACCGTCTGCACTTGGAAACTAACGGTTATCGGTGAAATGGACCCTGCAAAAGCAGAGGCAGCAAATAAGCGTGCTGCCATCGTAGTTGGCGCTGCAAGTGTAAGTGGCTTACCTCCCAAGGAAGCAGCGCAATTGACGGTTGCTGAGATTAGCGCTTATCAGGATCGCCAGAAGCGTACAAACCGGGCACAGAGGCGCAGCAGGAAAGCAGGCTAAATGTGAGTCTCGGTAAAGGCGTTGCGCTGGTTGTAAATATCGTCGGTAACACTAAGGGTTTGGAAAAATCCCTTGGTTCTGCTGGTGGTGAAGTTTCAGATTTTGGCGGTTCCGTTCTAGGTACTGCCGGGAAACTTACCATCATTGGTGGCGTTGCTATTGCTGCCACTGCCGCTATTGCTTCAATGACGAAGGCAGCGGCAGATGATCGCGCAGAGCAGCAGAAACTAGAAGCAGCAATTACCGCTGCGGGCGCTGCTACTGCACAAAGCACCGCGCAAGTTGAAGCAGCAATTGCAGCGGGTCAAGATCGCGCCTTTACTGATAGTGAAACCCGCGAGGGTTTGCAGTCACTAGTTACCGCAACTAAAGACGTTGGCACTGCAACTGCGTTGATGGCGCAGGCGCAAGATATTGCGCGTTTTGCGGGCGTTGATCTAGCGACAGCCTCAGATGCTGTAGCAAAAGCCTATGCCGGGCAAGATGGTAAGTTGATGAAACTTGTCCCCGGCATGGAAAAAGGCGCAACCGCAATGGATACATTGGGGAATGCGTCTAAACTTGCTGCCGGTCAGGCAGACATTTACGCCAAGAGTGCAGATGGCATGAACGCTCGCGCGGGCGATGCGTTCGGGGAATTGTCTGAAACTATTGGCGAAGTGTTTTTGCCTGTGCTTGATGCCGTTTTGCCTATCGTTATCCAGATGATAAAACTATTCGGGCAACTTATCAAAGCGGTTTTGCCGTTGCTGGTGCCTATCCTAAAAGTGGTAGGGCAAGTGCTTGCAAAGATGGGCGAAATGCTTGCAGTAGTTGTCGGTTGGATTATCAAACTGGTGAATTGGCTTACAACTGCGATCGGTAAATTGGGTGATTTTATCGGGTCGCTCAATCCGTTGAACGGACTTAGTTTGCCGTCGCTGCCGTTCCTCAATTCAACGAGTGCAGCGGTAGGCGGATTGAGTGCAGGGACGCAGGCTGTAGGTTCATCGGGTGGCGGTGTTACATTCAACATCTACGGCGATCCGTCAGTGATTGAGGCAAAGGTTACAAAGGCACTGCGCGATTATAAGCGTCGAAACGGTGTCGGTAGTATCTTCTCTTTGGAGCGCTTCTAATGGCGCTTCTACCGCCGCTAAGTGCAATCGGTGCAGTGCAGGTAGAAATTTACGGTGCATTGCCCGGTAGCGCAAAGTGGGATGAGGCGGTTTGGGATCAGTCTACATGGTCAATTTTCGGGTGGATGAATGTAACGCCTGAAAGCATGGTGGTACGTGTTGCATGGGGCGCTGACGATCCTACAGGCGTGCTGACAATTCCTGCTGCGGGCACATGGAATATCAATACATATGACCCGGAACGTAAACTAGACCCTTCTAATGGGTCTAGTGATTATGCAGCGGCATTGCGTCCGGGTAAGCCTCTACGTGTAAGTTACTTACATTCAACACTTGGCAGTAGGATTGTACGCCAAGGGTTGATTGATGAAGTTGACTACGATATTGCAGATCAGAAGGGTTCGCTGCGCGGTACTGATATGGTGCAATTGGCAGTCAATGCAACGATTGCCGCTAATCCTGTAGGTGTGCCGAATACCCTTCGCGCGCGGGCACAGCACTTTATCAATCTGGCAGGCTTGAATGTTCTAATGCCTGTTGAAAGTACGCCCGTAGGTGAAACAGACCCGCCGGTAGGTCCGGTAAATACTGACGAGCAATCAGTATGGAGCCATATCCTTACCGCCGCGCTGGATGCATTGTACGGCGTGTGGCTTGATCGTACAGGAACGTTGCGTTTTCGTTCATTCGGAAACCCTCTAGATAATGGGTTTCAGGCAGGCGGTGCAGATGGTATCCCCATTAGCACATTGAAAACGCAGGGTTCATTGCAAGGCGTTTACACTCGCATTATTGCGTTTGATGATGGCGCGCCTACAGTGCCAGTGCAGGCGGTAGATACCGCTAAGGCTGCATTGTATGGGGATATCAGTCTAAAGCGCGATCATCCGGTGCCAGACGCAGCGGTGTGGGTTGCGTCTGTCCTTGCTGATCGTTCAGGCGCTAGCCTTCAATACACACCGGGTACGTTGTATCCTCAAACCGAAGATGCGTTAGAAAGCATCCTTGATTTGGGAATGGTTGAAATTGCGCATTTGGTGGTTGAGAGTGTAGCGCCTACTGTTGACGTTTCAGCGCGAGTGCTTGGCGGTTCAATTGTCGCTGATACCGGTACAGGATGGACCGCGCAACTGCTTACATATCTGCCTGCTACAGAGTGGGATGAAGCAGAAGTACCCGTACCGCCCGAGCCACCTATCGAGCCGGAACCGCCCGCTACAACTACAGTAACGCGCACGTATGCTTGCACGAAAGACTCTAGGCTAGTGCGCGGTTCTGTGGATGGTGGAAACGGACAGGATACAACCATTCCCATTGGGTATATTGGTGGGACGCGTAATCGTGCAGTGCTAGACTTTAGCGACATTCCGTGGTCAGGTGTCGTTGAAGTTATCAAAGCAGAAATTGTGTTGAATGTAGGCAGTGAAAGTTGCGGTGCTTTTGGTTCAACGCCAAAGATCGTAATTTCGCGTCTTACTGGTGGTTTCAGCGAAGGTAGTTACAGTGCTGCTTGTGGATATGCAAGTAGCAATAGTGTAGTGTATCCCGGTCCTAGCACTACATCATCAGGTGCAGTAACTACTACGATGCCTTCAAGCACTAGCACTGAAAAGCGAATTGACATTACCGCAATTGCTCGCGCATGGTTTGGCGGACAGTCACAGCATGGATTGCAAATCAAGTCCGCAGGTGAGGATAGCGGCAAATACACTACCAGTATTTACACCCGCCATACATCTTCAAACAAGCCATTTCTGAGCCTGCAATTGAAGGTGAAAGTGTGAGCCTACAGGTAATGAAGCGTTTGCTTGCATTTGTTGCACTGATACTTGCAGTTGCATCGTTTGTAGGCATGGGACCGACACTGCTTGCCTTGGCGATTATTTGCCTTGCATTGGCTATCGTGTTGTAAGTGAATTACATAGGAGACTGTGAAAATGGTTGCTGCTAAGCCTACACCGGGCACGCCAATTGAAAGCACTTGGGGCGGAGAAGTGCACGATGCTGCCGTGGCTGTGCGCGGTGTTGTGTGTTCAGGACCGGCACAGGCTGCCGCGCAGATGAAGCAGGATACAATCATTGAAGGTGATGCTTCAATGGTTGATCTTGCAGCAGACTATTTCATTGCGCCGCAAGATGGCGTGTATGAATTGAGCACTAGTATTCTCGCTACTGGTTACACTGGTGGCGCATATCGTGCAAGTATTCAGTCTGGCACTACATCTTCACAGTCCACCATTTCGGGTACGTCATGGGTTGGTGGAGGCGGTAACGGTACGCGCGGGTTTGCTTCTGCTAAAACGTATTTGCCTGCGGGTGGTGCAATGCGTGTGCTTTTGGAGTCAGGCACTAGCGGTTCCGGTACGCCATCGTACACAAATACGCGTACGGAATTCCGCTTGATTGGTCAGGCTTGGTCCGCGTAATGTTTCGCCGTTGGTGGCGATACCTTCTAATCCGCCTTGGCATAAGGCGCATTACTCCACGCTGGAATGAGCGCCTGCCGAATGTAAGTAACTTACGTCATGTACCCGACATTGGGGATACAGGCGGAGGCGGGTGGTATCGTCCTAAGTGGAAGATGCAAGACCCGAGCAAAGACCCTAAAGAGCCTTGGGGCGATGAGTCATCGTCACGCGGTAACGATCATGGGTGGTGCAATTGCACAATGTGCAGTGGTGCGATTGCACTTGATTTTCACACGCTAGGCGAATTAGGCGACAAGTACGGTGGCAATATGCGCCATCGTCAAGGTGATTTGGAAGGCGGTACAGACCTATACGATTTGCGCGATGCATGGGAATATTACGATCAAACGCTAACCATCCGCAGCGGTGCGGGATGGGAGGCGCTAAAGGAAGATCGCGCGGACGGGCGCGCGTTGGTGGTGCAGGGACAAGGCAACGTACCCGGCAGCGAGTCATTCGACGGTGGGCACGCTTGCGTAATCTCGCCTGAAACGCACTCTAGCGGCGATTGGCTTTTCGGTGATCCATTGGCGGATGGGTGGCAGTGGGTTTCACCGTCTAGCGTCAAGTCATGGATGCAGGCATGGAATAGCAGTATGTCATATGCCCGCACCGCCGCACACAAGCCAGCAGCACCGCCCGAGCCAGAGCCAGAGCCACCTAAGCCACCCGACCCGCCTAAGCCTAAGCCGTGGCCAGTGGGAACGCTTTTGAGCGATGCTGAGCAGCGCGGCGCAGTCAAAGCGCTAGATGCTGTATTCGCATCATGGTTCGATGCCGCACTACCTGAGTACCCGCTAGGCGTGCTGTGGAGTGAAGGCACATGGGATAGCGGCGATCAGTGGTGCTTGCGCTGGCCAGTGCCAATGGGTGCGCGCAGCGCAGCAACATTCCCGCACGTTTGGGACGGCAGCGCATGGACCGCGACGGTATGGGAGTAATTTGCATAGTATGCAGTAGGTAGTGTATAATACGTATAGCCTGCGGGTGTCGCTCTGGCACAGTCTCCGCCCGCAGGCAAACACATTTTGAGACTGAGCCGGAGTGAACGTGCCAGACTTGACGCCCGCTGAATATGTAAGGCGCTTACACATCATCCGTGGAAAGTGCCAAGCCTGCTATATTTTCCAACGCCCGGAAAAGTGCACGCATGCGCGGTGATCCTTTCAGCAACCTAGACCGCACCGGGCATACGCTTTCGCATAGGCGCACGTATGATCCCGGTTTCACTCCGCAAGCGTTCCAAGGTGGCGGGAATGTAAGTGCCTTACGTGCGTACCAAGCCTATCATCCTGACGCAGCGATTTACCTTGTCACCTATCGCGGGCGCACAGTATGGATGACAAGCAAGCAGCGCAATATATGGTCGCAGGTACAGACGTACTGGCGCAGAGGCACCCGAGACACGCTGCAACGCATCGCCACTGCCGCGCGATGCTCAAAGGCTACTGTGTCACGCTTTCTGCGCAGACTCGATCTATGGCGCTTTATCGACCTTGCGACAATGCGCGGGCGCAACGGCGGTACATGGGTACTTACGCGCAAGTGGGAACCGTTCCAACGCTGGACGATGAGCGCCCGCGCGAGGGTGCGCGCGATCCTAGCCACACGCATTCAGCGTCAAGCACGCGAGCGCCTACAGGAAGCGCTAGACGCTAAGCGAAGGGCATTGCGACCTATCCCCCTACCGCCTTGGTGGACGCGTGCCACGCAAGGCACCATCTGGACTGGTAGTACGGGTGCAACATTAGAACGGTAGATGCTAAAGGAAGGAGGCACGATAGACGAAACGGACGGTTCTACCGGCACACCGCGCAGCGCGGTTTGCTTTTCGCTGTCCGCGAAGGTTGCAATTTGGTTGCGGTGCTTGACACCGCTTTGTAAATGGCTTACATTGTGGGAGTCAGAGAAACACAGAACACCGGAGACAGTGCCAGATGAACGCAACGATCAAGACTCAGCGCTGGACGAAGATTTGCAGCGATTGCTTCTACGTCGCCAATATCGGACTTGACGGCAACGACTACACGCCAGAGTCAAACACCTACGATGAGTGCGTCACTTGCGGACAGGTTGGACTTGTTATCAATGCCCATCCGCAGATTGCCCGCAAGGCAGCAGCGATCCGTAAGCATGGCGATTGCTCTTGCTGCGGGATGGAATTCTACCGCACCGAAGATGGCGGGTGCACCTACTGCGCTGGTGCCAAGCAGATTTGCTGCCGCAACTAATCAAAGCGTTAGCATTACGCTAACGGGTGCGCAGGCATAGACCTTCCTGCGCACCCGCTAGCAGATGGCTAGACAGGATAGGAGACAGTGCCAATGGCAGAAAAGACGATTAGCCTACGGACCGCATACCGCGAGGCGCAGGAAGCGGCACAGGAAGCCATGCGCGAGGCATGCGGAATGCTAGCGAAGGCAGAGCAGGCAGACGACCCTACGCCAGAGCAGTTGGGCAGCGCCATTCAGACGACCGCAGAAACCCTGCTGCACGCTGGCATGCACGTTGACGCGATGCAGAGTATCCAAGGCTTGATTGATCGCGGGTATCGGACTGTCAGCGTTCAGCGGGTCAACCTAGATTGAAGGATCAGGCGCACCGGCAGCGCTGCAAGGCGCATCAGTGCAACTGGTACAGGGAGCCGGGTAGCGAATGGTGCATGTGGCACCTAATCCCCATCCAAGAGGCGGAGGCAAAGAGAAAGGATAAGGAACCGCAACATACTTGACAGATGTAAGTGACTGACATACAGTAAGGGCATAAGAGACAGAGACAGTGCCAACCAACCACTAAGGCAGGTGCACTGTCTCAGATAGGAGACAGAGCGAAATGACGGAGCAGATCGAGAACACCGAGAACACCGATAGCGCGGTTGCGCTGGTTGGCGAGGTTGTGAACACCGATGAGGGTTCGCAGGCTGTCAAGGCAGCGATGCTCAAAGAGAATGAGCAGATCGTCAAGCGCAATTGGGCGAAGGCGACGGAGAAGGTTGAAGCGGTTTACAAGGCGCTTACCCTGATCCATACTCACAACCTGTGGAAGTTGCACACTGACGAGAAGGGCAAGCGCAAGTATACCGCTTTCGATGCCTACCTCTTTGGCGAATTCGGGTGGGAACTGTCCCGCGTGCGAGCCTTGCAGATTATCAAGGCTACGCGTCAGCAGATGATCGAGGCAGGCGAACTGCCCGCGAGCGCTGCCGAGCCGCGCAAGCGCACTGCGCCTGAGGTTACGTCAGAGAAGGCAGCGAAGGTGACTAGCGCGCAACTGTCGAAGGTGCTTGAAGCCTTTGGCACGCGGGTTGAGAACATCGACGCTGGCGACCCTGACCGCGCACAGGTGGTCAACATCTACAATGAGTGCGCAGAGGCGCTTAGCACCATCATTGCCAATCTGGACGATCTGGCAGCGCGGGTTGAGGCTGAAAGCGCGCAGGATGCCGCAGACGCCACTAGCACAGAGGCAACGCCCGCTGCGGTTGCCTAACTAGCAGATAGGGGAGCGTGTCTCGGGCACGCTCCCCTTACTGCATTTGTAAGTGGGTTACATGATGCCGACACCTACAGTGTCATTTGCAACGCTCAGGCAAGCATGCGTAGCCAAAGGGTTACATGCTCGCCTGAACATTTTTGACGGTGGCGAAAGCGTAGAGGTACGCGATAACGCAATGGGCCGGATGGTCGCTATGGCTAGTGCTGAATATGGCGACGGGCAGACGGCAACGCAACAGGTTGCGCAATGGCTAGTCGAACACGGCTACCTGAGCATGCAAGATTTTGAGGCTTAGAGACAGTGCCTGCATTGACAGAGGCAAACGACCTAGTACGCGCACGCAACGTAACGGCGTCTGAGGTTGGCGCGCTTCTGGATAAGCACCCGTACACAAACCCAACGAAAATCTATGATCGCCTGATGACTCCGGCATCTGATCTGCACAGGCAGACAGAAGCAATGGGCATTGGCGTTTTCATGGAACCATACGTAGCGAAATACGCAGCAAAGCAACTAGGGTTGAAACTGCGAGCCGCTACCCGCAGCATTGAATATAAGCCTAGCCACGGCAACCTACCTACGTCCCTATGCGCAACACCCGATTACTACGTCTTGGGAAAACCCATGCTAGTAGAAATCAAGGTGTCATCTATCATGTACGGGTGGAGTGCAGACGATCTGCACCCGCACTACGAATGGCAAGCACGCGCACAGATGGCTTGCACTAACCGCGATGTTTGTATCGTGTGTGCCCTTGTCGGCAGCACGTTTTACAGCATCCCTGTTGTAAGGGACTTACAAAAGGAAAGGAGGATGCTAGAGGCGGTTGACCAATTCTGGTACGCGCACGTCATGGCAGGCGTGCGACCTATCCCCGAAGATCAGACTGCGGTAAAAACCGCGCGAGTCACTAAGAGGTAAGAGACTGTGGCAGACGCTACGCCCGTTTACGGTGCAACGGTTGAAGATATCGTGCCCGTGCTGCCCGCTGGCATTTACCCTGCGACGTTTGAGGGTATCTCGCTTGCGACGAATGATAGCGGTACATATTGGCTTTGGACCTTCATTGCTCGCAATGGGGACGAAGATGTAGAGATTACCGCTACGTCATCCCCGCGCATCACTCCGCGCACGAAGGCTAGCAAGTGGCTTGCTGGTATGGGTGTCGCAATCGAGGTTGGGCAAGATATTGATTTTGGCTCGTTGCAGGGACTGCCCGTGCAACTGGTCATCATCATCAACGAGACAGGCTATAGCAGGATTGAAAGCGTGCTGCCCTACCCTGTTGCCAAGGCACAGAGTAAGGCTAAGACCGCCTAGGATCGACGCTAAGCGATAAAAACAGGCAGGGTGCGCTTGCACCCTGCCTTTCTATTTGCGAGGCGCTATGACCCTTTCTGCGCGGCTACGGTTCATCGTGCACGCACCGCCTGCGTCCCAAGGAAGCATGACGGCGGTTTACAACAGGCGTCTAAAGGTAGCGCGCGTGCGACACTCCAACGCACCCGCACTGAGCAAATGGCGAACACTGGTAGCGGCGCGTGCGCGCTTAGTGAAGGCTACACAGTGGGAGGGTCCGATAGGCATACGCATATCGTTTGGCATCGCAGCACCGATAGACACAAGGCATGGATACCCAAAATCTCCGGACCTAGATAAATTGGTGCGCGGTGTGCTGGATGCGCTTACAGGCGTGTGCTATGTCGATGACTCACAGGTAGTGAAAATCGAGGCGGAAAAGATATGGAATTCAGATACGATCATAGAGGTTTGGCGCATCGAAAAGCAACGGCCAAATGACCCAACCGCGCAGGCGACCTTCTGGAAGGAAGATGCCTAGAGGATGGGCGAAACTTAGCAAACAGGTTATCGCTAGGGACAAGGGTATATGTCACCTATGCAGAAAACCGGGTGCTAATAGTGCTGACCATATCATCCCCCATGCCAAGGGAGGTACAGACACTATGGCGAATTTGAAGGCAGCGCATATGAAGTGCAATGAAGCAAAGAATGCTTCTATGCAAAAGCCTATACCTAGAGCGAGTAGGTTTGATGGGTGAATTGATACCCATATATGGGTATACCATTAGGTGCAGATGGTGCAAGGGTACAGGCACACGCAAGGGTAAGCGTTGCGGTACATGTGAAGGCATA